>Ga0306920_100002270_pt1 | contig 24267 bp, 25 predicted proteins | sample flu12Cox44000170_FD_204666 | JGI IMG/M metagenome (GOLD analysis project Ga0306920, IMG submission 204666) | Lab enrichment of tropical soil microbial communities from Luquillo Experimental Forest, Puerto Rico - flux4day.12C.oxic.44.000.170 (v2)... | ecosystem: Environmental > Terrestrial >...
ATCAAGTACTGGGATGGCAGACGCAGCGCGACCCATTGGCATAAGGACGGTTGCGGTCCCAGTGCCCTGATCCCCTTCAACGGCCACCTGCTGATCGCCTGCTACGACGACAACTCCCTGGCGGAGCTCGATGCGAATGGCAAGCAGGTCCGCACCATTCGCAGCGACAGCAGCGGCAAGCCTTTCAGTGGCCCCAACGACTTCGCCGCCGATGGCCACGGCGGTGTCTACTTCAGCGCCTCCGGTGCCTATGACATCAAGGCACCGATCACCGGCGCCGTGTTGCACCTGACGGCGGACGGCAGGGGCGCCAGCGAGGTTGCCAACACCATCCATTATTCCAACGGACTGACGCTCGCCAGGGATCAGCAGCATCTTCTGGTCGCCGAGATGCTCGCCGGTCGCATTCTCAGTTTTCCGCTCGCGGCCGACGGCACGCTCGGCCCGCGCACGGTCTGGGCACGCCTGCAGGATCTCGCCCCACCGACGCCGCACGAGGACGCCTACAACGGTCCGGACGGTCTGAAGCTCGGCCCCGATGGCAACTATTACATTGCGCAGAACGGCTCGGGCCGCGTGCTGGTGGTGGACGAGGACAGGAAGCTCGTGCGCACGATCGATGTGCCGACGCCGTACGTCACCAACATGGCCTTCGGTCCCAACGGGGCTGACACCGTATTCATTACCGGCGCCTTCGAGCAATGGAAGCCGCCCTTTCCAGGAGCGGTGTACCGCTGGACGCGCTGAGTGCAGCGCTCGGCCGGGCCTTTGGGTCAGGCGCGCAGGCGCACCGGTAACGAGCGTATCCGTGCACCGGTCGCCGCGAAGATCGCATTGGTCAAGGCCGGAATCACCGGTGGCAGTGCCGGCTCCCCGAGACCCGTCGGCGGCTTGTCCGATCTGACCCAGGCGATGTCGATCTCCGGTGTCATCGGAATGCGCGCCAGCGGGAAGTCGTTGAAGTTGCTTTGCTGCACGACGCCATCGACGAATTCGATCGCTTGACCCGCGAATGCCTGCGCCAGCCCGTCGATCACGGCGCCGCGCACCTGATTCTCGGCGCCCATGGGGTTGACGATCTGGCTGCCGATATCGCCCGCCACCCACACCTTGTGAACGGCGATATCTGCGCCCGCGACACTGGCCTCGACCACCTCCGCGAAGTAGCCGCGGTGCGAGAAATAGAAGGCGAACCCTTTCGCCCTGCCACTGGTGCCAGGCTTCTGCGACCAACTCGAGGTCTGTACCACCTTCTCGATCACGTCGCGCGCACGCCCGGTATCGAACGGCACACCGTTGCCCATTGCCGCGACCTCGCGTCGCTCACCGAGAAGCGTCAACATCAGCCGCGGCAGATCTGTTCCCGCCGCATGCGCGACCTCGTCGAGGAACGATTGCGAGGCGAAGCACAGCGCGTTTGAGCCCGGTGCGCGCAGCGCACCCGTGGTCACGACGGTCGGCATCATCGATTGGCTGTAGCGCAGGTGCGGGATCAGACCCGCCGGTGGCATCGATGCATTGAACGCCGCGCCCCGTACCGGGGTCTTGCCATCGCCGAAGGTCACGAAGTGGTCGCTGAAGGCGATGAGCTGACCATTGGCGCCGAGGCCCGCCTCGAAGCTGTGCCAGCCTCCCGGCCGGTAGTAGTCGCGGCGAATGTCGTCTTCGCGCGACCACATGAGCTGAATCGGCACACCCTGGACCGCTTTCGCAATTGCGGCGACCTGCAGCATGTAGTCGTTCATCAGGCGCCGGCCGAACCCGCCACCGGCGCGCGTTAGATGCAAGGTCACTGTCTCGGGCGCGACACCGAGTGCCTTCTGGAGCGCCTCGAGCCCTCGCTGCGGAGTCTGGCTCGGCGCCCAGATCTCGAGTCGGCCGTTCCGGTAGCACGCCGTGCAGTTCTGCGGCTCCATCGACGCGTGCGCAATGAAGGGGTAGTCGTAGCGCGCCGCGATGCGCTTGGCTGCGGTGGCGAGCTGTGCCGACGGATCGCCATCGAGGCGCAGATCCGTGCCCGGCCCTGCCGCAATGGCGGCATCGGCCTTGGTCTGATACACCTTCGAGCTGTGACCCGTTGCGGCGCTCAGGTCCCACTCGACCACGAGCTTCGATCGCGCCTGCTCGGCGAGCCACCAGTTGGAGGCGACGATGGCAACGCCATCGGCGAGGCCGCTGTCGGCATCGCCGTTGCCGGTAATCGGCAACACGTGCTTGACGCCGAATGCGCGCTTTGCCGCCTCGATGTCGGCTTTGACCAGCCGGCCGCCATGCGCTGGCGCGACCTCGTAAACCGCGTACAGCATGCCGGGCAGATGCGTGTCGATACCGAAGATCGGCTCACCCTTCACGATCCTGGCGCTGTCGATCCCCACCACGGGTCGGCCGATGATGGTGAACTGCTCCGGTTGCTTCAGTGGCACGGTACTCAGATCCGGAGGGGCCAGTTTTGCCGCCGCGGAAGCGACTTCGCCGTAGCCCAGCGACCGCCCCGTTGCGTGATGGAAAACCCGGCCCCGGGCCGTGGTGAGCTCGTCCGCTTTCACGTTCCACTTCAGCGCGGCGGCCTGCACCAGCATGGCGCGCGCCGCGGCGCCCGTCTGCCGCATCGGCAGCCAGTTCTTCGGGGTGGCGGTACTGCCGCCCGCCAACTGCTCGCCGTAGCGGTGTTGATCGACATCGGCCTGGGCGATGCGCACCTGGCTCCAGTCGCAGTCGAGCTCATCGGCCACCATCATGGGGAGCGAGGTCTTCACTCCCTGGCCGATTTCGGGATTCTTGGAGACGATCGTGACGGTACCGTCGGTGGCGATCGAGACGAAGGCCGAAAGCTCTGCGCGTGCCGCCGCCTTCCCATCCGTCGCTTCCAGTGCCAACACGGGCAGCGGGATCAGCGCCTCGAGCGCGAGTCCCCCGCCAGCCAGCAGGGAAGCCTTCAGCAGCGCGCGCCGCTCGAGCCCGGCGACAGGCAGTTCATGCAACACGGCCGGCCTCCTTCTCTTCGATGCCGGCGGCAATCCGGATGGCACTGCGGATGCGGTTGTAACAGCCACAACGGCAGATGTTGCCGGCCATCGCCGCGTTGAGTTGATCGTCACTGGGGCGGCTCGTATGGGCGAGCAGCGCACACGCCGACATGATCTGTCCGGCCTGACAATAGCCGCACTGCATCACATCGATCTTCAGCCACGCCTGCTGCAGGCGCTCACCGAGCGGGCTGCCGCCGATGTGCTCAATGGTGTGGATCTGCGCGTCGCCGACGTTGCCCACCGGCAACTGGCAGGAACGTTGGGCTCCGCCATTCACGTGGACCGTGCAGCTGCCGCAGAATCCCTTGCCGCATCCGTACTTGGTCCCGACGAGCCCCAGCTCATTGCGCAGCACCCACAGCAGCGGCATCTCCGCCGGAACATCGACCTGCCGAATTGCGCCGTTGATATTGAGTCGGTACGGCATACGGACCCCCGCGAGTGAGGGTGCGACTATATCGCTTTCGCTGCGGCGGGCAATGGACCCCCACCAAAGGAGCTGGCGGCGCCGTAAGCTCAGCCTCGCCGCGTCGGCACCCTTTGCCGCAAGCTCCTCCTCAAGGTAGCACCTGCCGAGTTCTCTGCCGATGCTGCGACCGTCGACGGTCAACACTCCGCCGCATCGGCCCCGATGTCAGCGCTTGCCGGCGAATGTCACAGCGTGTTCGTCAGCACGGTGGCAGTCTCGATCGCGCCGCGCGCGCGGGCAATATCACCTCAACGACTATGGCGCGCGTCTCCTTCAACATCTTCTCAGTCGCGATACCCAAGCCCCTGCGCGGCAGGTAAGATCGGTCCGCGTTGTCATAACTCACCGGAAAGACTGGTGGCGGCATCAGTCCGCGAGGCGTGCATCATGAATCTACGCGCGCCGGTCGCCACCGGTACGGATCTCGAGGGGCCTGTGCGACTGCCCCCCAGAGCCGTGCGCCATCCCTGGCTCGTCCTCGCCGCCTGGTCGATTGCGGTCGTGCTCGGCGCGTGGGGGGCTCACCGGCTCCCTCAGGTGACGCTCGGGGTCGAAGGTGGCGTGCCCGGGAGCCCGTCGCGGCGCGCCGCCGACGCGCTGCGCAGCGAATTCAACAATCCGTTCATCGATCCTCTCGTGGTCGCGGTCAGCGCCCCGCACCTGCAGATCGAGTCGACGCCCTACCTCGCCTGGATCGCCGAGACGGGCCACGCGCTCGCTGCAGTTCCCGGTGTGCGGCGCGTCGCGAACTACGCCGACGAGCGCGATGCACGGCTACGCTCGACGGATGGTCGGGTGACGACGCTGCTCGTCGGGCTGACCCCCCTCACGCACAGCGGGCGCCAGCAGGCGGTCATCGCAGTACGCGGCGCACTGGCGCCGCGCACCGCGGAGCTCACGCGCCTCGATCCTGCCGCGCGTGTCGCGGTGACCGGGAATGCCGCTGCAGACCTCGATGTGAACACCTGGAGTGCCTCTGGCGGCGATCGCGCCGAGAAGCGCGCACTACCCCTGACGCTGGCGATACTGGTGGTCGCATTCGGCACACTCGTCGCCGCGTGCCTGCCGTTTCTCACCGGCCTGGCGACGGTGACCGTGTCGCTCGGGATCGCGTTCCTGCTGGCTCAGGTCATACCCGTGTCGAACCTGCTCGGCAACCTGGTTACCATGCTCGGCCTGGCGATCGGCATCGATTACTCGCTGCTGATGGTGAGCTACTACCGTGAGGCTGCGGCGGCCTCGGTCGACCAGGGTGTCGCGGTCGCCCTGGGGCGCGGCGGGCGCACCATCGCCTGGTCCGGAGTCACGGTGATCATCGGGCTCCTGGCCCTGCTGCTCAGTCCGATCCTCGAGACCCGCAGCGTGGGCATCGGCGGCGCACTGGTGGTATGCGTATCGGTCCTCGCGGCACTCACGCTGCTGCCGGCGGCGCTGATGCTGTTGGGTCCGCGCGTCGACTGGCTGCCGGTGCTACCCCGCAGGACCGGACATCCTCGGCTCCTCGCCTTCTGGCGCCGACTCGGCGGCTGGGTCGTGCGCCATCCCAACATCACGCTGCTGGTGGCGGGGAGTGCCGCGCTCGCGCTCGCCGCTCCGGTTCTGCGCATCAATACCGGCTTTGCCAACGAGCGCTGGTTCCTGCCGCCGGGAATGGAGTCGCGCGTGGGCGCGGACCTCCTTGCCGAGGTGCGCGGTGGCAACGCCATGTCGGTGATCTACGTACTGGTGCGCACCACCGGTGGACAGCCGCTCCTCGCCCCACCCCACCTGGAGCCGCTGGTTCACTATGGCGTGACGCTCACGCGCGATCCGCGTGTCGGCGATGTGAGCTCGCCGGTGAATCTGCAGAAGGAGCTCAGCCTGGATGAGTACCGCGACTTCTACGCCGACCTGGAGGAAACCCTCAAGGAGTATCCCGAAATCGCCGAGCACTTCCTGAGTCGTGACGGGCGGGCCGGGCTCTTCGAAGTGACGCCTGCCGAGCACACGAGTGCGGCGGATATCGTGCGGCTCTCCCGTGACCTCCAGAGCCGCGCGCCATCCGGGCCCTTCAGCGTGATGGTGGCCGGCGGGCCGGCGACCTACAGCGACTTCAGGGGTGCAATGTTGCACAGTCTGCCGCGCATCGTCGCCTTCGTCGTCGGCGCGACGCTGCTGATGTTGTATGCGGCCTTCCGCTCGTTCCTGCTGCCCGTCAAGGCGGTATGCATGAACCTGCTCGCCGTGGCCGGCGGCATGGGTGCCGTGGTCGCGGTGTTTCAGTTTGGCTGGCTGAACTGGCTGGTTGGGCTCGAGCATCCGGTCTCGACCATCCCGCTCGAGATTCCACTCATGGTGTTCTGCCTGAGCTTCGGGCTGTCGATGGACTACGAGCTGTTCCTGCTGTTTCGCATCCAGCAGGAGTACCACCGCGACCATGACAACAACCGTGCCACAGTCGAGGGTCTCGCCGCGGTGGCTCCGGTGATCACCGGAGCCGGGCTCATCATGGTCGTGGTTTTCGGTGCCTTCGTGAGTGCCGAACTGCCGGTGCTGAAGATGATCGGTCTTGGGCTATGCGTCGCCGTCCTGGTGGATGCGATCCTGATCCGGCCACTGATCGTGCCCGCGGTGATGTCGCTTGCCGGACGCTGGAACTGGTATCCGGGCCGGCGGCAGGAAGCGTAGCGTGGTGGAGCAGAAATCCTGGGTGACTCTCGCCACCGACCCGTGGACGGCCACTTTCGAGTACTCATCCGGTCCCGGCTCCGTGACGGCGCTCGCCGTGGATGTCGGCGGGGCTCTGTTGGTCGCGAGCCCGCCGTGTCGTGTCGCGGGTGATGCGTTCGAGGCGCTCGCGTCGCGCGCACCGGTCCGGGCGCTCGTCGCGACCAACGCGTACCACACCCTGGGTCTCGCACCCTGGAAGGCGCGTTTCCCCGAGGCTGCCGTGTTTGCTCCGCCGCAGTCCCTGCAACGGGTCACCCGGGTTTCCGGCGTCGAAGGGATTCGGCCGCTCGGCGAAGCCGCCGCACTCACCGGCGAGCGCGTGGCGCTCATCGAGCTCCCTTATTTCAGGACCGGCGAAGCCCTGATCAAGATTCGTGCGGCGGAGGGTCTCGTTTGGTACGTCACCGACATCCTTCTCAACCTGCCGCAGCTCCCTTCGCATCCACTGTTCGCAGCACTCTTCAAGCTCACCGGCAGTGCACCCGGCCTGCGAATCAATCGGATTGCGCCCCTCTTCATGGTTCGCGACCGGCCGGCGCTGTGGCAGTGGTTGGCGGCCGAGGCGCGGAGAGACAGACCGCGCTGGCTCGTCCCGGCTCATGGCGCACCGGTCGATCTGGCTGCGGGTTCCACCCGGCTCGAGGAGCTTTTTCACTGAGGATCCGTGGCGGTCAGACAAATGACCGACATCTTTCCTGACTGAAGAGCGCGTTACGTCCGAGCTTTCGCTCGCGGGGGGTGCCGCAGCGCACAGTTGCATTGGCGACGCTGTGGCTTTATATGGCCACTCGGGCGGCGATCGTTGGAGATTTCGATGTCAGCCGTACGCCCTGCTGCAGTCGCCGGAATGTTTTACCCGGACGCCCCGGGGGTGCTGCGGGCGCAGGTTCGCGCCTACCTCGAGGGGACCGGCCGGGCGATCCCCTCTGCGCCGCGTCCGAAGGCACTCATCGTTCCACACGCCGGCTACGTTTATTCGGGAGCCATCGCGGCGGCGGCCTACGCCCGCCTCGCCGCGCTCGAGGGCATCCGCCGTGTCGTATTGCTCGGACCGGCCCACCGCGTGCCGCTGCGCGGACTCGCGGCTCCATCGGTCGACGCCTTCGCGACGCCCTTGGGAGAGATCGAGGTGGATCGCGCCGCAGTCACCCGTGCGCTGGACCTGCCCCAGGTCAGCGAAAGTGACCGCGCGCACGCGCTCGAGCATTCGCTGGAAGTGCAGCTGCCCTTCCTGCAATCGCTGCTCGGCAGCTTCCGCGTCGTACCGTTCGCCGTCGGTGATGCCACGGCGGCCGATGTGGCGGAGGTCATCGACTTGCTGTGGGGCGGTCCGGAGACGCTCATCGTCATCAGTTCTGACCTCTCCCACTACCACGCCTATGGTGAAGCCCGGGCGCTCGATCAGGCGAGCGCCCAGACCGTGTTAGCCCTTTCACCGACACTCGGCTACGAGCAGGCCTGCGGTGCCTTGCCGATCAATGGTCTACTTACGATCGCACGCCGGCGGGGGCTGCGCCCGGAACTGATCGACCTGCGCAACTCCGGTGACACCGCCGGCGACAAATTCCGCGTGGTCGGTTACGCGTCGTTCGTGTTCAGCGAGTCTGAGCCGTGACGGAGTTTGACCTCGGCAGCGCCGTGCTCACGCTGGCGCGATCGGCGATCGCCGAGAAGCTAGGCCTGGGTGCGCTCGATGCGGTAGGCCATGCGAGGTTGGATGAGCGATCCGCAACCTTCGTCACGCTGAAGCAGGCCGGTGGCCTCCGCGGCTGCGTCGGCTCACTCCAGGCAATACGAACACTGCGCGATGACGTGCGCGCCAATGCCGTCGCCGCGGCCTTCCGCGACCCGCGATTCGCGCCGCTCGAGGCGAGCGAGCTCGCCAGGACCTCGCTCGAGGTGTCGTTGCTGTCGGCCGAAGAGCGCATCGAAGCGGCCTCCGAGAGGGAGCTGCTGGCGCAGCTTCGCCCCGGGGTGGACGGTGTGATCCTGGAGTATGGACGCCACCGCGCCACGCTCCTTCCCCAGGTCTGGGAGCACGTGCAGGATCGGCGCAATTTCCTGGCAGCGCTGAAGCTCAAAGCGGGATTGCCAGAAGACTTCTGGAGCGAGGGCATGCTCATCAGCCGTTACGCGGCTACAACGTGGAAAGAGCAGTAGCCTGCATCGAACCTGACTCGTCTCAACGCGCGCCGCGGCCGCGAGGAGCCATGCGCACACCGAGGCGGCGTGCACCCCAGTCACCCGGCGCACCGGCGAACACTCCCGGGATCTGCGTGCCGCAGTTCCGACAAGCGCCGGTTTCCGTAAGCCGCCAGCTTCCAAGCTGATACCAATCACGTTCGATCACCCGTGCGCCGCAGCTCGGGCACCAGGTGCTGCCGCCCTCAGAGTCGTGCACGTTACCGGTGTAGACAAAATGCAGCCCGTTGGCGAGCGCGATGCGGCGCGCGCGGGTGAGCGTCGCGGGCGGGGTCGGCGGCTTGTCGAGCATCTTCCAGTCGGGATGGAACGCCGTGAAGTGCAGCGGCACATCCGGACCGAGCTTCTGCGCAATCCATTGCGTCATCTCATCGATCTCGCGGTCTGAGTCGTTCTCGCCAGGGATGAGCAACGTCGTAATCTCGAACCACACGTTGGTTTCCTGCTTCAGGAACTCGAGCGTCTCGAGGACGGCGGCAAGCTCGCCTCCGCACACTTTGTAATAGAAACGCTCGGTGAACCCCTTGAGATCGACATTCGCTGCGTCCATGTGACGGTAGAACTCGGCACGCGGCTCAGCACACATGTAGCCGGCCGTGACGGCGACGCTCCTGACCCCCGCTTCCCGGCAGGCCTGCGCCGTATCGATCGCATATTCCATGAATACGACCGGGTCGTTGTATGTGAAAGCGACGCTTGCGCTCCCGAGCCTGCGAGCGGCGGCGGCGAGATCTTCGGGGCTCGCGCTGTCGGCGAGCGTGTCCATCTCGCGCGACTTCGACATGTCCCAATTTTGGCAAAACTTGCAAGCGAGGTTACATCCCGCCGTGCCAAACGACAGAACACTCGTGCCGGGGAGGAAATGGTTGAGCGGCTTTTTCTCGATGGGATCGATGCAGAAGCCGCTCGAGCGGCCGTAGCTGAAGAGCTTGATCCGCCCGGCTTCCGCTCCTCGCACGAAGCACAGGCCGCGTTGGCCATCGCGCAGCTTGCAGGCGCGCGGGCACACATCGCACTGCACCCGCCCATCCTCCAGCGTGTGCCAGTAGCGGGTCTCGATGACTGATTCGTCCGCAGGTCTCGGCTCGATGGCCTCGGGTTCCTCCATGAGCTGATTATGCGCCCGCACGAGCTGAGTGGCTGCGTGAGACGCAGCCGTGGCAAACTCCCTCGCCCATGGCCTACGACGAATCCACCGCTGCACGCGTGCGCCAGGTTCTTGCGGGACAACCTGGCCTCGTCGAGAAGAAGATGATGGGTGGGCTGTGCTTCATGGTCCGTGGGGGCATGTGTTGCTCCGTCAGCGGCAAGGGCGGCCTGCTCGTGCGGGTGGACCCTGCCTCGTATCCGACAACACTTCGCGAACCGCACGTACGACCGATGAAGATGGGTAAACGCGTGATGAGCGGATTCGTGCGCGTCACACCCGAGGGCTATCGAACGACCGAAGAGCTTCGCGCCTGGGTTCTGCGCGGGGTCGCGGGTGTCGTGCGCCGCAAAGCCTCTGCTCATCCTCGTCCGCGGCGCAAACGGCGTGCCGGACGCGTGCCGTGAGGGCGCATACTGATCGGTACTCACAGCACGGGAGCAGAAGCGGTGCCGTACGACGACAACTTCGAGCTGCCCTCCTCAGTTCGAAGTCATCTTCCGGAGCATGCGCAGGACATCTACCGCGAGGCCTTCAATCACGCGTTCTCGGCGCACACCGGCGACCCGCGGCAGGAAGAGGCCGCGCATCGGATCGCCTGGGCGGCGGTGAAACGTCGGTACGAGAAAGAAGGCGACATGTGGGTCGAGCGCAGCGGCTGACCTGGCGATGTCGCTGACCATGCCGGCGGTCAGCGCAGGCATATTGCTTTATCGCCAGGGAGAGTCGGGCGTCGAGGTTTTCCTCGTTCACCCGGGAGGACCCTATTGGGCGAGCAAGGACGAAGGTGTCTGGTCGATACCGAAGGGCCTCGTCGATGCCGGCGAAGAGGAGCTCGCCTGCGCGCGACGGGAATTCAAGGAAGAGACCGGGTTTGACGTGCAGGGCGTCGGCCGTGAGATCGATCTCGGGACGTTCCAGCTCCCGAGCGGCAAGCGGTTGCACGTGTGGACGCTCGAGGGCGAGCTCGATCCGGCGGCGCTGAACAGCAATCTCTTCGAGATGGAGTGGCCGCCCAAGTCCGGGCGCACGGCGCGCTTCCCTGAGGTCGACCGGGGCGGTTGGTTCGATCGTGTACCGGCGCTGCTCAAGATCGCCAAAGGCCAGCGCCCTGTCCTTGAAAAGTTCTATTCCGGACTCGCCTGAGGCGTGGGGCCGCACCGGAGGCACACATCGCGCACCAGCGCATAAGCGTACTCGTGGGCCCGAGGCTCGCCACTCGCCCGGGGACCGGCAACATTGAGGTGTCCGATACCCTCGTCCCTCACGAAGCGCACTACCCGGTCGACGGCCTCCTCGAGCGTGCCGCTCGCCGCATCCACGATGAGGTGCGGGCGTCCAAGCTTCTCGCAGACCTCGATCGTATACGCCGTGCCGCCACTCGCATGCCCGAATGTGACGATGAGCGTCCCGTCGCTATCCTCCACGTTCTTGCGCGTACGCTCGCCGTAGCCTGCGCCCGCGAGCTCGGTGACCGGGTAACAAGCGGGAATCACGCCATCTTCAGCCAGCCGGCCGGCGGGGCACCACCCGCCGCAGGGCACGCCGAGTCGCAACGCCGCATCGAGCGCGCCGCGATCGACACCCGTCTGACCGCCGGAGACGACGCGTAATCGGCGGGTCTCGGCTCCGCGCACTGCGACCTGTGGTTGTCGACGGTGATCAGCTCTGCTGACGCACCCAGCGAATGATGTCGGATTTTCCCATGGCGCCGGACTGGCGGGCGACTTCCCGACCGCCCTTGAACAACGCCATCGTTGGAATGCTGCGGATGCCGAACTCGCTCGCGAGGCTCGTCTCCACATCCGTGTTGACCTTCGCGAGGCGTACCGTGGGTTCGAGCTCTGCCGCGGCAGCGGCAAATTGCGGTGCCATCATGTGACAGGGGCCACACCACGGGGCCCAGAAATCCACCACGAGGGGAATCTCACTGTGCTCGACCTGCCGGCGGAAAGCGGCGGTGGTGAGCTCGAGCGGCTGGCCCGTGAACAGGCTCTGATGGCAGTGTCCGCACTTCGGCGACTCCCCGACGCGCGTCGTCGCGATGCGGTTGATCTTCTCGCAGTGCGGGCACACCAGATGCATCGTTTCGCTCATGCCGGCCGGTATGGGGCGCCGCGGCTGGGTTTTCAAGGCAGGCCGCACCTGGCCCGCAAGCGAGTGGATCAGAAGCTCTCGTTCCACGGCCGCAGGTCGAGCTCGAGTGTCCAGGCGCTGCGCTGCTGGTGGTACAGGTTCCAGTAGGCCTCCGCGATGGCATCGGGATCGAGAAGGCCGTCCTCACCACGCCGCTCCCGCAGCTGCGGGTTACGCGACAGCAACCGGTCCCCGGCAATACCGCCGTCGACCACCACGTGACCGACGTGGATGTTCTGCGGCCCGAATTCGCGGGCGATGCTCTGCGCCAGGTTGCGGAGAGCCGCCTTGGCCGATGCAAAGGACGCAAACCTCGCCTTGCCGCGCAGGCTCGCCGAAGCACCGGTGAAGAAGAGTGAGCCGCCACCGTTCTGAGCCAACAAGGGTAGAACCGCCTGTGCCAGCTGGAATCCGCCGAGGGCGTGCTCGCGCCAGTGTTGAGTAAAGGTCTCTTCGGTTACCTCGAGGAACTGCGCCGGCACGTTGCCCCCGGCGTTGTGAACTGCCACCGCCAGTGGCGCCAGGCGCTGCGCCTCGGCCGCGAAGCGCCGGGCGTTCTCCGCCAGTGCCGCATCGCCAACGACGGAACATGCCAGTGCGCCGGTCTTCTTCAGCTCGGCGAGGGTGGTCTCGAGCTTCTGCGCGTTGCGTCCGGCGATCACCACCGGATGTCCGCCGGCGGCAAAACGCCTGGCGATGGCGGCGCCCAGCCCGTGCCACGCACCGACTCCGACAACGAGCACACTCGAATCGGCCGCCTTTCTCAGCGGCCCGGTAGCAGCTTCTGGCACAGCTCCTCCAGATTTCCGACCACCACATCGGGTGAGAATTCCCATGGGTCGAAGACCCGTTGCGGATCACGCCGCAGCCATGCGGCCCTGAGACCCGCGGCCTTGGCGCCGATCACGTCGAACGGGTTGCCGGACACGAGCCACGCAGGCTCCGCACCTCCGGCAGTCAGCTTTCCGAGAAGGGCATACACCGCCGGATCGGGCTTGAAGGTTGCGAGCGCCTCGGCGCTCAACACATCTTCCAGATACGCGCCGACGCCGGCATTCTCGAGCAGCGTGCGGGCGGAGCGCAGGGTGCCATTGGTGAGCGCCACGAGCCTGTATCCCGCGCCTTGCAGCCGGGCGAGGCCGGTGCGTACGTCGGCAAAGGGCGGCAGATGCAGATAGGCATCGAGCAGTGCGCGCTCCTCGGCCTCATCGAGGGTGACACCGAGCGATGCGCTCACGCAGCGGAGCGCCTGCAGCGTGCACACATCGAAGTCTGCGTACTTGCGCATGAGTGCGCGGCGGAAAGTGTATTCGAGCTGCTTCTCGCGCCAGAGTTGTGCCGCAGCCGGTGCACGCGCGCCGAAGCTCACACCGAGCCGGAGGGACATTCCCGCCGGATCGACGAGCGTGCCGTAGACATCGAGTGCAACTACCCCATCGTTGCTCGCCCTGCACCCGTTCAATTGGGAATCGTGAACTGACCCGACTTCGAGAATGGGATCGGTGGCAGCCATGCGATATCGGGATTGACGCTGCCCGAGAGCCGATAGGTCGGCAGGTCGCCGGCGCTGAACAGGCGCGTGACGAGATTCGGCACGCTCGTGGCGATGTTCGTCGTTACGATCATGTTGATGTCACTCTCGCCGTGGGCCGGCACATCGAAGGGCTCGGTCGTTTCGCCTTGACCGACTTCTACCCCCTGGATCTGCAGCGTGCAATGGGCCGACTTGATCGGCAGCGAGCGGTCATTCGGGTTCTGCACGTGTAGTCCCACCTTGAATCGCTGCTGGGTGAGCTGCACGTCCACGACGTCGACGGAGGTCGGAGTGATGTCCGGTGCCTTCAGGCGCGTGAGAGAGCAGGCGCTGAGCAGCATGGTAAACACCGCCAGCGAGAGGAACCGAAGCACCGGCTGCAGGCTCCCGACGATCATTGGCGACCTCTCATACGCTGAACCATAAACGACTGCTGTACCCAGGAGCCTGCCATCCGTGTGATCACTCGAGGATGGTCGTGATCGCGACACCCTGCTTCAGCGTCAGTGTGACGGGGGTGCGCTCGGCGATGTCGGCGAGACGTGCGCGCTGTGCCTCATCGAGATCACCCGTGAGACGCAACCGCCGGGTCATGCTGCGGTGTTCCTTGCCCTCGACCGCCATCAGCACGGCCACGTGCACGCCGCGCAGCGCCCAGTCCTTGCGCTGCGCATACATGCGCAGGGTGATCGCCGTGCACGCACCGAGTGCGGCACACAGCATGTCGTGGGGCGAGGGACCGGCATCCTGCCCCCCCGCCGCAGTCCCCTCGTCAGCCGTGAGCGGGTGATGCCCCGCCACGAGCGACACGGTGTAGTTGACCGTGCTGATGTCCGCCGTCGCGTGTGCCACGAATGCCTCGTAAGGGTTTTCAGGGAGCTGGGGAACTTTGCACTGCCCCATGCCGGGCATGCAAGTCAGGACATCGCGGGGGCGCCCTGGTGCATATCGGGGGGCAGGGGAATGAATTCCTTGTTATCCCCGTCCGGCAGTTTCATTCGGCCGGCCCGCCAGTCGGCCTTCGCCTGCTCGATCCGCTCTCGCGACGAGGAGACAAAATTCCATTCGATGAAGCGTGCGCCGACCGGCGCACCGCCGAGCAGCATCAGCACGCTCGGAGCACTCGCCTCCACCACCGCCGGCGCATTCTCGTCGAACACGATCATCTGGCCGGGAACCACCGGCTGTCCATCCGCGCTCGCGGCGCCCGACACGAGATACGCGGCGCGCTCCGGATATTCGCGGGGCAACGCGATGCTCGAGCCCGCCTCGAGCGCGACGTGCAGGTAGAAAAGCGGCGACAGGGTCTTGACCTTCGCACGCAGCCCGAAGGACTCACCCGCGAGCAGCCGCAGCCACACGCCCCGATCCTCCTCGAGCGGCAGATCGCTTGCCGCATGGTGTGCGAAGTGAGGCGCGGTTTCCTCCTGGTCATTGGGGAGCGCGACCCATGACTGGATGGCATGCATCGGTCCGCCCTCGCGCCGTGCCAGCTCGAAGCGTTCGGAGTGCGTGATCCCGCGGCCCGCAGTCATCCAGTTCACCTCGCCCGGGCGGATCACCTGCTCGATCGCGGTCGAGTCGCGATGCACGATCTCGCCCGCGAACACGTATGTCACCGTCGCGAGGCCGATATGCGGGTGCGGTCGTACATCGGCCTCGCGCGACAGGCCTTTCGGCAGCTCGACGGGGCCCAGATGGTCGAAGAATATGAAGGGGCCCACCATGTGGTGGTGAGGATGCGGCAGCACGCGGCCCACCTCGAACCGTCCGAGACTGCGCCGTCGTTGATCGATCAGCATCATGCTCACAGCCCTCGCGCCTGACGCGCGGCCTCAGCCGGCATCGGGCAAACCTTCGGGCGGCCCGCGGTGCAGGATGTCGGGCAGCGGCTGCCCCTCGTCGGTGAATGACAACGAGACTGAGTTGAGGCAATGACGCTCGCCGGTCGGCGGGGGTCCATCAGGGAACACGTGGCCGAGATGGCTGCCGCAGCGCGCACAGACTTCCTCCACCCGGATCATTCCATAGCTGGTATCGCGCACGCGGCGGATGTGAGACTCGTCGTAGGGTTTGAAGAAGCTCGGCCAGCCGGTTCCCGAGTCGAACTTCGCACTCGAGCGAAAGAGCGGCAAGCCGCAGAAGCGGCACGTGTAGATGCCGTCGCGGTGATTGTCGAGGAACACGCCGCAGAAGGCCGCCTCGGTTCCGTGCTCGAGCAGCACGCGCCGCTCATCGGGCGTGAGGCCCGCAATGATCTGGCTGCGTTGCGCCTCACTCGGAGGTCGCAGGTCGAACTTGCTCATCACGCTCCAGCGCGCCTCATAGCCATCGGCCGGGAGCGTGATTGTAGAGCGGAGGAGGCTTGCCCGATAGCTGAAGCGTCAGGAGGACTGCAGCGCCGCGTTACCGCGCCGACGTGGTTGATCTGCCGCGGCGCAGTGCGCGCCACCAGTGGACCAGGCGACGATCGATCGTTCGTCCAGGCAGCGTCGTGCCTCGGCGCTCATCAGCGGGGCGATAGGCGGCATCCCTCGAGCGCCAGCTCGCCGCGACGATGTACAAGGTGACCAGCGCTCCGATGACGTAAAAAGGGACCTCAGGCTCGCTCATTCCCGCCTCTGTGGTGTCGGACCGATGAGGCAGGATAAGCCGGGCATTGTCAGGACCGTGTTAATAAAAAAGGAGACGGCAGCAGATCATCGCCATGGACGATTTCCATTAGAGTCGCCCTATGTCGTCGGCACCCGCAAATCCGCCAGGGAGCGTTGCTGATGCGGCCGGCGGCGATCCGCGGCCGCTGCTGGTCTATGACGGCGATTGCGGCTTCTGCGGCTACTGGGCGCGCTACTGGCACAAGCTGACGGGCGACCGTGTCGCCTACCGCCCCTACCAGGAGGTGGCGGGGCAGTATCCGTCGATCGCGCTCGCCGACTTTCAGCGCGCGGTGCAGTTCATCGCCCCGGATGGGCGGCGCGCGAGTGCCGCCGAGGCGAGTTTCCTCACACTCAGTTACGCACGCGGCAAGGGCGTGTGGCTGTGGCTCTATCGCCGACTTCCGGGATTCGCGCCACTCGCCGAGCGCACTTACGCCTTCACGGCCGCGCACCGCCCGGCGTTCTTCCGCCTCAGCCGCCTGCTGTGGGGCAGGAGTTATGAGCCGCCGCGGTACGAGCAGGTCTCGTTCCTGTTCCTGCGCGGCTTCGGATTGATCTATCTCGCGGCTTTCCTCTCCTTCGCGGTCCAGGTCCAGGGCCTCATCGGCAGCCACGGCATTCTGCCGCTCGCCGAGCTCACCGATGCCGTCGCTGCCAGCGCCGGGCGCGAGCGCTTCTGGCTGATGCCCATGGTGTTTTGGTTGAGCAGCAGCGACCTTGCCATCAAATCAGTGTGCGGGGCGGGGGTGATTTTCTCACTCCTGCTCGTCTGCAATCTTCTGCCGCGCCTGAGTCTCGTGTTGTTGTTCGTCCTGTACCTGTCACTCCTCTATGCCGGACAGGTGTTCATGACGTACCAGTGGGACACTTTCCTCCTCGAGGGGGGATTTCTCGCCCTGGTGCTGAGCCTAGCCAGGATGCCGGGCATCTGGCTGCTGCGCTGGCTGTTGTTTCGCTTCATGTTCATGTCCGGCGTGGTGAAGCTCCTCAGCGGCGATCCGAACTGGTGGAACCTGTCGGCGCTTTCCTATCACTTCGTGACTCAGCCGCTGCCCACCCCGCTGGCGTGGTACACGGCACAACTGCCGCCTGCGGCGCTGAGATTTGCGACCGGAACGGTGTTCTTCATCGAGCTCGTATTGCCGTTTCTAATCTTTGCGCCGCGCCGGCTGCGTTTCTGCGCCGCCTTCGGCATCCTGCTGCTGCAGCTGGGAATCGTCCTCACGGGCAACTACAACTGGTTCAACCTTCAGACCATGTGGCTGTGCCTGCCGCTGTTCGACGATGCGGCACTGCGCCGGCTGTTGCCGGCGCGCCTGATCCGGCTCGTGCCGGTGGCCTCGAGCGATCGGCCACCACGCCGAGCCGCGACAGTTGGAATCGGCGCGCTGACGCTTCTTATCGTCTTCTGCAGCCTCGTGGAAATGGACCTGCGCTTCGGCGGCAAGCCACCGGCGCTCGCGCAGGAAATCGATCGCTTCTTTGAGCCCCTGCACATCGTCAGCAGCTATGGCCTCTTCGCGATCATGACCACCCGGCGCGACGAGATCATCATCGAAGGCTCGTCCGATGGCAGCGAGTGGCACGAATACGAATTTCGTTACAAGCCCGGCGATCTGTTCCGTGCCCCTCCGTGGAACATCCCACACCAGCCGCGCCTCGACTGGCAGATGTGGTTCGCGGCGCTCGAGGATCCACGGCAGCTGCCGTGGTTGTGGCGCTTTCTGCAGCGGCTGCTCGAGAACGAGCCGTCGGTGACGGCGCTGCTTCGCAAGAATCCATTTCCGGACAAGCCGCCCGTCTACGTGCGCGCAGAGTTCTACGACTACACCTTCACCGATGAAGCGGGCAAGGCAACCGGGAGGTGGTGGGAGCGGCACTTGCTCGGCCTCTATTTCCCAGTAGTGGCATTGAATGCTCACGATAAGAATTTGCAATAGGTCGGCAGGAAACTCGGCGTGGCGCGCTCGAGCGCGGTCTGCGCATTTGTGCGTACCGCGATGGCGAGCGGTGATCGGTATAATCGCGCGCAGGATTCATGGCACAAGGAGCTGTCGTTGCCACACGCACCCGTCACGACTCACGGACTTTCGCCCAAGGACGAAGCCACCATCGCGAAGCTGGCGCAGGAGACGGACACCGATGAGGCCGTCGTGAGAGACTTTTACGATGAGGAGCTCGCGAATCTGCACACAAAGGCGAGTGTCAAGAACTTCATCCGTGTCATTGCCGCGCGACGCGTGAGGCAGCGCATCGCTGCCGCGCGCGAGAACGGCGCATTGCTCAAGACACGAGCCGCGTAGCGCTCATCGGTCGACCGCCTGCGGTCGGTGCCCTCGGATCGAGACCGTAAGCCGCGGCCGCGGCGCTTTGCCAGCGGCGGGTGGCACTCGTCTCCCAAAAGTCGCGGGAAAAGGCCGTCCGTGGCCAGACTCTGTCCCTAGCTGCGCGAGGAGGGGGGGTCCCCGCGCGTGTCCTGTTCTCGCCCATCGCACGATCACTATACTTATTTATTATTACACTAATAATAAAAGGGTCCAGCCGTCGCTTCAGGCCAGCGCGCTCTCGGTGCGGCAACCCGATCCCACGAACCGCGCTCATGAGAGTGACTGCCTGGATTCGTCCGCCGCAGCATTTCCGGCAACGGCTGGACCGTGGAGCGGAGTGCAATATTGCGGCGCGCAGGCGTCGCCGACCGTCGCGTCGCTGCCGCGAATGCGCTTGAGTTACCCACGCGGCTCACTCAGCATTGTCGGCCGGGGGATTCAGCAGCAAACGCAAAACGGCCCGTCTCGAGGGCGGGGCAAGACCGTTGAGGACGACACATGAGCTTCTCTGGACGATTCCTGATGTGCGGACTGGTGTTCGCGGTCGTGCTGTGCGGCTGCCAGACGATCGAGCGCGTGGACCCGCGCAAGCGCGCGGCCCAGGAGCACTCGGACAAGGTGCGAAAGCTGCAGCTCGAGGTGATGCGCTTCGCGGACGAGTACGTAGGTCGCACACGTGAGGCCGTCACGAAATTCCAGAGCGGAGTAAAGAGCCCCGACGACCGCCTCGCGCTCCAGAACTGGAAGGTGCAGCAGGCGAGCTCGGCTTACACCATCGCCAGTGGCGCGAATCCGGTGAGCAACGCGCTCGATATGGTGGTGCTCGCCACCCTCAGCCGCATGGTGATCGATGACAGCTGGGCGCGCGATGGCTACGGCGCGGCAGTGCGGAATGTCCAGGAGACGTACCGCACACTGGAGACCGAGGCCTGGCAGCTGGTCAAGGGCGTGCTGAACGAGGAGCAGATCGCCAGCCTGCACCAGACGATCACCCAGTGGCGCGCGAAGAATCCCAACGTGCGCGCCGTGTCCTACATCCACTTCCGTGATTTCGCTCGAGCGGCGGGCCCGAGCGACCAGAGTACCGCGGGCACCGGCAGTCTCCTCTCCTTCGTCGGAATCGACCCGCTGTCGAACCTCGATCCCGCGGTGCAGGAGCTCGCACAGACGCGGCAGCTGGCTGAGCGTGCGATCTACTACATGCAGCGCGCGCCCGATCTGCTCGACATGCAGGTCGAGCGTTTGACCTATCAGGTTGCCGTGATGCCGGAGACCCGGTCGCTGCTCGCAAGCGCCGATCGAATCTCGCTCGTTGGCAGCTCCTCCGATCGGCTGGTCGACTCCTTACCGGATCTGCTCGATCACCAGCGCGAGGCACTCGTGGCGCAGTTGACGCAGACGCTGAACTCTCAAAGTGCATCACTCGGCACGCTCGCCGACCGGATGCGCAACACGCTCCAGGCCGGAACCAATACCGCGACCGCAGTGAACGGTGCCTTGCAGAGTTTCGAGCGCATCAGCACTCTGTTTGCCAAAAAGCCCCAGCCCGCCTCCGCCACGCCCCAGCCGCCCGGCAAGCCGTTCGACATCAGCGACTACACCGCGATGCTCGCGCAGGCCGCCAGCACTGCCCGCGAGCTCGATAACCTCGCGCAGCATGGCGACCAACTGACGCCGGCACTGCGCGCGGCGACGCAGGATGCCGCGATGCGGGCGCAAGGGATATTGAATCACCTCTTCCTGCTGCTGGTGCTGCTGGTGCTCGTGATCGCGGCTGCTGCGCTGCTGGCGGCGCTCGCATATCGGCGCGTCACGATGCGCTTCGCGCGCGGCTGACTCTGGAAGGCCCGGGCGGCGGCGACCGCCCGGGTGCTCTCTCCGGCTCTACTGCGAAACCCTGCGGCTACTCGTGGGGCGAGTTTTCCAGCTGGCCCTTGCAGTACTTCTTGATATCGCTCTTCGATTCGCTCGGATGGTTGGCCTCCTGCGCGGCCATGCAGTCCTTCATCTGCTGCTTGTGCGACTTGGTGTGGGTGCTGCTCGCGTCGCTGCTCGAGGATGACGAGCTCGACGAGGACGGCGTCGCGCTGCTCGGGTATGTCGAGCGCTCCGAAGGCGGCGCAGTGGACGGGCTGGTCTGTGCCACGACGAGCCCGGCCGCCATGAGCGCGGCCACGGCAAAGGATGCGGCTAGTCGTTTCATCGGCTCCTCCGTTCAGTTTGCAAGAACTGCAGAGGATGGACCGGCGTGCGCGCGGAAAGAATCTCGCCCAGGCCCTGTGTCGCCGTAGGCCGCAGCCGACGCCGAGTGTAGGTTCCCTCGCGTCTGCGGGATCGGTCAGCTGAAGGCCAGGTAGATGCTGTAGCTCGCCACCACGATCACGAGCGCGGCCGAGAGGATCAGCTCGCTGCGAACACTGCTGGCGGTGTGCACCTGTGAGTCATCGAGGGCCCGGGTTATGCGCATGAAGCGCGCGGTGGCGAGTATCACGAGACCCACACCGCCGAGGATCAGTACCAGCCCGTCATAGCGGCTCATGCGTCCTGAGACGTTGGCGAGCTGCGCGCGGTGTGTCTCAGGGCCGAGGCCTACCGCCGCCATTTCCAGCAGGAACAGATTGAACTTCTCGATCACGAAACCGAAGGCGATGACGGCGATGCCGGTGCGCACCCAGGCAAGGAACGTACGCTCATTGGCGGCGTGATCGGTGTAACCGCTGATCATGGTGACTCTCCCCTGGATGACTTACCCGAAGTGAATCCGAGCCGTCCCGGCCTCTGTGCAGGTCAGCCGTGAATCCGCTTCATCTGCGGATCGTAGAGCGGGCGCGCAGAAACCAACGCCGGATAGAGCGTGCCGGCGATATCCACTTCCCAGCGGCCGCTCGCGAGGTACGCCTCATCGACGATCACCCGGGGTTCGATCATGGCGAGGCCCACGGCGCCGCCCAGAGTGTGGCCATAGGAAGCGGCGCGAACGTAACCGACCGGTGCTCCGTCGTGGTGCACCACCTCGGCGTGGAACAAGAGCGGCTCGGGATCCTTCACCAGCACCTGCACCAGACGGCGCAGCAGTGGTCCGCGCGCTTTCTGCGCCACCACTGCCTCCTTGCCGATGAAGCCCTCGGGCTTTTTCAGATCGAGCGCAAAGCCGAGTCCCACTTCGTACGGTCCATCCGTGTTGTCGATGTCGTGACCGTAGTCGCGGTAGCCCTTCTCCATGCGCAGGCTCCCGAGAGCCTTGAGCCCGGCGTGCGCGAGGCCGAACTCCTCGCCCGCCGCGACCACGCGGTCGTAGACGTGCACCGCCTGTTCAGCGGGAATGTAGAGCTCGTAGCCGAGCTCACCGAGGTAGGTGATGCGGATGCACAGCACCCGTGCGAAGCCCAGGTCGATCTCGCGTGCCGTGCGGAACGGGAACGCGGCGTTGGAAAGATCCGTGCTCGTCAGCTTCTGCAGCAGCGCGCGAGAGTGCGGGCCCTGGACGTTCAGCTGCCCGTAGGCCGAGGTCACATCGATCACGGCCGCGTGCGCATCGTCCGCAATGTGGCGCTTCAGCCAGGTCTCGGCGTGGCGCACCATGGTGTCGGTCACGACGACGAGATAACGGTCCTCCGCCAGCTTGGTCACGGTGAGATCGGCTTCGAGCGTTCCGCCCTCGTTCAGCCACTGCGTGTAGGTGATGACGCCCGTGGCGCCATCGACCTGATTGCCGGAGATGCGATTGAGAATGCGGCCGGCGTCGCGCCCTTGCACCAGAAACTTGCCCATGAAGGACATGTCCATGACGATCACGCGCTCGCGCGCCGCGCGGTGCTCATCCTGCCAGCGCCCGAACCACGCGGGTCGCCGGAAGGTGAGCGGGCCCGGGTCCGGGATCGTGCCCGGCGGCCCGTACCAGTCCGGGCTCTCCCAGCCGCTCACTTCGCGGAAATATGCGCCGGCGGCGGCGAGACGCTCGTGGAAAGGCGAACGCCGCACGCCGCGCGCGGTCGCGAGCGACATGAACGGGTAGTGGCACTTGTAGACCATGCCGAGCGACTCGACCGTGCGCGCGCGGCGGTACTCCGGATTCGTCTGAGTCGGGTGCAGCCGATCGATGTTGAAACCGGTCACATCGACATCGGGACGGCCGGTCACGATCCAGTGCGCGAGGACGCGCCCGAGTCCGCCCCCGGTCAGTACGCCGATGGAATTCAGCCCCGCCGCGACGAAGTAGCCGGCGAGCTCCGGGGCTTCGCCGACGATCGGACGCAGGTCCGGGGTGAAGCTCTCCGGGCCGCAGAAGAGCTTTTTCATGCCGACTTCGGCGGTGATCGGTACACGCGACATGGCGCGCTCGAGGAACGGTGTCATCCGCTCCCAGTCGGGCGGCAGCTCACCAAAGGAGAAATCGGCGGGGATGCCGTCGACCTTCCAGGGCGCGCACACCGGCTCGAAGAGCCCTACCATCAGGCCTCCGCCCTCCTCGCGGTAGTAGCCATACGCGGCCGGATCCTCGAGCACCGGCATGGCCGGCAGTCCGGGGATCGGCTCGGTGATGAGGTAGTAGTGCTCGGCCGCCTGGTTGGCGATCGTGACCCCGGAGCGCGCGCCGAGCTGCCGCGCCCACATACCGGCGCAGTTCACCACGATGTCCGTACGGATGTCGCCCTGCGCGGTGCGCACACCGCTCACGTGTCCGCGTGTTTGCAGGACATCGGTGACGGCAACCCCTTCGATGATCTTCACGCCCCGCTGCCGTGCGCCCTTGGCGAGCGCCATGGTGACATCGACCGGGTTCACGCGGCCGTCCTCGCGCACGTAGAAGCCCGCCTCGATGTCATCGACGCGCGCGAGCGGAAAGAGCGCCTGCACCTCGCCAGGTCCGATCTCGTGCACATCGACGCCGCAGTAGCGGTTGAAGGCGGCGACGCGCCGGTACTCTTCCAGGCGGTCCTTGTCGGCCGCGACTTCGATGAAGCCGATCGGTGCGAACCCGGTCGCCTGCCCGGTCTCTTCTTCCAGGCGGCTGTAGAGCGCGCGCGAGTACTTGCGCATCTCGGTCGAGGTCTCGGAGCTCGAGCCGAAGGTGACCATGAGCCCGGCGGCGTGCCAGGTCGTGCCGGAGGTGAGCCGGTCGCGCTCGAGCAGTACGACCTCCTCCCATCCCATGAGCGCGAGGTGATACGCGACCGAGGTACCGATCACGCCGCCGCCGATCACCACCGCGCGTGCGTGGCTCGGGAGGCTCGTTGGGGCCGCATTGGACGGCAAAGTCGCTCTGCTCGTCGCAGCCTCAGTCGGCGCCCACCCCGCCCTTGCCCCAACGATAACTGAGCCGTATGCCATAGACGCGCGGCTCGTTGGTCGTGAGGCGCAGATCGAAGTTGCCGGTGTTGCTGTAGACGATGGCGTTCTTGTCCGTGAGGTTCGTGATGTAGAACTCCGCGAGCCACCGGTCACCCACCGGAGTCAGGCCCAGACGCAGGTTCATGAGCGTGTAGGCCGGCTGCAGAATGCGCGGCAGCCCCGTGTTCTTGTCATTCGGATTGAGGCCGTTGTACATGTCGCCCTTGTGCGCCATGTCGAACTGCACATAGCCGCGCAGATTGCTCGCGAGGGGATGCTCGTAGCGCGCGTTCCAGCTCCAGTTGAAATAAGGTGAGAATGGCAGCCGCTCGCCGACGTAGGGCTCATATTGAGGGGCGGCGGCCGAGACGACGCTGCTCTGCGTGTAGTTGGCCGATGCCTGCAGCATCAGGTTGTCGGTGATCTGGTAAGCGAGGTTCGTCTCCGCGCCATAGATGTGGGCCTCGCCGACATTGACGTTGTAGCTCGCGGTTGGACACACCAGCGCGTCGTAGATGAGCGCCTGGAGGTCCTTCCAGTCCATGTAGTAAAAGGCGCCGTTCCACAGCAGGCGGTTCTCCACGCTGGTCGTCTTCCAGCCGAACTCGTAGTTGTTGAGCGTGTCCGGAGTGTAGCTGAGCGGCGTGCCGGCGGCGTAGCACGACGGCGGGTCCCCGGAGTTCGAGCCGCCGGGGCGAAAACCCTGACTCCAAACACCATAGACCA
>Ga0306920_100002271_pt1 | contig 24261 bp, 22 predicted proteins | sample flu12Cox44000170_FD_204666 | JGI IMG/M metagenome (GOLD analysis project Ga0306920, IMG submission 204666) | Lab enrichment of tropical soil microbial communities from Luquillo Experimental Forest, Puerto Rico - flux4day.12C.oxic.44.000.170 (v2)... | ecosystem: Environmental > Terrestrial >...
GGATGTCGCCGGTCAACGCAGCCTCGAAATCCGGCACCGCAACCGGTGCGGAGGTCGAATCCCGTGGATCGTTGCCGGACATTGCGCGCAGCATGATCGCCGCGTCGCGCACAGTGCGGGTCATCGGACCAGGATGGTCGAGAGAGGAGGCGAATGCGACGACTCCCCAACGCGAGCATCGCCCGTAGGTCGGCTTGAGGCCGACGATGCCGCAATAACTGGCCGGTTGTCGGATCGAGCCGCCGGTGTCCGTGCCGGTCGCGGCCAGCGCTGCGTGCGCAGCGACCGCCGCCGCGGAGCCGCCCGACGATCCTCCCGGAACGAGCGGCCTGTTGTCTCCCGGCCGGCGCCAGGGATTCTCAACTGGACCGTAATAGCTGGTTGTGCTCGATGACCCCATCGCGAATTCGTCGAGATTGGTCTTGCCGAGCATGACCGCGCCCGATTGCCACAGCTTTTCCGTGACGGTCGATTCATAGGGCGGGTGAAACCCGTCGAGGATATGAGATGCTGCGGTGGTCAGCACATCTTTCGTGCAGTAGACGTCCTTGACCGCGACCGGGATCCCATCGAGCGGCAGGGCCTCGCCTTTGGCGCGCCGATGATCGGCCGCATCGGCCATTTCCAGAGCGCGTTCGGGGGTCGGGGTAATGTATGCGTTGAGCGGCTCGATCTCGCGAACCGCGTCGTTGTAGGCGACCGTCAATTCGCGGGCGGAGAATGATTTCCGTGCCAGCCCGTCCCGCGCTTCCGCCAGTGTCAGTGCGAGCAGCGACGGGTCGCTCACTCGACCACCTTTGGAACGACAAAGAACCCGCGGGCCGCGCGGGGGGCATTGGCGAGAATTTCCTCACGCCGTCCCCCATCAGTCACCCGATCTTCCCGCATAGGTAGGTGCTTCGCCGCGACGTTCGTCATCGGCGCGACCCCCGACGTGTCGACCTCATCCAGCTGCTCCATCCAGGTCAAGATCTGGGAGAGCTCGTCCGCCAATGGATCCAGTTCGGCTTCGGAGAGCTTTATCCGTGCCAAGGCTGCAATATGCGCCACCGTGGCTTTGTCCAGTGCCATGCGCTCATCAACTCCGAAAACGGACGGGCAAAACCAGCTATCATCGGTTGTGATCCTTAGCAATCCCTTGGAACTGCGCGACGCATTGCCGGCCGAGGCCAGGCTGATGGGCCTCGATGTCGGGACCAAAACAATCGGCCTCGCCTTATCGGACACCCGCCGAATCATCGCCACTCCGCTGGAGACGATCCGGCGGCGCCGCTTTCGTGACGATATGGCGCGACTCTCGACATTGATCGATACCCACGGCGTCGCTGGCCTCGTCATCGGCCTGCCGCTGACCCTCGCCGGCACCGATGGACCACGAACGCAATCGGTTCGCCAGTTTACGAGAAACCTGCTTGCGATACGTGATTTGCCGGTCGTGCTCTGGGACGAGCGCCTCTCGACCGCGGCGGTCACCCGAGAGATGATCGCCGCCGACCTGACCCGCAGACGCCGCGGCGCGATCGTCGACCAGGTCGCAGCGGCCTACATCCTGCAAGGATGCCTCGACTATCTACACGGCCCATCCACAATTATTAGTTTAGTCAAGGAATAGTGTTTGCTGTTATCTGCAGCAAATCAGCAGCGAGACTTCCCCTTTTACTAGAAGCTCCGGCCCGAGCGCGGTAAGGATCAAAACGGCCTTCCGAAGAATCGAGTATGCCATGCGAGTGTGGCAACTTTACGGGACTGGATCCGTTGATCGAACCAGAACGCTGCCACCACGCCGGTTGCTGCGACGGGGCGGCCGGCCCATTTATTGATTATCTTGGATAACTCAGTCGCCGGTCTCATGGACGGCGGCGCAGTGGGCCACTAAGCGGACACGGAGTTTGGGTTATGGAAATCGAAAAATACACCGATCGCGCCAAGGGTTTTCTGCAGTCGGCGCAGACGATGGCGTTGCGGCGCGGTCATCAGCGGTTGACCCCCGAGCATCTGCTCAAGGTGCTTTTGGAGGATGGTGAAGGGCTGTGCGCCAATCTGATCCGCGCCGCCGGGGGTGATCCGAAGGCGGCATTGCAGGCGGTCGATGCCGAGCTCGACCGGCTCCCTCGGGTCGAGGGGTCCGGCGCGGGCCAGGTCTACATGTCCCCCGAATTGGCGCGGATCTTCGAACAGGCCGAGCAGCTGGCGCAACGCGCCGGTGACAGCTTTGTCACGGTGGAGCGGCTGCTGCTGGCATTGGCGGCGGCGGCCGGGACCGGCGCGGCGAAGGCGCTGGCGGCAGCGCGGGTAGACGCGCAGAGCCTCAACCGCGCGATCGAGGAGGTGCGCAAGGGCAGGAAGGCCGACACCGCCTCGGCCGAGGAAAGCTATGATGCTTTAAAGAAATACACGCGCGACCTGACCGAGGCGGCCCGCGAAGGCAAGCTCGACCCGGTCATCGGCCGCGACGAGGAGATCCGCCGCACCATCCAGGTGCTCTCGCGCCGCACCAAGAACAATCCCGTCTTGATTGGCGAGCCCGGGGTCGGCAAGACCGCGATAGTCGAGGGATTGGCGCAGCGCATCGTCAATGGCGACGTGCCGGAGAGCCTCAAAAACAAGAAATTGCTGGCGCTCGACCTCGGCTCGATGCTGGCTGGCTCGAAATACCGGGGCGAGTTCGAGGAGCGCCTCAAAGCGGTGTTGCAGGAAGTCACGTCGGGTGCCGAGGGCATTATCCTGTTCATCGACGAATTGCACACGCTTGTCGGCGCCGGCAAGGCGGAAGGTGCGATGGACGCCTCCAACATGCTGAAGCCCGCCCTGGCGCGCGGTGAACTCCATTGCGTCGGCGCGACGACCCTCGACGAATATCGCAAGAACATCGAGAAGGACGCCGCGCTCGAGCGCCGCTTCCAGCCGATCTATGTCGGCGAGCCCTCGGTCGAGGACACGATCTCGATCCTGCGCGGCATCAAGGAAAAATACGAATTGCACCACGGGGTGCGCATCACCGACGGTGCGATCGTCGCTGCCGCGACCTTGGCCAACCGGTACATCACTGACCGGTTCCTGCCAGACAAGGCGATCGACCTGATGGACGAGGCCTCGGCGCGGCTGCGCATGACGATCGACTCGAAGCCCGAGGAGTTGGACGAGCTCGACCGTCGCATCGTGCAGTTGAAGATCGAACGCGAGGCGTTGAAGAAGGAGACCGACTCCGCCTCGCGCGAGCGCCTGCAGCGTTTGGAGCAGGAGCTAGGCCATCTCGAGCAGCAATCGGCCGAGCTGACCGCGCAATGGCAGGCCGAGAAGCAGAAATTGGCGAGCGCGCAGAAATTGAAAGAGCAGCTCGACCAAGCGCGCATCGAATTGGAGCAGGTGCAGCGCCGCGGCGACTGGGCGCGCGCCGGCGAGCTCGCTTACGGCATCATCCCCGACCTCGAGAAGCGGCTCACCGAAGCCGAGACGAAGGAGGGGCGCGGGGTGATGGGCGAGGAGGAGGTGACCGACCAGCAGATCGCCGCGGTCGTGTCGCGCTGGACCGGCGTGCCAGTCGAAAAGATGCTCGAAGGCGAGCGCGGCAAACTCTTGCACATGGAAGACGCGCTCAAAGCGCGCGTCGTCGGGCAGGACGAGGCGATCGCCGCGGTCTCGCAGGCGGTGCGCCGGGCGCGCGCCGGGTTGCAGGACCCCAACCGGCCGATGGGCTCCTTCCTGTTCCTCGGACCCACTGGTGTCGGCAAGACCGAATTGACCAAGGCGCTCGCCGCCTTCCTGTTTGACGACGAGCGCGCGATGGTGCGCATCGACATGTCGGAGTACATGGAGAAGCACTCGGTGGCGCGCCTCATCGGCGCGCCGCCCGGCTATGTCGGCTATGAGGAAGGCGGGAGCCTGACCGAGGCGGTGCGCCGCCGGCCCTACCAGGTGATCCTCTTCGACGAGGTCGAGAAGGCACATCCGGACGTGTTCAACGTCTTGCTGCAGGTGCTCGACGACGGGCGATTGACCGACGGGCAAGGCCGCACTGTCGATTTCCGCAACACGCTCATTGTGCTGACCTCGAACCTTGGCAGCGAGTATCTTGCGAGCCTGCCCGAGGGCCAGGCGGTCGATGCGGTGCGCGGCCAGGTCATGGAGGCGGTGCGCGCCGCGTTCCGACCGGAGTTCTTGAACCGCCTCGACGAGATCCTGTTGTTCCGCCGCCTCTCGCGCGACGACATGGTCGGCATCGTCGACATCCAACTGGCGCAGCTCGAAAAGCTGCTCGAGGACCGCAAGGTCACATTGGAGATCGATGCCGAGGCCAAGAAGTGGCTCGCCAATGCCGGCTACGACCCGGTCTACGGCGCGCGGCCATTGAAGCGGATCATCCAGCGCGAATTGCAGAATCCTCTCGCCGAGAAGATCCTCGCCGGCGAGATCCGCGACGGCGACACCGTGCGGGTCACCACCAGCCCGCTCGGCCTCCTGCTGCAGCCGGTCCATCACGACGACCTCGAAGCGGAGCGCCACGCCGCGCAATGACGGTCATTCCGGAACACCGGCCTCAAACTAGCTAGGATAGACTGTGTCCATAGATTCCGGGCCCAGCCCTGCGGGCCGTCCCGGAATGACCAGAGAGGAAACGGATGCCTTTGGAGATCCGGCCCATAAAGAACGGACTTGCTCGCGAGGTGCTGGGATTGCACCTCTGGGAGCCGCTGGACGGAGATACAGCTGATCGGCTGCGCAACCTATGGGCGCGTCATCCGGTATTGGTGTTTCGTCGGCAGGCGCTGTCCGAACAGGAACTGGCGCAATTCAGCACCCATTTCGGTCCGCTCGAGCGTGTCGTGCGTACCGAATGGGCATCGCCTGCCGTGCCCGAGATCGGGCTCATTTCAAACCTGAAAGATGGGCAGGCGCGGCCGATCGGCGGGCTCGGCGACGGCGAATTGCAATGGCATTCCGACCAGTCCTACATCATGAACCCTGCAACCGGCGCTATGCTCTACGCGGTGGAGTTGCCGCCCGAAGGCGGAACGACCTCCTGGGTCGATTTGTCGGGTGGCTACACAGCGTTGCCTGGGCGGCTCAAGGATCTGGTCGAGGGCCGGCGTGGGGTCTTCAGCTATGTGAAGCGGTTGGCCGGTTATCAAGGCGTCGACCGGGCGATCTCGGCGGAAGTAAAACGGAAAACGCCGCCCGTCTTTCATCCGCTGGCCCACACCCATCCGGTGACGGGCCGAAGGGCGCTCTATCTCGATTCCACAACGACAATCGGGATCGAGGGGATGGATGACACGACCGGCTCGGGGCTGCTCGACGAGATATACGACATCGCGACGCGGCCGGAATTTATCTATCGTCACGACTGGCAAGTCGGCGATGTTGTGATGTGGGACAACGGCATGACGATGCACCGGCGCGAACCGTTCGACCCGGCGGCCCGGCGCCTTATGAAGCGGACGACGATTTTTCTCTCCCGTGAGCGCCATATCGTCCCCGAAGGTTGGCTCGCAACAGAGAAGGCAATGGCGTGAGCGCGGACGAGGCGAGAGACGCCGAGCTGGGGCTGATCGATAAAGCCAAGCGGGTTCTTCCCGGCGGGACATTCGGGAATTTCCCGGGCGACGTCGTGATCCGCGAGGGCCGAGGGGGGCGGGTTTGGGACGAGAGCGGCAAGGAATACGTCGATTTCCTGCTCGGCTCGGGCCCGATGCTGGTCGGTCATGGGCATCCCGAGGTCACGGCCGCCGCGCAGGCCGTCATCGCCAGGGGCACAACCTTCTTCGCGAATAACCGGTATGGGATCGAGCTGGCCGAAGCGATTGTCGACGCCGTGCCCTGCGCCGAGCAGGTGCGCTTTGTCAGCACCGGCTCGGAAGCCGACCTCTATGCGATGCGCGCCGCGCGTGCTTTCAAGAAGCGCGACAAGATCCTCAAATTCGAGGGCGGCTATCACGGCATGAGCGACTATTCGCTGATGAGCCTCGCGCCGAAGCGGCCCGGCAACTTTCCGCAGCCCATTCCGGATTCGGCCGGCATCCCGCGCAGCCTGCGCGACGAGATCCTGGTCGCGCCGTTCAACGATCTGGAGGTCACCGCGGGCCTCGTCCGCGAGCACAAAGACGAGCTTGCCGGGATCATTCTCGAGCCGTTCCAGCGCATCGTCCCTCCCCTGCCCGGCTTTCTCGAAGGCCTGCGCAAGATAACAGCCGACAACGATGTCTTGTTGATCTTCGACGAGGTGGTGACCGGGTTCCGCCTCGCTTATGGCGGCGCGCAGGAATATTACGGCGTCGTCCCCGACCTCTGCACGCTCGGCAAGGTAATCGGCGGCGGCTTCCCGCTCGCGGCGATCGCAGGGCGCGCCGATATCATGGCCCATTTCGACCGGAGCGCGGTCGGCGACGAAGGATTTCTGATGCAGGTCGGCACTCTGTCCGGCAATCCGGTCGCCGCCGCGGCGGGTCTCGCGACACTCGAAATCCTCAGGCAGCCCGGGGCTTACGAGAGCCTTTTCTCAACCGGCCGCGAACTGATGGCGGCGCTCACCGAATTGCTCAGCCGCCACGGCGTCACGGGCCAGGTAATCGGGGAGCCGCCTCTCTTCGACGCTGTGTTTAGCGGCGAGCCGGTACGCGACTACCGTGGAACGTTGCGCGGTGATGCGGACATGCTGCGCCGCTTCAATGCGCTGCTGCGCGAGCGAGGCATATTGAAAGGCGAGCAGAAATATTACGTCTCGCTAGCACACACGCCGGACGACGTCCGGCAGACTCGCGAAGCGTGGGCCTCGGCGCTTGAGGCGCTCGCCCGCTAGCGGTTTGGATCGGCCGATGATTCCTGGTGCAACCCATGGCAACGAGATTGCCTCGTCGCTGTGCTCCTCGCAATGACAAGGCCGACTCCGTCATTGCGAGCGACGCGAAGCAATCTCGTTCGGAACCGTCCCGCTAGCGGGTTCGGCTACCACATCCGTTTGCGCGAGGCGGTCGCCCCGCGCACACAGCTCGGCGAAGAGCCGGCGCGCTTCGTCCTCAGGAAGCGAGCCCTCCTGTGCGATAACGGACGCCATTCCCTCGGATGTCAATGGCTCACCTTCCCGCTTGCCAGGCATCATTGGGTAAATTTGGCCGCCTCGCCTTTCGACCACCGCAAAACGGCTTCCGGCGCGGATTAGCAGAAAGGAGCCATGCTCCTCGATGATATCCGTGGCCGGGACTGAGTCTTCATTCATTGCCGGCGCTCCTCTATTTCGTCCAACACTGCCTCCGGGGTGACGCTTCCTTTAACTCCTGGAACTCCTCGTCGACCTCGGTCCGGCGATCCGCTCTTGCATCCGGATGTTGCGCGCCAGGGACCGCCGCCAAGCCCGGCTTTGGCGAAGGCGTGGTACGTGCCTTGTGCGATACTGCGGCTGTTTCGGCCAATGTTAATTCCTGCTGTCGTGCTCGTGCTCGTGCTCAGGAAAGCACGACGGCAACGGGCGGAGGTTCCAACCGAGGGAGGTCACGATGAAAGGGGATTTTGTTGACGCCATAGGCGGTCGCGCTTACGTCGCCGTGCCGCAAGCGGGAGAAGGACCGGGGCTGCTGGTCTTGTCCGATGTCTGGGACACCGATCAAGATCGTCGCGGGCTTGGCGACTTCTACGCGGCCGAGGGCTACGTCGCGCTCTGCCCCGAGGTTTCCGCCTTCTCCAGAGAGATCGAGGATATCGCAAGTGCCATCGCGGCGCTGCGGGCTCGCGCCGAGTGCACCGGGAAAGTCGGGGCGCTTGGTTTCGGGCTCGGCGGCAAGCTCGCCTGTCGCGCCGCGGCGACGGCCAATGTCGACTGCGCCGTTTCCTATTACGGCTTCGGGATCGATTTCGGCCTGAACTTCGTCCCACGCATTCGCTCTCCTCTCGTTCTCCATTTTGCCGAGAAGGATCCGCAGACCCCGCCGGAGGCGATCGCGCGAGTGAAGGAGGCGCTATCGCGGCACCCTGATGCTGCGGTCTATTTATATCCAGAAGTCGCGCCCGGTTTTGATCGTCCAACGAAACCGAATTACGACAAGCAAGCCGCCGGGGTCGCGCATTCGCGCTCGATTGCGGCGCTGCGCCGGGCGATGGGTCCGCATTACGACCTGGAGGCGCTGTGGGAGAAGCACACGACCTACGAATTCGCGACCCGTGACGTCGAGGCGACGATGCACACGATGGTCCCGGAGCCTTACGTCAATCACGTCCCCGTCATGACCGGCGGCGTCGGCCAGCACGACCTCGCGCGGTTTTATGCAAATCATTTCATTCCAAAATTGCCGGCCGATACGAGGCTCGTGCCGATCTCGCGCACTGTCGGCGCCGACCGGATCGTCGACGAGATGCTGTTTTGCTTCACGCACGACACCGAAATCGATTTCATGCTGCCTGGCGTGCCGCCGACCGGCAAATACGTCGAAGTGCCGACTGTGGCGATCGTCAATTTCCGCGGCGACAAGATCTGCCACGAGCATATCTACTGGGACCAGGCGAGCGTCCTCGTGCAGATCGGGCTGCTCGATCCGAAGGGCCTGCCGGTTGCGGGCATCAATACCGCGAAAAAGCTTCTCGACGAGACACGCCCTTCCAATACGCTGATGACGCGCTGGGCGGAGAGCGCGCCCGGCGGCAAAAATCCTAATTCGCCTTGAGCGGCGGGATCATGGCTTCAGCATCGAGCCCGAGCTCGTAGCTGCTCATATTCCACAAGCAGAAATCTGCCTGCGGCGGCTGAATCGGCGCGAGCGCCCCATCGCGAAACAATTGCTCGAGACGCGAGCCCTTGAAGATACCGTGCGCGCCGCCGAGCAGCAGCGCTGCTTGCGAAATGCGGGTCGTGGCTTGACCCACCGCGTATTTCGCGCGGTAGAGCGCCGCCGTCGCCTTTGGCGTGGGCCCCTCGGCGTCGCTGAGCCACGCCGAGTGGTAGGTGATCAGCCGCGCCGCTTCGAGATCGGCGCTCATCTCGGCGATGTGGCGCCTGACATCCGGGTGATAGGCAAGCGGTCGCGCGTAACCCGGCGGTCGGCGTGCGCTCACGACATCGACCGCCTCCTTAAAGGCTGCGGCGGCAACTCCGAGATAGACTGCGGTATACGAGCCCCAAAACCAATTCGCATGCGCCAGCCGAAACGGCCCGATGTCGTCGGATTGAAAGACGAGGGCGCTCGCCGGCAGCCGGCAGTCCTCGAGGATCAGCGCGTCGCTGCGCGTTGCGCGCATGCCGAGCGTGTCCCAATTGGCTTCGACCCTGCGCCCCTCGGCATCGCGCGGCACCAGTAGAATAATGCCGGCGGATGCACTGGTCGCGGTTTCCGGCAAGGCCATCACCATGCAGTAATCCGCTGCCTCCAACATCGAGGCGAACATCTTCCGGCCGGTTATGCTGTACCCGCAATCGATGCGGCGCGCGCGGGCGCTCAGCGGCCGCTCGCCGATCAGCGAGGTGGTGCCGGGCTCGGAGAAATTACCGGCGATCAGCCTACGCTGATTTACGACGAGTTCGGCGATGCGGCGCTTTGCATCGGTGGCTACTTCGGTGCTTTCGAGCACGGGCATAACCACTGACGCGTGCATGTTGAACGCGAGCGCGGTTGACGGGCAGCCTTGCGCCAAGGTCTCGAAGGCCAAGGTGTGTCCGAGGAACCCGACCCCTGCCCCGCCCCATTTCTCGGGGACGGTCAGTGCGAGAAACCCTTCCTCGCGCAACCGTTCGTAATTTTCGGTCGGGTGCGTCGCCTCGCGGTCGTGCTCCGCCGAACGGGTTGCAAAATCTGCCGCCAGTTCTAGGCAGCGCCTCCGCAGCCGCTCGTGCTCGTCCGAGAGGCCAAAATCCACGCCGCCGCTCAGCCCCGGGCCAGAGCGTAGACCTGGGTGCCGCCGGGCGGCCGCGGATGCGTAATCCAGCTCTCGCCGCCATCGACGCTGCTGTAGACTTCACCGCCATTGGTGGCGCAGGACATGCGGGCCGGCTGGCGCTCGTCGAAGGCCAGCGCAAACATCGTGTGCTGCGGCTTCAACCCCATATCGACGCGGGTCCAGCTGTCACCGCCGTCTGAGCTCTTCAGCAATACGCCGACATCGCTCTGGAAACCAGCGCCCGCGGCCACCCAGAGCTTGCGCGGGTTGCCCGGGACTTCGCGGATATCGCGGCAATAAATCTGCCCTTTGGGATTGAGCGGGTCGAGCGGCACGGTCCGCCAATGGTCGCCGCCGTCGGCGCTGTGGAACATGCCGGCCCGGCCGATTGCATACACCGAGTGCGGCCGCCAGCGGCTGGCCAGCACGCCATGCATGTCTACAGTGTCGTCATTGACGTATTGGCCGTGGCTAAGATTCTCCCAGTGCTCGCCGCCATCGGTTGAACGCAACGTGCCGCCGACCTCGATCGCAGCATAGAGGAGGTCTGGCTCGGCGGCGCTCGCGTCCATCATCAGCACGCGCTTCGCCGGGTTCGCGCCCGGCGCTGTCGTGATCTCTGGGAAGCGCACGCTGACCGGCAACCGCGTCCAATGCTCGCCCGCAGCGTCGCTACGGTAGATCTCGCAATTCTCGTAGCCGATGAAGATCACATCGGGATCGTGCGGGTGAAATAAGACCGACCACACCGGGAGGCCGTGGTCGGGCACATCCACCTTCTCCCAGTGTTCGCCGTGATCGGTGCTGCGGTAGGGGCCGGACTGCGTGCCGGCATAGACGATCTCCGGCTTAAGCGGATGCACCGCCAACGCCCGCACCGCCGGCGCCTCAGGCAAGCCGCGTTGCAGCACCTCCCATTCGTTGTCGCCGTCGGCAAGCCGGCAAAGACCGGTGTGCACCGGCCGCCCCGGCCCGGTTTCGCCCGCCAAACCGAGATACAGATAAGACCCTCGATTGTCCCGTCCGTCGGATGCCATCGGATCGTCCTCCTTTGCCCTGAACGAGGATAGGCTTGCCAGCAGCACCCCTACAAGGGTGCGGTCATGGCCGCATGTTCCTCGGCGATCAGGCGCTCCATCATGCGGCGCATCTGCATACGTGTCGCATCCGAGGCGATGTCGACCAGGCCCGCTTCGCCCAACTCGCTCATTCGCGCCTGCTGCGCCTCGACCATGACGCGGTCCTCGACAAAAGTCGGGGCGATCTCCTGGTAGAGTTGTTCGGTCGCCTCGGGTTCGTTTTGGCGATAGCCATTTCCGACCGACCAAAAGTAAAAACAGCTGGTTTCGGTCTCGGGTGTCAGGCCGTGAAACAGCCGGAACTGGAAGCCGCCGTCGCGCTTGCCCCCATAGGCACCGGTGCCGGCGTCTGCTGCGCCAGTCCATTGCAAGACGCTGCTCGGGGCAACGAACTCGAACTCCTGCCAGCGGTCGACCCGACCCTTGAAGCCGGCCGCCTTGACATAGGTAGGCGGCGGTACCGAATTCCTCATCCAACGGGTGAATTTGACGCCGGTCTGAGTCCGCACCGTCTTCATTTCCGCGTCGACATGCGCCGCGGGGTTGCCGCCCACCGTCTTCGCGTGCAGATAGCCGAGATGCGTCAGGTCCATCAGGTTGTCGACCATCAGCATGTAATTGGCCTTGATCGGATAGACGTCGTGCTTGTTGGGCCACTTGCCTGGATCGTTATGGTACGGGAAGTCGACGATCTTGGCGGCATCGGACTTCGCGGGGTCACCCATCCAGACCCACACCAGCTGGTCTTTTTCGACTGCGGGGTAGCTGCGCACGCGAGCGTCTGCTGGGATCTGCTTTTGTCCGGGAATGCGGACACAGCGGCCCGATCCGTCGATGATGAGACCGTGATAGCCGCATTGGATCCCCTCCTCTAGGACTGTACCCATGCTGAGCGGTGCGGCGCGGTGGCAGCAGCGATCAGCGAGCGCCCCCACGCGGCCTGTGCCGTCGCGAAACAGCACGAGAGGCTCGTTGCAGATCCGTCGCGCCAGCGGCCGCTCGCCGCGGACTTCATCCGCCCAGGCGGCGATGTACCAGGCATTACGCAACAGCATGTGAGGCCTCCTCTATCTCAGCCGTCTCAGGCCGCTGCTCCGAGTCAATAAGCCCCGCCATCAAGCGGCGGAACTGGTTCAGCGCGCCATCCGATGCCAACTGCAGCATTCGTGCCTTCGGCGTATTCGCAATGACCTCTTGCTGTGCTTCGATCATTGCTCTGTCCTCGGCGAAGGCCCGCTCGATGACTGCCATCTGCTGTCTCGAATGCTCTTCGGTGGCGAATTCTCGACTGAGGCAGCTGGAATAATAATAGACCGTCTTGTTCTCCGAAATCGGGGTCACCGCCTGCGAGGTGGACGACACCCAATCGGGATCGGCAGTCGGCGCCCGCATGGCGCACTGGGCGGCCATGCCCGGCGGGTAGGACTTTGTCGCGAGCAGGAAGACGCCCGGCACCATGTAGTCATAGGCCGCCCACATATCCGACAGAGACTCCGGGGGGCGGCCCAAATAATTCGGACGCGGATGATTGACCACCCAGCGCTCGATGCGCAGGCCGCGCTCGATCCGAGTGGTCCTCGAGCGGCTCTCTCCCCAGCTCATGCTGTTGCGGCCCAGCGTGCTCTGATGCACGTAGCTGAGATGCGAGAGATCGAGCAGATTGTCATTGATCAGCTCGTAATTGGCGTCATAGGCGAGTTCGCCCGTCAGCATGAACCAGTCGGGGTCATTGTGGTTCAATGCTCTCGGGATGAGCGCACGCTCGGCGAGCACGGGATCGCCCATCCAGACCCATACCCAGCAATCCTGCTCGACGACCGGGTAGCTGCGTACGACTGCCGTTGAGGGGATAATGTCCTGTTGCGGGATCTCGACGCATTTGCCCGAGGGCGCGAATTTCAGCCCGTGATACATGCAGCGGAGATCGTCGCCTTCTTTGCGCCCGCGCGACAGCGGTGCGAGCCGGTGGCAGCAGCGGTTTTCGAGAGCGACGATGCCGCCATCGCCCTTGCGATAGAGGACAATCGGATCGCCCAATATCGTTCGGGGCACCAAACCGTCTTCTGGGAAATGGTTGCTCCAGCCGGCAACATACCAGCAGTTGCGGAGAAACATGGCTAATCCCTCCCCACAGACAGGGTGGATGAAATGAGCCCGCCACTTTGCGCTCAGTCGCGCATCGAGCGCAACACGCGCCACACTTTCTCGGAGGTTGCGGGGACCCCAACGGCCGGCAGACCAGCTTGCGCCAGCGCGTCATTGACGGCGTTTATCAGGGCGGGGATCGCGCACAGCGTTCCGGCCTCGCCGACGCCCTTGACGCCCAGCGGGTTCCGGTCGGTGAGGGTCGGGTTGCTGGCAAGCTCGAAATTGCAGAAATCGCCGGCGCGCGGCATCGCGTAATCCTGAAACGATCCGGTCAGCAATTGGCCGCTCACCTGGTCATAGACGAGGTCCTCCATCAGCGCCTGGCCGACACCCTGGACGATCCCGCCATGGATCTGCCCCTCGCAGAGCAGCGGGTTCAATACGCGGCCGACATCGTCGACCGCGACATAGCGGGTCAGCTCGACTTGGCCGGTTTCCTTATCGATTTCCACCTCGCAATAATGCGCCCCGCTGGGGAATGTGGCGCAGCTGGGCGGGCCAAAATTGGCGCGCTCAGCAAAGCCGGTCTCGACGTCGCTGGGCAAGTGCGCCGCCTCGAAAGACTGCCGCGCGACATCGATGATCCCAACCAATCTGTCGGTGCCGGTAATCGTAAATTTACCGTCTACGAATTCGATGTCGTGTGTCCCGGCTTCCATCATATGGGCAGCGATCTTGCGGCCCTTATCGATCAGCCGGTCGGCGGCGACGACGATTGCCGAACCGGCGAGCTGCGCCGAGCGCGACCCGAACGTTCCAATGCCCATCGTCACGAGATCGCTGTCGCCGTACCGGTAACGGATCAGGTCGGCGTCGATCCCGAGCTTTTCCGACAATACCTGCTTGAACGTAGTGCCGTGTCCCTGGCCGTGGTCCATGCTGCCGGTCATCAGCACCACGCCGCCCGACGGGTCGAAGCGGATCTCGGCATGCTCGTAATCGCGGCCGCCGGAGGCGGCGACCGCGGTCGCAACGCCGACACCCAGCAGCTTGCCGCGCTTCCGCGCAGCCTCGCGGCGTTCGGTAGCGCCCTCATGATCGCCGAGCGCCAGGCAGTCGTCGAGATTCTTCACAAAATCCCCGCTGTCGTAGATTTGCTGCAGCACGGTCGTGAACGGCATCGCCTTGCCGGGGATCGTATTGCGGCGGCGCAACTCGGCAGGCTCCATGCCGAGCTCGCGGGCGGCTTTGTCGATGATTGTCTCGGTTACATAGATCGGCTCGGGGCGGCTGCCGCCGCGGTATGGGGCGATCGTCATCGTATTGGTCAGCACGGCGACGACTTCGGCGTGAACCGCCGGGATGCCGTAGGTATTCACCAGGCAGCCGAGCCCGATCGTCAGCGGGATGGTCGGACGGTCGGTTGAGTAATAGGCGCCGATTGCCGCCTTCCATTGGGCGCGCAGCGCCAAAAACCGGCCCTCCGCGTCGAGCGCCAGCGCAGTCTCGACAATGCTGCCGCGCCCTTGATCGTCGCTCGACAATCCTTCACTGCGCTCGGCGATCCAGCGAACTGCTCGACCGGTAACTTCGGAGGCCCACAACGCCAGCCCGTATTCGGGGTAGCAGCCACCCTTCATGCCGAAACCGCCGCCCATATTGTCGCAGACGACACGGAACTGGTGCTGAGGCAGTTTGAATATACGGTCGGCCAGTGCGGCCCGGGTGGCATGCACCGACTGAATTGTGCAACGGATGGTATAGCGGTCCTGAGCCGCGTCGTATTGGGCCAGGCAACCGCGCGGCTCCATGCTGTTTGCTGTGACCCGGTTGATCTGGATCGTATCGCGAACGATGCGGTCAGCGCTGGCAAAGGCCGCGTCGACAGCGCCCTTGTCGCCTACCTCGTGAAAGAACGCCTCGTTCCCCGGATTCTCGTGCCAGACCGCAGGGGCCCCAAGCGCAAGGGCGGCTTCCGCGCTGATCACCGCGGGCAATGGCTCGTATTCGATGTCGATCAGTTCGGCCGCGTCCTTTGCTTGGTCCAGCGTCTCGGCAACGATGAACGCGATTGGATCTCCGACATAGCGGACGCGACCACTCGCCAATAGCGGCTGCGGGCAGACAAAGGCCGGGGCACCATTGCGGCGCCGCCGCCGCACGCCCGGCATCAACGTGCCGAGGCCTCGGCGGCGCAGATCCTCACCTGTCAATACCGCGAGCACCCCCGGCGCAGCCCATCCGCGCGTTGTGTCGAGCGATGCGATGCGCGCATGCGGGTGCGGCGAGCGCAACACATAGCCGCGCGCTTCGATCGGCTCCCTGACATCGTCGACATAACGGCCTCGGCCTTTGAGAAGGCGCAGATCCTCTTCCCGGCGCACCGGCTGCCCGATGGCTTGCACGCTCATATACCGACCCCTTGTCTTAGCTAACGCCGCCCGCCACCGCCGCCGCGAGCAGCAGCGAAACCATGCCCGAAGCCAGGACCAAAACCGCGGATGAAGCCATGCCCGAAACCGCGCGGGAAGCCATGTTGAAAACGATTGAACCTTTGCACGACGACGATCGATGGTCCGAGGCCAAAATACCAAGGCGAGCCCACCCAATACGGAAAAAACTCGGGGTAGGCGTAGTCAATGGGATACGGATACTCATACGGATAAGGCGAGGCTGCGGGCGCCGGCACCTGATAGACCTGCACCGGCAATCCGGGCGTAGTCTGAGTGATTTTCCAGCTCCCGTCGGGTTGGGGGCAGGCCTCGATTACAGCCTGCTGAGGTTGCCCGCCTACCGTGAGGGCGGCAGTATAGCTGCTGCATGCGGGCCGGCTTGGTGGGGACTGGTTGGGCTGCAGCTGCACTGGGGTGCCCGCCGCGGAGGCGGGTGGCGAGCCCGGCGGTTCCAGGACATAGGCTTGCGCCGGCAAACCCGGCGTGTTCTGCACCAATTGCCAACTGCCGTCCGGTTGCTCACACGCCTGGCCCGCGGCTTGCCCCGGCCTCCCGCTTGTTGTTACCTGGGCAGCAAAATCGTGGCATACGGGTTGCGTTTGCTCCGGCAAGGCGGCAACCTGTGTGCTTTCGGATGGATACTGACAGGCGGTGCACATCAGCATCGCTGCCAGGATCGAGACCTTTCTCGGCATCCCTTCAGCTCCGTAGCACCCGTACGCTCAAACCCTTGTTGTCGGATCGTCGCCGAGCCTGATCAAGAGCTTGCCGAAATTGCGGCCTTGTAAGAGGCCTATGAAAGCCTCGGGCGCCCGATCGAGACCTTCTACGATGTCCTCGCGGTATTTGAGCTCGCCGTTGCGCACCAGCGGCGCCGCCATGGCGCGATATTCGCCAAACCGTTGCCATTGGTCGCTGACGATGAAGCCCTGGATCCTGAGCCGCTTGCGCACGGCAGCCATCAGATTTGGGCCGGCTCGTGGCTCGGTATCGTTGTACTCCGAGACCATGCCACACATCACCATGCGGCCAAAATCGTTGAGCCGCGGAAAGACTATCTGCTGCACCGCGCCACCGACATTCTCCCAATAAACGTCGATGCCGTTCGGACAGGCGCGGTCCAACGCGGCGCCCAGATCTGCCGCGCGATGGTCGACGCAGCCATCGAAGCCCAGCTCCGTTACGACATAGCGGCACTTGTCACTTCCGCCGGCGATCCCGATCGCGCGTGCGCCCGCGCGCCTCGCGAGCTGGCCGGCGACCGCCCCTACGGCGCCGGAGGCCGCCGACACGACGACGGTTTCACCCGGTTGTGGCCGTCCTATTTCGGTGAGCCCGACATAGGCGGTGAGCCCCGGCATGCCCAGCACGCCGAGCGCCGTCGATAGCGGCGCCTCCCTTGGGTCCAGCTTGAGGAGGTCTTTCGCCGGCACCGCGCTATACAGCTGCCAGCCGTCGCCTCCGTAAACATAGTCGCCGTCGCGGAAACCGGCATCGCGCGAGTGCGCGATCTGACCGACGACCCGACCCTCGATCACGGCGCCGATGTCCACCGGCTTCGCGTAAGAGCGCGCCCCGCTGATGCGACCGCGCATGTAAGGGTCGAGCGAGAGATAGATGCCGCGCACCAAAACTTCGCCTTCTCCGGGGTCTGGTACAGGTCCGTCGGCAATATCAAAATCTGAGGTTGTCGGCACCCCAGACGGGCGCCGTTTCAACAGGACCTGCCGGTTCCGGTTATCCATTCTTTTTTCTCCTTTCGAGGCACTCTAGAATTAACCGATCCGCTCGCCTATTCGAAGCCTCTAGGAAGTCATACAGCTCAGAGGAGACACCTTATGGACCCCGTCCTTAGTAATCCTGCCCGCGAGCGGCTCACAGCCGGCGATTTGGCGCTCGGCATCGGCATCCGCCAGAGCCGCACCGTCGATATCGCGGCGATCATGAAGGCCTGCGGCTATGACTGGCTCTTTCTCGACCTCGAGCACAATTCGATGGATCTCGACACCGCCGTTCAGATTTCCGTCGCGGCGCTCGGCGCCGGGATCGCGCCGATCGTGCGGGTTCCGGCCGGCCAGTTCTGGCTCGCGACGCGGGTTCTGGACGGCGGCGCTCTCGGCATCGTCATGCCGCATGTCGATACCGCGGACGAGGCGCGCGAAATCACCGATCGCCTCCGGTATCCGCCGCAAGGCCACCGCTCGGTGGCGGGCGGGCTACCGCATTTTGGCTACGTGCCGGTCAGCATAAGCACGGCCTGTACGGCGATCAACGCTGCGACTTTGATCGTGGTAATGCTGGAGACACCGCAGGCGATAGCGAATGCGGCGGCGATCGCCGCAGTGCCAGGGATCGACTCGTTGCTGATCGGCACAAGTGATCTGTCAATGGAACTCGGCATTCCGGGACAACTCGGCGACGAACGGATCGTCGACGCCTACCGGTCCGTCGTCGAGGCGTGCAAAGCCCATGGAAAGTTCGCCGGGATTGGCGGCGTCTACGACGAGAGCCTCATGCGTCGGTATATCGCCATGGGCGTGCGGTTGGTGCTGGGGGGTGGCGACCTCGGATTTATGACCTTAGCGGCGACAGAGCGGGCAAAGCTGCTCCGCAGTCTCCGCTGAATGCGAGAGCGCCGGGTGCCGTGGTGCGTGTGGCAGATTATTTCTTGACATAATTCACGTTTTGTTCTAAACTACGTCAATATTCAGAAACATCGATAGTTCAGCGAGCCGGCAACATAGCGCCGGAAAGGTTCCGATCTGATGAAATTACATTGCTTTGCATTGAATTCTGACCCACCAAAGATTGTACCGGCTCGCGCCTCCCGCCAATGGATGGATGAGTTTCCAGACCGGCACGCCTACCGCTGTCTGCCGTTATCGATTGCGAACGCTCATGGTTGGGACATTCTCTGCCCCGTCGCGTTCGCCATCGACTGGAATGGCGGCATGCGGACCGAAGATATGACCGTCCGTGCGCTCCAAACCATGCCCGCCGGAAAGCCGGTTACGGCGTTTTGCCGGTCCCATTTCTCCGCCGGAATCGTGACCTTTCACACCGACTACATCTTTCGGACCGACGACGAGTGGGACTTGCTCGCCACGGGCCCGTTCAATTCGCCCAAAGACGGCATTTTCCCGCTAACTGGTATCATCGAAGCGAATTGGTTGCCTTACCCGTTCACGATGAACTGGCAATTCACCAAGCCGGGCACCGTCGTATTCGAGAAGGACGAACCCTTCTGCTTTATTTTCCCGATTAAGAAACAAGCCGTGCTTGGTTGCACGCCGGAAATTCACGACATAGCGGAAGATCCCGAACTGGGGCGGCAGCACGATGCTTTCGCCGTCTCCCGCAATGAGTTCATGACGCGCTTTCATGCCAAAGATCCGGAAGCGCTAAAAACCCCGTGGCTAAAATATTATTTCAAAGGGCGGCACCCCGACGGCGATGTCGTCGACAATCATGTCATTAAGCTGCGGGTTGCTATGCCGCTCGACAAGCGTCGCGCAGCTCCGCACGAATGAAGCCGACAACGGTGAATCCTGCGGGCGCGTCGTCAGCCCGTCGTTGGGCACTCGACAGTCCGCTGAACAATATCACCCGAGGACAAAGCCGGCTCAACGGGTTGGGTAGGGCCCGGATTAGCGATGAGGGAAAGCTCTGCGACGGCGACCAACCGAGATGCGCCCTGTCGATAGACGGACTGCATTGCCTGGTTCTCGAAGACTTTCTCGATAGCGCGATCTGTGATGAGTTGTGCGGGGCGTTCCGCGAGCTGTCCAAGACAATTGTCAATCGGGTTCCCGGCTTTTGGGACAGTCGTTTCCTATGGCATTCGGATATACGCGGTAAGTACGGCGAACTGGCCGGCCATATGCGAAATGCGCAGCGGTTGGCCACGGCCCGCATAACCGACTTCTACCGGTTGACGGAACCGATCTACCCCGACCTGCTGCAGATCATGAGCTGGCCCGCGGGTATTCACATGCCGCCGCATGCCGACAATGCCAATCCCGATGGGTCGCCCCACGCGATGGCGCACCGCGACTTTTCCGGAATTGTCTACCTCAATGACGATTACCGGGGAGGCGAATTTTATTTCACTGCCCGAAACACGCTGATCACGCCACAGAAGGGGATGCTGCTCGCCTTCACCGCCGGCTTTTATCATGAACATGCCGTGTTGCGGGTGGAAGGCAGCGAACGATTGACGATGCCGTTCTTTCTGACGTTCGACAAAGAGCGGGCGGATTCCTCGCTGCTGTAATGGCGCCGGCGGCGCTGCCACGGGGCGCCGATTCCATCCCAGCAGCCTTGGGCTACTAACGCCAGACAGCGATGATGTTGGTGGCCGTGGTGCTCGTCCATACGCGGGTGGCGCGGATTGGGTGCCACCCGACTGGAACGTTGTTGAAAGTAAGAATTTCGCCGCCCAGCATGGTTACTTTGAGGTTGCCGCTGCCACCCACATAGATTGAGGTCGATGCAGCCAGGAGATCGGTCGTATCGCTCGGAACCACGGCAACAGCGTGGTGCGCCGGGTCGGAAGGACGCGGATTTCCGGTCGTACCGATTTGAGTCACGGCGCAGCCTCGCCGAGGATGGCCTTGGCGGCGTGGACATAGGCGCTGGCGAGCTGGCCGTCTTGCACCAATTCGCCGACGTGGCAGTTGAAAGTCTCGCAAATCGCGGCGAGCTCGACGAAGCGAATGCGGCGGCTCCCGGTCTCGATCCGGTGATAGGTCACGCGCGACATGCCGAGCAGGTTCGCCGCATCGTCCTGAGTGAGCCCCAAGGTGCGCCGCCGCCGCCGCAGAGCGGAGCGGATGCAGGCTTGGGAATCATCGGTCTCTCGCATCGCTTTATCCTCCGACCTTGAACTAAACAACCCGGCTCCGATCGCAGCGCCGAAGCGCGCGGCTCTAGAGCGATAGCGCACTAGACAGCCTTGTTTCGAGATTTAATTATGAACATAACAATTACATAAATCATAACAAATGTCAAGATGAGATAAGTCAATGACAACGAATGACGTGGGCTTGACGCAAGATGACGGAAAGCTGGACGATGTCTGCGCCAAACCAGCGCTCTTCGCGTCAAGCCGGAGATACGGATGGACTTTTCGCTTCCTGACCATCTCATTGAGTTGAAGGAGCGTACCGAGCGGTTTGTACGAGAAAAGGTTTGTCCGTTCGAGGCCGACCCGCGACAGACTGCGCATGGGCCCAGTGAAGAGTTGAGGCGCGAGCTTGTTGCCCTCGGCCGCCAGGCTGGTCTCCTCAGCCCACATGTCGGCCGCGATTGGGGCGGGCTCGGGCTCGATCACCGCGGCAAGGCGGTCGTGTTCGAGGCGGCTGGCTACTCGCCCCTCGGGCCGGTTGCACTCAATTGCTTCGCCCCCGACGAAGGCAACATGCATCTTCTCGAGGAAGTCGCCGAGCAACGCCAGAAAGAAGAGTGGTTGCGACCAATGGCGGCGGGTCAGATCCGTTCGTGCTTTATGATGACCGAACCGGCTCCCGGCGCGGGAGCCGACCCGTCGATGCTGCTGACGACCGCGCGACGCGAGGACGAGGAGTTTGTCATCGACGGGCGCAAATGGCTGATCACTGGGGCGGTCGGCGCTGAGCTCGGCATCGTCATGGCGCGCAACGAGAGCGACACTGGCGGTCACGCCGGAGCGACAATGTTCCTGACGCCGATGAGCGCTGACGGGATTCATATTGAACGAGTATTAGACACGCTCGACCAATACATGACTGGGGGTCATGCAGTCGTCCGGCTCGACGGTTTGCGCGTGCACGAGAGCGCTGTGCTGGGGCGAGTTGGGGAAGGCTTTCGTTATGCGCAAGTACGACTCGCGCCGGCGCGTCTGACACATTGCATGCGCTGGCTCGGCGCGGCGCAGCGGGCACATGACATCGCGACAGACTACGCGCTGAAGCGCACCGCCTTCGGCAAACCGATCAGCGAGCACGAGGGCGTGGGTTTCATGCTCGCCGACAACGAAATGGACATCCACCAGTGCCGACTCGTCATCTGGCACACCGCCTGGGTTCTCGATCAGGGCCAGCGCGGCCGGCACGAGTCGAGTATGGCCAAGGTTATCTGCTCCGAGGCGATATGGCGGATCGTCGACCGCAGTATGCAGATCTTGGGCGGTCTCGGCATCACCGACGACACGATCGTCGCCCGCTTATGGCGGGAAGTCCGCCCGTTCCGGATCTATGACGGCCCTTCGGAGGTGCACCGCTGGAGCATCGCCCGGCAGGTGCTGCGGAACGCAAGAAGCGCCGGTTAGGCGGCGTCCCAGAATTCCCGGATCCGTTGACGTTGGCGGGCATCGGGCAGTCTGCCGCACCCGGCGGCGAGATTGTCCGCCATGTGCTCGGGGTTGCCGGTCGCTGGGATGATGCAGGTTACCGCCGGTTCGGCCAGGATGTATTTCAGGAACAGCTCGACCCAGCTGGCACAGTCGAATTCGCGCGCCCAGTCGGGTAGCGCATGCCGGCGAACACGGCGGAACAGATCGCCTCGTTCCAATGGCTGGTTGGCGATGACCGCGACGCCGCGCTCGGCGGCCGTCGGCAGCAACTCGGTTTCCGCCGTTCGCGTCGCCAACGAATACCCCAATTGAACAAAATCGATGCCGGGCTCTCCTCGCAGAATGCGTGCGAGCTCGGGCAACGCGCCGGTCGTGTAATGGGTGATCCCGATATAGCGCACCCGCCCCTCCTCCTTCATCCGGCGCAATGTCGCGAGATGAGTGCGCCAGTCCACGAGATTGTGGATCTGGATCAGGTCGATGACCTCGCGGCGCAGCAGCTGAGCCGAACGCCGCATCTGCGCGATCCCGCGCTCTCGGCCCGTCGTCCATACCTTGGTGCCGAGAAAGCTCCGCGGCCGCGCCCCCGTCGCCGCCAGCAGATCGCCGGTGACCGCCTCGGCCCGCCCATACATCGGCGACGTATCGATGATCCGGCCGCCCGCATCGAACAGCCGCTGCAGGACTTCGCGCAACGGGCGCCCGGCGGCCTCGTCGGCGCCGACATCGAAGGCGCGCCAAGTGCCAAGGCCGATCACCGGCATCGGCTCTCCGGTCGATGGTATCGGACGGGTCATCATCGCCGCGATAGACACTCGGTCAGTGCGCTCCGAACTCCTGGAGGAGCGCATCGCGGACCGTATCGAGGTCGAGCCCATGCTCGGCGATCAGCGGGCTCGTCTCGACGATGATGTCATCGATATCCCGAATCATCTTCAGACGCTTGTAGAGGTCCTCTGCGTGCAGACCGAGCCCTTCCCCTAGGATCTCCATGAAGTTTACGACCTCGAAGCTGCGCCCGTTGCCGACATCGCACAGCTCGCGATGGCAGGCGTGGTAGATCGTCGCCAATGTCGTCACGCCGGCGTCGGCGACAGCGGCAAGCTCGCGCTCGACTAGGTCGCGCTTGAACGCCGGCAGAACCGCCAGGCTGTTGGCTTGTGTTCCGACGCGCGGCACGTCGATCTCGACGAGCTCCACCCCCGGTACGATCCCCAGAAGCTTGCGCACCGCCGCCTGCACGGCGGGCAACACCGGCCGCTCGTGTAACGCCACGCGCTTTTCGACCCGATTTTTCATCATCGGCGCGAGAGTCTCGGCGCGGTCGGCCAGGAACACCAGAAATGGGTTCAGGTCGAAGGGCCGCGCGCCGAAATGCGCCTCGTAGCTCGGCAAGGTCACCTCGCCGATCTGCACCTGGCAGCTCGGGCACCAGGACAGCACGGTCGAAGTCCCGGCCGAGGCAAGGCCGTCGATCGTCGTGTATGACACCCGTGCAGTGTTCTCGAGATCTCCTTCGCGGAACTGGTAAACGCCGCAACATTGGCCCGGCCCGCCCATGACCTCGTAATCGACCTCGAGGAGATCGAGCACGTCGAGGCACAGCAGCGCAATGTGCGGGGTCTTGAGGACGTTGCACCCGGTATAGAAGACGACGTCAGGGGGTTTTTGACGCTGCTCTTCGCCGGGTTGCCCCCTGATCCGGGACAATGTGTCGGGCGGCAATTGCAGGCGCGACAGGATCCGCACGCCGCGGCTCATCGTCTGAAAGCCCTGCCGCCAGCGCGCGTTGAGCGGCGTGTCACCCGCCTGCGCCCGCGCAAAACCGCGGGCGAGCTGAACCATGAACCGTGTGTCGATGCCCTCGGGACACGCCGGAATGCAATTGCCGCTGCCGCTGCACACCGAAGCCCAGCGTGCCGCCTCGACGCTGCCTGTGCCCCCGGTGATCAGATCGACAATGCCAGCCGCGGTTTCCACCGGGTCGGCCTCGCCAAGGCCGGCGGGTGCGACCATTGGGCAGGCCCGAAAACACGCACCGCAGCGCGTGCAGGACTCAGCAATCGCCTCGCCGCGCGCCCTGAAGTCTTCGAGGTATCCGGCCGTGCCGTCAGGGTTGCTCATAGCGGAATTACCAACAATGTGTCGATCTTCTGACTGTCGAGCACGACGAGTCGCTCGATGAAGCGGTAGGGTTGGCTCGTCAGGTCGATGCGGTCGAGATAGCGGCCGGCGGCGAACAGGTTCATCTCGCCGTCGTGCATGATGCGCACCGCGATGAAGTTTGAGCGCACCTGCGCCACCGTCGTGTCGATTTGCTCCACACGGATCGGGCCGACGATGTGACGGTAGCGGTGCGGCTCGAAGATGTTGGCCTGTCGCAATGCCGTCACGCGATCGATCAGCATGCCGCGTGATGCGGCATAGACGACGCCATGCGGCAATCCGGCCT
>Ga0306920_100002273_pt1 | contig 24253 bp, 22 predicted proteins | sample flu12Cox44000170_FD_204666 | JGI IMG/M metagenome (GOLD analysis project Ga0306920, IMG submission 204666) | Lab enrichment of tropical soil microbial communities from Luquillo Experimental Forest, Puerto Rico - flux4day.12C.oxic.44.000.170 (v2)... | ecosystem: Environmental > Terrestrial >...
TGCTCCTGCTGATGGCCATCCAGGAAGGGGAATGGGAGGAGGTCCACCGCGCCGTGCGGGCGTTCCAAAACGCGAACATGGCCATGAAATACGCCCCCAAGCCGGTGGTTGCCGCGCCCTTCGGGCTAACGTTGGGTGGCGGCACCGAGATCAGTCTTCATTGCGCGCGGGTGCGCGCGGCCGCTGAAACCTATATGGGTCTGGTAGAGGTCGGCGTGGGCCTGATCCCCGCGGGCGGCGGGACCAAAGAGATGGTGGTCCGCGCCATGGACGCGGTTCCTAAAGATGAGGAAGCCGACCCCTTTGTCTATCTCAAAGAAGTGTTCACCAATATCGGTATGGCCAAAGTGTCGACCAGCGCCGAAGAAGCACGCCGACTTCACTACCTTTCGTCCCACGATTCCATCAGCATGAACCGGGACCGACAAATCGCCGACGCCAAGCAATTGGCGTTGGACGTGGTCAAGCTCGGCTACCACCCAGGCAAACCGCGGGAGGATGTCCAAGTGCTCGGCCAACCCGCTTTTGCCAAGATGCGGCTGGGGCTGCACCTCATGCGGCAGGCGGAATACATCTCGGATTACGACGTGGTGGTCGGCACACACTTGGCCAAGACCCTTTCCGGGGGCGGCGAGTTCACGTCGCCGCAGCGCGTGTCGGAGCAGTACCTGCTCGACCTCGAGCGCGAAGCCTTTGTCAGTCTCTGCGGCCAGAAGAAGACCTTGGAACGTATGCAACACATGCTGAAGAAAGGTAAGCCACTGCGCAATTAAGCCGAGGGTTATCGGTAATAACGCATCAGCGCGTGCTTCAAAGGGTTAGGATTGGGGTCCCCGAAGTACCAATGTGACCGGGGTGCAGCAGCCACATTGCGTACGCCTTGCCATAAGCCGCATGCCAGGCGCAGGAATCCTGCGGTACAATCCTGCTATGCGGTATCTCGTCAGGGCCCGAGTGAAGCCTGGCTGCGAGGCCGCCCTCCTGAAGGCAATCGAGGCCAGAACGCTCGGCGAAGGCTCGGTCGCCGAGGGCGAGTACCTCCGCAACATGGAGGACGCGAGGCTCTGCCCGGACGAGACAGCCCGTTGGGTCGAGGTTTGTTACTGTCCGACGCCTTTGCAGGAAGAGCAGCCTTACTGGGAGGAGTACTTCGAGTTGACGAAGGTTCAGGACGCACATGATCGGCGAAGATGCAAGGACCAGAACGGCTCCGAACCGTGGGCTTGCGGAGGATGCGATTGCACCGACCGCTTGGAGCGGAAACTGAAGGCGATGGGCAAGCCGTTTCTCGACTCTCTCCGGCACGTGAAGAGATAATATGGGCTCATAAGACAGCGGCGACCACCTCAGAGCCTTTGACGTTGCACGATTCGTTTCTCGCTGAGGAACTCCTTGCCAGCCACCAAGGTGCCAGCTAAGAAACTAGGACCCAAGGCCAGCCGCCCGCACATGCCGGGGTACGGGCTTCCGAAAAGCAACAAGGGCCTTCTTCCCTGGGAGTGGGCCGATGATCGCCTGAAGAAAAGCCACAACTACTGGATCACGACCGTGAAACCGGACGGCTCGCCGCATACTATGGTCGTCTGGGGCTTGTGGCTGGACGGGCAGTTCTTGTTCAGTACGGGGCGGGGGTCGCGCAAGGCGCGGAATCTGGCCGAGAACCACTGCTGCGTGGTCTGCACGGAGAAGGCGAACGAAGCAGTCATTCTGGAAGGAGTGGCAGAGGAAGTGGCTGACGTGGCTCTCCGCCGAAAGTTCCTGGCGCTTTACCAGCGCAAGTATGCCTGGGATATGTCGTCCTTCGAGGAGGACATCTTGAGCCTCAAAGAGCCGATTTATGCGGTGCGGCCCGCGGTGGCGTTTGGACTGGATGAGAAGACGTTTCTCAGTGCCGCCACACGCTGGCGATTCTGAAGGCCTGCAGCGGCCGATTTGAATTCAGTCGATTGACCACGGGGCTGGCAGAACCGCCCAGGCGGACATTAGTCAGCGTGAAAGTTCACGCGGTGACTCAGCACGTTTTGGCAGCCCACCCGGGCACCGGTTGCCTATTCTTAGGGGCCCAGCCATCGAACGGGTTATGGCCGATATAAGAACTTCTACCTTGCCCGAGACCGTCCGTGGGTTTAGATTCATGATTGCAGCGGAATGATTAATCCAACTGTTAAAGGAGTTTAACGGCAAACGATGGACATCAACAGCCAAGTAGGAGAGACCGCAGGGAAGGTTTGGCACGCGCTGTCGAGCGTCGGGCCGCAGACGCTGGCCCAACTAAAAAAGAGGGTCAACGGGTCGGGTGAGCTTTTGAGTTTTGGCCTGGGATGGCTGGCTCGTGAGGATAAAATCGAGATCATCCCCGACAAAAAGAGTTTTCGCGTTCGACTGAAGTAAAGGCAAGGCAGGTCTCCCCACCTGACCCGCTCATGAGGCAGGGATCCCTCGCGCCACCAAAAGCGATCGCCTCCGGCCGCCAGACTTCCCTGCAAGGACAGATCGTGGACCGGCACGAAACGCCTATTCATGACCTGCTCCTGTTGGTTTGTGCGTTCGGAGACAGGGTCAACGAGCCTTCTGTACGATCGTAATTTTGCTCCTTGGGGGCCTCATCCGAGATCTATTTCCTTTCCTTTTCGCCCCGACCTTGAAGTCAAAGACAACGAAAACAGGGGACAGGTCAGATGGGGTACCTTCCTCCCGGTCAGGGAAGAGGGAAGCGAAAGCGACAGGCCTTGCAGCGCGCCATCGGCGGGCGGTGAAGCAAGCGCTCCAGCTTCCGTCGATGTGAACGGCGGTACTTGTTGCCTCCACAGCGCGGGCAGCGAGCCAGACCCTCCGGCTCTGCGGAGTCGACGCTCCGGTGCTCGGTCGCTGGCCCAGCCGAACCACGAGCGGCCGGCCCCGATACCTCTTGCGCCGCTGGCCGTCGAACTCGGCGTAGTAGACCTGCTGCCAGGGGCCAAGGTCGAGTTTGCCATTGGTGACCGGGACCAGCACCTGGTGACCGATCAGCAGGTTCTTCAGATGAGCGTCGCCGTTGTCTTCGCCGGTGCGATGGTGCCTATAGTCCTCGCGAAAGGGCGCCAGCTTCTCAAGCCATTCCGCAATGTCGGCAATGAGGCCGTCTTCGGCGTCGTTGATGTAGACACCGGCAGTGATGTGCATGGCGGAGGCTAGCATCAGGCCCTCCTTGATCTGGGCCTTCTCGAGAGCGCGCTCCAGCTCGTTGGTGATGTTGACGAACTCGCGCTTTTTCTTGGTGTTGAACCAAAGGTATTCGATGTGTGATCTCATCAGCACCTCTTGTGATCCTGGGTTGCAGCGACACCAGGGCACCCACAAGGGGTGCCCCAACCGGAAACCATACGAGTATAATATGCAGTGCACAGTTAACAGTTGACAGTCAAACCGTCCGCAGCGGAGGCTGTCTTTTGAACTGTCAACTGTCGACTGTGAACTTGAAGTGGAGGCGGAATGAGGATTAGGGCTTTAAACGCGCTCCTTGGGGGCGCTTTGTTTGCAGCACTGGCGGTCGCGTTGTCGGGACAAGACCTGGCGTCCTTGGAGAAGCGGGTCACCGTGAAGGTTCTCGACAATGGCTTGACAGTTGTGATTTGCGAGCGGCATGAGGCGCCGGTCTTTTCCTTCTTCACCTACGTCGACGTGGGCGCTGACCGCGAATATCCAGGCATCACTGGCCTCGCGCACATGTTCGAGCACATGGCGTTCAAAGGGACCGACAAGATCGGTACCAACAACTGGCCTGCCGAGGAAGCGGCGTTAGCGAAAGTAGAAACCACTTACGCGGCCTACGACCGCGAGCGGCGGCGGGAGTTCGGCCGCGATGTACAGAGAGTGGGGCAGCTCAAGAAGGCATGGGAAGACGCCATAGCCGAGGCGCAGACTTACGTAGTCCCCCATGCCTTTGATGAGATTGTGGAGGGGAACGGCGGGGTGGGATTGAACGCCTTCACCACCTCGGAGCAGACCGCCTACTTTTACTCGTTCCCGTCGAACCGTTACGAGCTTTGGGCCTACCTCGAGTCGGAACGATTTCTGCACCCGGTCATGCGGGAGTTCTACAAGGAGCGTGACGTGGTGTTTGAGGAGCGCCGTATGCGCACAGACAGCAATCCCAATGGCCGGCTCTTCGAGCAGTTCCAAGGCGTCGCGTTTGTGGCCCATCCTTATGGAAGACCGGTGGTGGGCTGGCCCTCGGACCTTCAGGCGTTCTCGGCCACGGATGCCCAACAATTCTTCGATAAATACTACGTGGCTTCCAACATGGTGGTCGCGATCGTAGGCGATGTGAAGGCGGCCGAGGTCCTGCCGATCGTCGAGAAATATTTCGGCCGGCTCCCCAAGCGGCTCAAGCCGGAGCCACTGGCAACTGTAGAGCCACCGCAGCGATCCGAGCGCGAAGTGGTCCTGCGCGAACAGGCACAACCTCTCTACATCGAGGGCTACCACAAGCCAAGCGCGCTCAATATGAAGACTGAGCCGGTGTTTGACGCCCTTCAGGACCTGTTGTCGAATGGCCGCACGTCGCGGCTCTACCGGTCGCTCGTGCGCGATAAGAAGATCGCGGCGTTTGCGGGTGGATTCAACGATTTTCCCGGCAGCAAATATCCCGGCCTGTTCGTGTTTTTCGCCGTGCCAACGCCGGGCCACACGCCGGAGGAGTTGCGGGACGCGATCCGCGCCGACGTGGAGAAGCTGAAGAAAGAGGACATCACGGACGACGAGCTGAACATGATCAAAACGCGCGCCAAGGCAGACCTGCTTCGGACTCTGGATAGCAACGCCGGCCTGGCCGAACAGTTGGCGACGGCGCAGGCTCTCTTCGGTGACTGGCGCTATTTCTTCCAAGAAGCCAACCGAATCGATCAAGTTACCAAGGCCGAGATCCGGGAGGCGGCGAATCAGACATTTTTGGACTCGAATCGGGTGGTGGGTAGGATCGAGACAGCTCAGGCGGCGCACCAGATGGCAGGTGGAAAGGAAACACGTTGATGATGCCGCGAAAGAGTCTGATCGGTTTGTTGGTAGTAGCCTTCTGCTTCTCCTGCCTCCCTTCAATATCGAAGGCCCAAGTAACCGACTGGAAGCAGATCCACTTTCCGCCGTTGAATGCTTTTAACCCCCAGGAGCCGCGCCGCGTGGAACTCGCGAACGGCATGGTGATATTTCTGCAGGAGGATCACGAACTGCCGTTGATTCGCGGCACGGCACGAATCCGCGGGGGCTCTCGCGAAGAGCCACCGGCCAAGGTCGGCTTGGTGAACATTTACGGCGAGGTGTGGCGCACAGGAGGCACGAAGACCCATTCTGGAGACGAGCTCGATGACTTTCTGGAGGCGCGCGCCGCCCGCGTGGAAAGCAGCGGAGGCATCGATTCCACGTTGATCTCGTGGGACTGCCTCAAGGACAACTTTGATGAGGTCTTCAGAGTGTTTGTCGAGTTTCTCCAGGAGCCTGAATTCCGCGACGACAAAATTCCTCTGGCCAAGAATCAGCTCTCGACCGGCATCGCGCGGCGAAACGACGACCCGGGGGCGATCGCGGCCCGAGAAGCCCAGAAGCTCGGATATGGAGCCGATTCTCCCTACGCTCGGCAGCCCGAATACGCCACGGTGGCTGGCGTCACGCGCGACGACCTCCTGAACTGGCACCACACTTACGTCCATCCCAACAATGTCATCCTGGGCGTTGTCGGGGACTTCGATTCGAAGGCGATGGAAGAGAAGCTCCGGGCGGCTTTTGAGTCGTGGCCGAAGGGTCCGTCTCCGGCGCCGCTCCAGGCCTTGTTCCCTGGGCCCAAACCGGGCACCTACTTCGTTCAAAAGGACGACGTCAACCAGAGCAACATCCGCATGGTGGAACTCGGCGCGCGGCGCGACAATCCCGACTATTACGCCATCAGTGTCTTCAACGAAATTTTCGGCGGCAGCTTCTCCTCGCGCCTGGTGGAGGATGTGCGAACCAAGAAGGGCCTGGCCTACCATGTGGGCGGTGGGGTCGGCACTGCGTTCGACCACCCTGGCCTGTTCCAGATCAGCATGGGGACAAAGAGTGGCAGTACCGCCGCGGCTATCGAGGCACTCTATGAGGAGATCGATGGGTTAAAGACCAAGCCGCCTACGGAAGGGGAACTCCAGAGGGCCAAGGACTCCATTCTGAATTCCTTCGTCTTCCAATTTGACTCGAAGGGTAAGGTGCTCCAGGAGCGCATGAGCTATGAGTTCTACGGATACCCTGCCGACTTCCTGAAACGCTACCAAGCCGGCATCGAGAAAGTCGCACTCGAGGACGTACAGGGCGTGGCGCAGAAGTACGTCCACAAGGATCAGTTGGCCGTTCTTGTTGTGGGTAAGGCCGCGGACTTTGACAAGCCGCTCTCCACTTTCGGTTCCGTGGCCAACATCGACATTGCCATTCCGCCGCCACCGAACGCAGCCAAAGCCGCCACCTCGACCAACTCCGGAAGGCAAGGTGCTCATCGCTAAGATGACCGAAGGGCTGGGCGGCGAGCGTAAGCTGGCGCAAGGGATAAAATGCACGAGCCTGTGTTCTCGCGACGAGTTCTTCTCAAAATGTCTGGGAGTGTAGGCGCCGGATGGCTTGGTCCCCGATGGGCGCAGGTACTCCGAGCGGCCGTCCATGTGCATCGGGCCGTAACCCCGGGCACAACGCCGAGACTGGAATTCTTCACCGCGGAGCAGGCTGCCGAAGTCGAAGCGATCGCTGCTCAGATCATTCCCAGTGATGAGACGCCGGGCGCAAACGAAGCGCGCGTCCTCTATTTCATCGATCGCGCCCTGGTGACGTTTGACCGCGAGCAACAGCCGGCGTATCGGGAGGGGCTCCAGGATCTCCTACGCAGAGTCCAACAGCTTCACCCTGGCAAGAGCTTTTCCGGCCTGCCTTCGGACCAGCAGATCGAACTGCTGAAGTCGATGGAGGAGACAGAGTTCTTTGGGTTGGTTCGCACCCATACCATTATGGGGTTCCTCGCCAATCCGGAATACGGAGGTAACGACAACAAGGTGGGCTGGCGGTTGATTGGTTTCAAGGACGATTCCGTCTTCACGCCTCCATTCGGCTTCTACGACCGCGAGTACAACGACGCTGGGTAGCACCGTTTTCGGGAACGATTCATGGTACAGCAGGCGCGATATCCCACATCCGAGCCAGTCGACTTCCTGGTAGTAGGCGCAGGCGCCGCCGGAGGAGTTGTAGCCAAGCAGCTTTCCACGGCCGGCTTCAGCGTTGTTGTGCTGGAACAAGGGCCCTATCTTCGCGAGGCTGACTTTCGTCATGATGAGATGGCCAACACGAAGTTCCATCCGCTGACGAATGACCTCCAGCTTCAGCCTCACACTTTCCGAGAAACGGAAAAGGAACGAGCGCGCGTCCAGCCCGCGGTGATGTACGGACGAGTGGTGGGCGGCGGGACGGTTCATTTCACCGCCAACTATTGGCGATTCCATGAGATTGACTTTGTCGAACGCAGCCGCTGGGGCCCAATCGCCGGCACTGGCTTCGCCGACTGGCCGATCACCTACGCCGACCTCGAACCGTACTACACGAAAGCGGAAGAGGAACTGGGGATCTCCGGTGAAGCGGGAGCGAATCCCTTTGACTCCTGGCGCTCCAAGCCTTATCCCCTGCCGCCGCTTCCCGTGAAATCCTCCGGTGTGCTCTTCGAGCGCGCCGCCCGCAAGCTAGGATGGCATCCTTTCCCAGCGCCTATGGCTATTCTGTCGCGACCCTATCGCAACCGTGCCGCCTGCGTTCACTGCGGGTTTTGTATGGAATTTGGTTGTGAGGTCGGGGCAAAGTCCAGCACCCTGGCTGCTGTCTTTCCTCTTGCGGAGCAGACCGGCAGGTGCGAGATTCGCCCCGGCTGCTACGTGCGGAAGATCGAAGTCTCGAAGAGCGGACGGGTGACCGGCGCTATCTACTTTGATCCGCAGCGGCGGGAAGTCTTTCAGAACGCCAAAGCTGTGGTGCTTTGCGCGAACGGGGCGGAAACGCCGCGTCTGCTGCTGATGTCCAAATCCAACTTCTTTCCCCAGGGGCTTGCCAACAGCAGCGGCCTGGTGGGCAAGTATCTCATGTTCGATGCAGGGGCCATAGCGCTAGGCCTCTTCGAGCATCCCCTGAACGAGTTCAAGAGTGTCCAGGTCACCCGGGTCATCCACGACTTTTACAACTCTGATCCCAAGCGTGGCTTCTACGGCGGAGGCGGCATCGACGCGCGCTTCCTTTTCTACCCGATTAGTTTTGCGATGGGGGCGTTGCCGCCAGAGGCGCCGCGATGGGGCGCCGAGTACAAGAAGCTGCTCCAGGAGTATTACACCCGGACCATGGTCCTGCTTTCGCACACCACGGTGCTGCCGCTGGAGACCAACAGTATCTCGTTGGATCCCGAGGTGAAGGACGCCTGGGGCCTGCCCGCCCTGTGCGTCACCTATAGGCATCATGCGGATGACTGGAAAACGATGGGGTTCACCCAGGAGCGCGAGAAAGAACTTCTGGAGGTGGCAGGTGCCCGGAAGATCTGGACCTTTCCTTTGGAGGCGCTACCGCCCTCCGCGCACTTGATGGGCACTTGCCGCATGGGCAACAATCCCCGCGATTCGGTGGTGAACCACTTGAACCGGGCGCATGACGTGCCGAACCTGTTTCTGGTGGATGGAAGTTGCTTTGTCACTTCCGGTCGTCAACAGCCAACTGCTACCATCCAGGCTCTGGCCTACCGGGCCGCTGACCACATGGCAAAGCTCGCGAAGCGCGGCGACCTGTAACCCCAGCGATGTGGTACAGGCGTTGGCGTTACGAGGCGATGAGGTACGTAGGGTCCTCTGATCAACGACGTGGGCTAGGCGGGCGGGTGAGGATAGAAATACCAAGCCATAGCGCTTACCAGCGAAAGCACGGCAATCTCCATTAATCACTGACCTTTGCCTCGACCACAACTATCTTGGGCGACAAAGCGCTGGCAGAGCCCAAGTCGGCCGATTCAGAACCTAAGATCCAAAATGGTCACGAGCACGCCAGTTCGGCGCGATACCAATCCACGGTCTTTCTCAGTCCTTGCTCATACGGGACTTTTGGTTCGTAACCGAGCACTTGGCGAGCCAGGGAGATGTCAGCCTGGGAGTGGAGTACGTCACCGCTGCGAGGGGGATCATAGCGTGGCGTCACCTGCTTGCTAAAGATCTGGTTCAGCAGGGTGATGGTCTGGTTCAGTGTGAAGCGCCCCCCGACTCCGACGTTGATTACCCTACCGGGGGCCTCGGGCGCTGTGCACGCCCGCAGGGTGGCGTCGACAACGTTATCGATGTAGGTGAAATCGCGGGACTGCTCGCCGTCACCAAAGATGATGGGCGTTGTCCCTTTGATGTAAGCCGTGATGAATTTGGAGAGTACGCCCGTGTAGGGGGAATGCGGGTTCTGTCTGGGACCGAAGATGTTGAAGTAGCGCAGGGCCACCGCTTCGACTCCGTAGAGGCGCGTAAAGATCTGGCAGTAATACTCCCCGGCCAGCTTCGTCAGGGCGTAGGGTGACATAGGGCGAGGGTCATGCGATTCCACCCGCGGCAGGGTGGGGTTGTCGCCGTAGGCGGCTGACGAGGCGGCAAAGACTAGCCGTTTCGCCCCGGCGTCCCGCGCCGCCAGGAGTACGCTCAGCGTCCCTTCGATGTTGACCTTGTTGGCGCTTAGAGGATCGGCTACCGAGCGCGGCACCGACGGCAGGGCGGCCAGGTGGAGGACATAATCCACACCCGCGAAACACGGGCGGATAGTCTCCAGATTGCAGATATCCGCGTCAAAAAAGTCGATTCGTTCGCGTGCCGCAGCCAGGTTTTCCAGACGACCGGTAGACAGGTTGTCCAGAACGCGAACCCTATGTCCCCTCCGCAACAGTTCATCCACTAAGTTCGAGCCGATAAAGCCCGCGCCGCCGGTTACAAGGTACGAGGTCATAATGAATGCTCCGCCGATAGAAGTTGGCTACAGCTTGGGAGACGCTGAATGGCCCCCCCTATGGCGAGGGCGTTCGCTCTTCCGGCCGGGAGAAAGGTGCTTCAGACCCTTCGCGCCGATGTCCTTTCGATACTGCATCCCCTCGAAATGAATCTTGCCGACGGCGGCATAAGCGCGTTGGATGGCTGCCCCGAGCTGCTCAGCGACCGCGGTAACTCCCAGAACCCTACCTCCGCTGGTCAGCAACTGATGATTCTCCATCCGCGTGTTGGCGTGAAACACTTTTACGCCCCCGACCGCTTCGGCAGCCTCGCATCCCGTGACCACCTGTCCGGTTTCCGGTTGGCCGGGATAGCCCTTTGAGGCGAGAACAACACAGACGGCAGGGTTCGGGCTCCAATGAGCGTCCATTGCTCCGAGGGTTCGGCCCAAAGCGAGCAGCAGTTCCACCAAGTCCGACCGCAGGCGCATCATGATAGGCTGCGCCTCGGGATCTCCGAGGCGGACATTGTATTCCAGGACCCTGGGTCCCGCCTCAGTCAGCATTAAGCCGCAGTAAAGAAAGCCGCGATAACTAATACCCTCCGCTGCCATGCCCCCAAGCGTGGGAGCCACGACGCGGCGCAGAATATCTCCGCGCAAGGAGTCCCCAAGGATGGCGTCGTCACTGTAGGCGCCCATGCCTCCGGTATTCGGTCCCTGGTCACCGTCCAACAGCGCCTTGTGATCCTGAGTCGGCGGCAGAGGAAAGCTGCCGCGTCCGTCGGTGAGCAGTATGAACGACATCTCTTCTCCGGACAGGCATTCTTCGATCACCAGGCGCTCGCCCGCTGCTCCCAAAGTCTTCTGGCGCATGAATTGGTCCAGCGTCTTTTCCGCTTCCTCCTGGCTGCGGGCCACCACCACGCCTTTACCTGCGGCCAGTCCGTCGGCTTTGATCACGGCCGGCAGACCCAAGAAAGCAACAGCCTTGACGGCCTCGTCAAAGTTTTCGGCCACGGCAAACCTGGCGGTCGGGATTCTATGCCGCTGCATGAATTGCTTGGCAAAGATCTTGCTTCCCTCCAATCTAGCTGCTGCCTTGTTGGGTCCGATAATGGTCAAGCCAGCCCTTTCGAACTCATCTACCACGCCTGCCACCAGCGGCGCCTCCGGCCCCACTACCGTGAGGTCTACGCCAAGTTGCGCTGCCAAGTCCAGAATTTCGCTAGGACGGGAGAGATCTACTTGGAGACACTCAGCCTCCTGTGTGATGCCAGCGTTGCCAGGAGCGCAGTAGATTTCTGTCATCAACTGGCTCTCTCGCAGCTTCCACGTGAGGGCGTGCTCGCGCCCGCCGGAACCCACAATCAGAATCTTCATACGAGGGGCATTCACACTATCGGCAACGCCGCGCTTTGTCAACATCACCGGCCATTCAGCCACTTTTGTGCGGGTTTCTCGCGCGTAGCCAACAGTGCCGAGCTAAATCGCGTAGAGGACAATCTGCAAATTGGGCGGTCACGGAGGGACCCCTTGACAGGTGAGACTCCAGACGCACCTGCTGTCAAAGTTCTGCGCGCGGCATCTCTATATCAAGAGGGGGAAGGAGTTAAACTATTTCGGCCGGCGATCCTCGAACGGGCCGGAGAACGCAGCATGGGAGGCAGTATACACAATGAGCAAAGGTCGCATGGAAGCTTTCAGTGACGGGGTACTCGCGGTCATCATCACTATCATGGTGCTGGAAATGAAATCTCCGGTCGGAGCCCGCCTTACCGCCCTGCGGCCCGTGGTTGCGGTTTTTCTGAGCTACGTCCTGAGTTTTGTTTACATCGGCATCTACTGGAACAACCATCATCACTTGCTCCACGCAACCCAGCACATCAACGGGTCAACTCTATGGGCCAACCTGCACCTGCTATTCTGGCTATCGCTAGTTCCATTCACTACGGCCTGGATGGGAGAGAATCATTTCACCACTTGGCCGGTCGCACTGTACGGGACCGTCCTCCTGTTGGCGGCGACGGCGTATTTCATCCTCACCAGGACCTTGATATCCCTTCATGGACGAGGATCAACCTTGGCGAGATCAATCGGCAGCGACATGAAAGGAAAATTTCTCTCCTTATTTACGCGCTGGCGGTTCCACTTGCGTTCGTGCAGCCGCGGATCGCCTGCGCCGGCTATGTGATCGGCGCCGTCATCTGGCTAATCCCTGACCGGCGAATCGAAAGGACGCTGGCTCAATAGGTGATGGTGCCCAGCTGGCCTTGAGAGCAAAGAGAGGGCTTCAGTTTGGCAACTACCTACGGGAAGAGTTTTCGCCCCACTTCACCCACCCCTTCGAGCGCCCTCGCATCCCAACAGTTTTTCCGCCGCCCGCGGCTGACCTGCTAAAATATAGCGTCAAGCAAACAAGGGGCGAATCCTAGTCTTATGTCGTCGAGCTTTACCGAGCGATACGATGTGGTCGTGGTTGGCGCCGGCCACGCGGGCTGCGAAGCCGCTGTTGCTGCGGCACGCATGGGACTGCGAACGGCGCTCTACACGATGAATCTTGACCTGATCGCGCAGATGTCCTGTAACCCGGCTGTGGGCGGTATCGCCAAGGGGCATCTGGTGCGGGAGGTCGACGCGCTGGGTGGCGTCATGGGGGAGGTGATTGACGCCGTCGGCATCCAGTTTCGGCTGCTCAATACCAGCCGCGGGCCCGCCGTTTGGTCGCCTCGCGCCCAGGCTGACAAGAAGCAGTATCGCGTCAAGATGCGGCAAGTCCTCGAATCCGAACCCAACCTGCGCATTAAACAGGCCGAGGTCGTCGACTTGGTGCTGGAACCCTTCGGCGCCGCCTCGGTGGTCGACTCGGGGAGTGCCTCGCCCGCCGATAGCGGCGTTCAGGATACCGGCAAGATCCCGGCGCTACGGGTTTGCGGTCTCCGGTTGCGTGATGGCCGCTCGGTGGAAGCAGGCGCCGTCGTCGTCACTACGGGCACGTTCTTGAACGGTCTCGTTCACTGCGGAGAACAAACGTACCCGGCCGGGCGGTCCGGCGAGCCTCCAGCCGTATTGCTCGGTGAGGCGTTGCGCGGTCTTGGCCTGGAGATCAGCCGGCTAAAAACGGGCACTCCGCCTCGACTGGACGCCCGGACCATTGATTTCTCCCAGTTCCAGGTACAGCCGGGTGATCCTGTTCCTACTCCTTTCAGCTTCCGCACCAGGGCTATCACGCAGCCGCAAACCGTCTGCTGGATTGCCTACACCAACGGCGAGACGCACCGCGTGATTCGCGAGAATCTGCATCGCTCGCCACTCTACTCCGGCCAGATCAAGAGCATTGGTCCCCGGTACTGTCCGTCCATAGAGGACAAGATTGTGAAATTCCCGGACAAAACCCAGCACCAACTGTTTCTTGAGCCGGAGGGCATGGATACGTATGAGATCTACGTCAACGGGATGTCCACCTCCATGCCGATCGACGTGCAGTGGACGATGGTCAGGTCCATACCAGGACTCGAAAATGCCGATATGATTCGACCGGGTTACGCCATCGAGTATGACATGGTGCAACCCACCGAACTCAATCCCTGGCTGGAGACCAAGAAGATCCGACAACTGTTTCTGGCCGGGCAGATCAACGGCACTACAGGCTACGAAGAGGCGGCGTGCCAAGGCATTATGGCGGGCATCAATGCTGGCCTGCGCGTCCAGGGGAAAGATCCTGTCGTCATCGGGCGCTCGCAGGGATACACCGGGATCCTTATTGACGACCTAATTAGCAAAGGGGCCGACGAGCCCTACCGCATGTTCACTTCGCGCGCCGAATTCCGCCTCCATCTGCGCATCGACAATGCTGACGAGCGCCTGATGCCCATTGGCTACCAGGTAGGTACGATTGGACAGAAGGACTTCAATAGGTTCCTCGAGAAACGGGCCCGCATCTCGACGGCGACGAAATTTCTGCTGGACAACCGCCTCGATCCCAATTCCCGCCTCGGCCGCAAGATTTATGCGCGCCTGGGTTTGATGGTGGGTCAGCGCTTCACAGGTTCCAGTACCCTGACGGGCGCCCAACTTCTGAAGCGACCGGAAGTGAGCTTCGACGATCTCGCCGAGTGGGTTAGTGAAGGCCTGGGTGCGGCGGCTCCAACGCCGGGTTCAATCCCCCTAGAGGCCAGTGCCGGCCTAAAGGCCGGCGCTTTGTCAGGGGCCTTGCGCGCCTGCGATGGAAGCCAACTGTCCCGCGAGGACGTACGGCGTATCGAAACGGACTTCAAGTACGAGGGTTACCTCGCCCAGCAAGAAAAGCAGATGGAGCGCATGAAGCGCGCCGAGTCACACCGCATTCCGGAGTGGTTTGATTATCGCAAGGTCTCCGGCCTCTCCCGCGAAGTAGTAGAAAAGCTTACCAAGGTTCGTCCTCTCACTCTTGGCCAAGCCCTGCGTATCCCAGGGATTACACCTGCCGCGGTTTCCCTGGTCAACGTGTACATCGAGATTTTCCAGCGGCGCGCCACCGAGAGCCGGTAAATCCCGCAGTCTTTTATTTTCATTCACATCCTTGGATATCCCCGCCGGCTTCTTCTTCCCGTCTTTTGTTTTCAGTTACATCGTGGGTTGTCCCTTCATTTTGACTATCGTTCGCCCTATGCTGCCGGTGGAAGATAGGAACCCCGTCGCCCCGCTCAAGCTGTAATTGCCTTGTTTTCAGCGACATCGTTCTGACGCGGGGAGGGAGCCCGCTTGCTGATCAGCGCACAGAATTGTCGACATAAATATTTTGGGCGTGGAGTGCATGTCACTTCAGGCAGCCTTTGGAAGATCAAGCGGAAGCTGTGCGCGGGCGGTTCTTTGAGGGTAAGGACTTTGAGGTAGTAGTCGTCCAACCGCCGGAATCCGCGGAGCGGGTTTGCCGCGGACAGGAGGACCGCCTTCCGCCCGCGGGACAGGCTCCCACCTCCTTCTCTCGATGTGCGGGCCATTCTGAATATCGGCCTTCAGCATCGCTCTTTCACATCGTTGTCACCAAATGGCGCCAGCTCTGAGAAGGCTTCCGACGCTGACTTCGATTGTACGTGGGGCGAGAAGATGAGGATCGGCACTGAAGAAGTGGGCCCGTCCCAAGGGTGTCGGTTCGCTCACGGGCTGCGGCGGGTTAGCTTGTGGGCCGCCAAATCGGGAGTTTCTCGCTTAGGTCTACAGTACGCGGTTACACGCGGGTCAGCCGCCCGTGACAGATTCCTCCACCGCGATCGTGCGCGCCGTGAGGTACTTCAGCGGGCTGGTCGACTGATTAACTTCCGAGTCGCCGCGATCTAGGAGCAATCCGAACGGAGCACATCTCCGGAATGGCGACAATTCGTCAAGGTGGATCGCTTCAGGCCGCTGGCCACTGCTTCGCAACGCAGGAAAGGCATTCGCGCCGGGCGCCAGACATCGGATCACAGGATGTCGGCTTCGCCCGCCCAGCTGGCGATATAACGTTTCAGGAAGGCACTGAACTCCTGGGCCTCTTCTGCTCGCGGTGCGTCCCGGATCCAACCGCCTCAATTTCGCCTGCTGCCTCAGATCCGATTCGGCTAGGGAGGCTCGGCTTGACCGGAGACCTGCCTGAACGCAGAGTGGGTTCTGTTCGGTTCAGACCGATGGCCCGTACACGTAACCGGATCTCTCCCGGACCGGGCTGGTCCTCCTTAACATCAACGAGGACCAAAAGATTCAAGTACGACTGCTTTGCTCATATCCTTTATAAAAGCCCTGCGTCACCCGACGCGCCGTAAATCGATGGGACCTTCGCACCCATGGGCCGTAAGTAGGCGGAAAGCTGACCGCGATGATGGATCTCGTCGAAGTGGAAAAGCCAGACGACGTCACCGGCCGGCCACGCTAGAGCGATACGGTCGCCGACGCGTAGCTGGCCGACTCTTGCCCATAGTTCCGCCGGGATGGACTTCAGTTGTGCAGTGTGCCGATGGGACGTATCCTCGAAGCGCTCGAGTATTTCCGCGAGGCCTGGATGAGGATCGAGCATTACCTCGCTAGCGCACTGAGAGGCCATATCGACACGCACATAGAGTCCTCGAACGATCGTCCATGCCGTTTGACCGGTCGAGGGAGACCGCTCATGCGGCCGATAGTCGAGTTTGTCGGGCGGGATCGCCTTCAGAATGTTCCAGGTGAGGTTGTTCTCAATTTCGAAACGCTGCTTGTAGAACTCTAAAGGGCCGGGAGGGGCGCTATCTGACATTGCTTCTCTCCTGAATCAGTTGGCTCTGCGGCAGGGTAGGATAGTCCGTATAACCCGCTGCGGAGTTGCCGTAGAAATATTCCGGCCGCGGCTCATTGAGTGGTGCATCAAGGCGTATCCGCTCGGCAAGGTCGGGATTTGCGATGTAGTCTCGACCGAAGGCAACCAGGTCACCAGTTCCTTCGGAGATAAGGCGGGCAGCATGTTCGGCGTTAATTCCGACATTGAGGATGAGCGTTCCGGTGTAGAGGTGACGGAAGTGATGCACTTACCGCATCCCCACCCATATGCTCGATTGGAGTGCCCGTGAGGTCTGCCATCTGTCGCATCAGAAGCATGTGCGATAGCTTGTAGCCAGCCATTTTCCGGTACACATATTCGCTCGTCCTGAGCGTGTCGTCGGTAGCGCGGAATGCCCCGAGCTCGCTCATCATCGGTCCAGCCTTGACCCCGACACGACTACTCGGCTAGACTTCAAGCACAGCTTCCAGGGCTTCAACGAGGATGCGGGCACGATTCTCTACCGGTCCGCCATACTGGTCGGTTCTTCGGTTGGTTACCTCGTGCAGGAACTGTTGGAAGAGGTATACAAATCCGCCTTGAATTTGGACACCGTGTCCTTCACGGCCTGCTTGATGTCCTGAAGACTCATCTCGCGCGGGGTTTCGCTCATGATCCTCCCGCCCTTGACGTGAATCAACTGTTCGGGATTGACCGCGGAGGGCCCAAGGGGTACCCGGCCGTCGTCATGGAGGGATCGATGAGAAACGGCGCCCTGACGCCATAGTTGAACGAAGATCAGCCCTCCTGCGCTGTGAACAGCATCTGTAATGCGCTCCCAACCGGCGCGTCGTTCTTCGTTGTAGATTCCCGGGGCTCCGTACCAACCTTGTCCCTGTTCGCTTACGAAAGTGCCCTCTGTGATGATCAAACCGGCCCCCGCCCGCTGTGCGTAATACTCAGCCATCAGTGCATTCGGGACCTTCCCTTGGTTCACGGCTCGTGTGCGCGTTAGCGGAGCCATCACGATGCGATTCTTTAGTTTCAAATCCCCAAGCGTATAGGGCGAAAGGAGCCCTTCTGTCGGCTTGGTTGACATAATTCGACTCATCCGATGTGTTTCGAAAGGAATTGATCGCGTTCCGCAGTCTCAGCTACGTGAACCGGATCTCGCTGAGGTCAATCGACACCAGTACTGGCTCGGCCACTTTTTGGCGAGCGTCGTTGTAGGCAAACACGCGACGTCGGGTCGGTAGCATCACGCCATCCACGGCTCGATACTCGAATGCGTAATTCGCTCCGTGAGCCCCGCCTAAAACATCGACGGTGTAGAGATGTCTTCTGAGAAGCCCGCCCTCGCCGAAGTAGGAGTATTGCGTGCGTGTGTGCGCCGCGTATCCGTCAGGAAAGGTCACTTGCAGCACGCGCCACCGCTCTCCGTTTTCATGCCAAAGGTCAATCTCTCGCGGATCGAAGCCGGGGTAGGAGTAGAGAAACGGCGTTGTAAGATATCCCCAAAGCGCGTAGCTGCTGAAATACCCGGCATGCAATTTGTCCCATTTGCTATCGGCGGAGTGCCCGGCAAAGGCTGACCGTGGGCCGATTCGCGTTTCGAGGATCTTTCCCGCCTCAGACTCTAGGGAAATCTGGTTTGGGGCAAATACGATCCGCTCGTCGACGTCAACGAGGTGCGTGATCACATGTTGGGAGTGGAGCTTCAACTCGACGCGAGTGTTGTTGAATAACCCGGGCAGTCCCTTCAGACCCCAAAGTGCACCCCCAATGGAGACGTTCGCGTGCAGGGTCTGAAGTTTATTCCAGGCGTTCAAGCCGCCGTGCGCTTCGATTGCAAACTTGAGGAGGTTATCCACGTTATCCACGCGTTCCCTGCGGTTTGGAATAGACCGGAAAGGATGAGCCAAACATGGGTGCCTTGCTCTTCGATTGCTCTTCAGTCGCCTCGTCCTGAATGACGTCCCAATGCTCAACGAGAATCCCGTTCTCGATACGCAGTATGTCTGCCGCAATCCAGTTCACAGGGAGACCGAAGCCACTGAAGCGTCCATGCACGATGACAAAGTCGCCGTCGGCAACGATCAGCGCGGGTTCGTACTTCAGGGTCGCGGGAGTGTTCCTTACGAGGTTGAACAGTCCTTCGCGTCCAGGCCCGATGTGCGCGCTGTGCTGGACGTACTTCGGCGACCAAAACGTTTCCGCTTTCGCGTAGTCACGCTTGTTGAACAGCGTATCGAACGCTTCGAGCACGAGGTCCTTGTTTTTCTGCTGGATTGTTCTTTCCATATTGAGTCTCCTCTCTAGGGGGTTAAAGCCTGGTTCCTCCGTCTACCCGAAGGCACCCGGATGGCCATGCCTGCATTCATGCGGGCGAATTGGGCATATCCCCCGCCTCCGACGATGCCCATCGCGTACTCGCCGATCTTGAAGGCGTCCAGAACGCTACTGGCGACGGCATGGACGGTCCCGGCGACATCAAAGCCGATCGCCGGTGAGGCTGTTCTTCATCTGGTCGAATTGCACGTGGGGGACCAACTTAAAACACCTTGAGTATACACGGGTTGACTCAGAGTAAAGCTTTTGGTGCTTCAGCGATTGCTGAAATTTCGGCGATCCAGCGATCGCTTTAGCCCTTCAACGCGCTCGCGGCGAATCCACTCCAGAATGTATGGCGCGCAATTCCGTAACTGGATTTTCTGGTCTTGGCAATCGCGCAGGAAACGAACTGACTGAAGATCGACGAGGTCAACCTCCGCTAAGTCGAGAACCATGAGGGAGGCTTGATTCTGAACCCGTTGGCGGAGTTCTTCGATGCAATCGGAGCGGACCCTGCCGATTAAGCGTAGGATTATCCGAGGACCGTCCACTTCTGTTTCAATTCGGAGCATTGAGACACCAATTGCTTCTCACTGAACTAACGCGCATGCAAATTGAAGGCCCAACGGACCACGCGGCGTACGCGGCGTGGACGGCTGATCGAGTACCGAACGGTTGTCACTAAGACCTTGGACAACGGGTGTTTGAAGACCCGAAACCGGATAAAGCCTGCGTTAAGCGACAAGACGCCGCTGATCACAACAAACGGAATAAGACAGCGGCGCGCTTGCGCTATCGGTCCGAATCGACTGTCGCCTCAGCGTTCGCTGAGATTTCGGCTATTTGTCGGTTCGCCGTAAAGTCCCACGCGGCGTGCAATCGCTGACTGGTCAACGCGCCGTACGTCTAGGAAGAAATGGCCACTTAGTTGCAAATTCAAGCGCAAGCGGTGAAAGCGCTTGCCGGGCACGAAAAGCCGTCCTGGGAGGGCAACTGTTGGTGCCTCGATGGATCCAATTGAGGTATCACCCACGCTGTTGATTCTTGGCAAACGGACCATCAAAGGCTGGTCTGCAGGAACACCCACGGATTCGGAAGATACACCGCGGTTCGCCGACGCGGTGGGCATCCGCCCCATGATTGAGAAATACCCTCAGGAAAAGGCTGCGGAGGGGTACGCGCGAATGATGAGCGGGGACGCGCAGTACCGCGTAGTTGACGATGGGATAAAAGCAGTTTCTCTTGGGCGCGAGAAGCTGGCTCCAGAAACTACGTTCGGCCACGGCGACGAAGTTAGGCTCAAATCAAAGTCGCTTCACGGACGTCTGAATCTGAAACGGAATTTATTGATTCCGAGAATCTTGATCTTGGATTCCAACGTTTGGCGAGGCAGACCGAGTTTCGCAGCCACCGACTCTGCCTGCGGACTCCGATAGTGCCCTCTCAATCATTTCCCGCTCGCTGGTGTTGAGGGGCAGCGTTGAAGGGAATGGGTTGCCCAGCTCGTGAGGGTGCTTCGTGCCGGAACCACGTCTCGTCCACCTAGAGGACAGGTGTTTCACAAAGAATTACGGCTCGCTCGATTACGTTCTGTAGTTCTCGAACATTCCCAGGCCAATCATAGTTCTGCAACATTTCAAGCGTCCATCGATCAATAGTGGTTATCTTCTTGCCTGCCTTTTTCGCATAGCGCTCCACCAGATACTCGGCGAGCAGTGGGATGTCTTCGATTCGTTCGCGCAGCGGCGGAACGTTTACCGGAAACACGTTCAGACGATAGTAGAGGTCTGGTCGGAAGTCGCCTTCGTCCACGTCCGCGGCAGGATCGCGATTGGTCGCCGCCAGCACGCGCACATCGACTTGAACAGGTTTCGTGCTTCCGATTCGCTCGAATTCGCGTTCTTGAAGTACCCGAAGCAAAGTAACTTGCGTTTCGGCCGGCAGGTCACTGATCTCGTCGAGAAATAGCGTACCGCCGTCCGCTGCCTCGAAGCGACCGATGCGTCGTTCGAGGGCGCCCGTGAAAGCACCTTTTTCATGCCCGAACAGTTCCGAGGCTATGAGTTCGGTTGGGATTGCCGCACAGTTTACGCGAATGAACGCCCGCGAGGATCGTGGAGACCGCTTGTGGATTGCTCTCGCGATCAGCTCCTTCCCGGTTCCCGTTTCGCCGAGAATCAACACCGTGGAATCGGTTGCGGCCACTTTGTCCACTGCGCCTTGAGTACCTTCCGAAGAGACTGGGAGGAGCCGACAATCTCCTCAAACATCAGGGAGTGGTCCAACTCTTCGCGAAGAGCGATGTTCTCATTCCGTGTTCGCTCTTCATTTGTCTTTCGATCGTTGATGTCGGTTCCGGTCGCGTACCAACGCACAATGCGTCCCTGCTCATCGCGAAAGGGGTTGTAGTGAATGAGGAACCATCGATATTGACCGTCTTTTCCCAGAGCGCGCTGCTCGAGTTGAAAGGGACCGCCTCTGGCGAGAGCAGACTGTCGGTATTCAGTCAGCCGCTGGATATCGTCCGGGTGGAAGATGCGCTCGCGAAAGCCCGGCTTCGCAAAGTCTTCCATCGCAAGTCCGGTGTAGTCGAGCGTCGCGATTTGCATACAGCGCAGTGCCAGCAGGATCTTGGACGACGATCGCCTGCGGAATGGCGTCGGTGATCCTGCGAAGTTCGCGTTCGTCTTCTCTTAATCTCTCTTCGGTTTGCTTGAGGGCTTCAATGTCGGTGCTTGTTCCGTACCATCTGATAATCTGGCCCGTTTCATCGCGGAGCGGCTCTACGCGAATGAGAAACCATCGATAGATTCCGTCATGACGTCGAAGTCGAATCTCGCTTTCAGCAGGTCCGTTTTGGCTGAACAGCTTCCGGCATTTGTCGAGTCCGTTTTTGCGATCTTCAGGATGAAACGCGGCCTGATAGCCCCAGTCCATGGTTTCGGCGGGAGACAAGCCCGTGTAGTTGTGCCATTGCCTGTTGAGAAATTCCATCGATCCGTCTGGTCTGGCGCACCAAGCCAGCGCTGGGATCGTGTCGATAACACGCCTGAGCCTACTCTCGGCGCCTTCCAATTCGTTGGAGGTCTCCACGGCGTTTTCGCGGGATTTACTACGTCCGACAGATTCCGCGACCTCAGTGCCGCCCTCGCCAATTTTTTCCGCTTCGAATCCGATCAGACGCGCTATCGGTACGTTGTTCGCCTTCGCCTGCTCCCTGAAATCAGGTCCCAACGATGTGTCTTGGCTAATCGTCATCGCGCCTTCACTCTGGTTGTCGCTCGTCCCGTCCGAACTTTGGCTTCGAGATATTCCTCCAGGTAGCGGCTGGCCCAATCGCGTGGATCGTCCTTTCGCTGCAAACGACTCACCATCAGACTGCCTTCGAGAGTGCTCACGATCAATGTGGCCACTTCTGAAGAATCGATATCGCTGCGGATCTCGCCTCGCCGCTGCCCCTCTTCGATAATGGATTGGAGGCGATCGAGCCAGGAGTCGAGGGCCCTCCGAGCCTTCTCTCGTAGCCGCGGATTTCCATCGTCGGAGTCGATTGCCGTGTTGAGCAGCGGACAGCCTCCGGGGACCAGTCCAGCGCGCCGTTCCCAAAAGTTCCGCACGATCTGCTTCAGGCGGTCCACGGTATTTGAGATCGCCTGTGTGCCTTCAAAGCGCGCGTCCAGCGCCAAGTTCCAGGCATAGTCGAAGGCCTCCGCTGCGAGTTGCTCTTTGCTGTCGAAGTGGCGGTATATCCCCCCTTTTTCCAGGCCCGTAGCCTGCATCAGGTCGGATAAGGCAGCACCCTCATAGCCTTTCCGGTTAAAGATCCGTGCCGCCTTGCGAATAATTTCCTGCCGGGTCTGCTCGCCTTTCCGCATTCTTTCAAACCCCACGAAACTTTTTGTGTGCGACCGATTGGTCGCTCAATGCATCACGTGTTTAGATGCGACCGACCGGTCTCTGGTCGCATCCAAAGGCTCTGAGCGATTGAGGCAGTTGCTGCCGCCATAAGGAGGCTCCATGAAGATTCGTGAGTCAGTTGCATTCGTAACCGGCGCAAACCGGGGCATCGGTTTGGCATTTGCGCAAGAACTGCTTGCTGGCGGCGCCAGAAAGGTCTATGCCGCAGCACGCGATCCGAAAAGCGTCACGCTCGAGGGCGTGCATCCGGTGCGCCTGGATGTGACAAATGCAGAGACCATCTCTGCTGCTGCAAGCAAATATACCGACGTCAATCTGCTCATCAACAACGCCGGAATCGCGCTTTGGACAGGCTTCCTCGCGCCCAACTCCCTCGAGGCCGCTCGCGCGGAAATGGAGACCAACTACTTTGGGCCGCTGCGGCTGGGTCGCGCGTTTGCGCCCATTCTTGCAAAAAACGGCGGGGGCGCCATCGTCAACATCCTCTCTATTGTGAGTTGGGTGGCAGTGCCTTCCGCCGGAACGTACAGCGCTTCGAAAGCCGCCGCTTGGGCTTTGACCAATTGGCTACGGACGGGCCTGCCCGAGCAAGGAACCCAGGTGGTGGGTGTGCACGCCGGCCCGGTGGACACCGATATGGCGAAGGACCTCACCCTTCCAAAGGTGAGGCCCGTGGATGTCGTTCGGCAAACGCTCAGCGCGCTCGAAGCTGGTCGCGATGAGGTGCTCGCCGATGACATGGCCCGGCAGGTCAAGGCTGGACTATCGAATGACGAGGGCATTTACCTCAATTTCGACCCGGAACGCAGCCTTAGCGGTGGCCAGGCCTCGGCGCTCGCCAAAAACGACCCACTTCTGCTCGTTTGAAGTGACCCACACCAAGAACAAGATTTGGCGCGGGACAAGCGTGCACCAACCGCGAGAACGTCTTCCTTTTCTCGTAACCCGTTTCTTTTTCTTGAAACCAGTTCCCCCTTGACTGGGCCAGAGCGCCTACCACAAGAGTTGGCGCGCCAACAGGCTTTCAGCCCGTCTTATGGTGGGTCATTTCTGGTGAGCAAGCCCCGGTCATTTCTTGCGAGCGCTGAAGGGCCAGGTAAGCGACGCCTGACGGGGAGTTGCGTCTGAGCGCTACGGTGGCTGTCATCTTTGGAAAATTCAGCGCGCACAGGAAGGAGAGGCATCATGGCAGGGTTACTTGAAGGCAAGGTTGCCGTTATCACCGGCGGCGCAACGCATCGGCCTGGCTACGGCCAAGAAGCTCGTGGCCGAACGCGCTTATGTGTTCATTTTGGGGCGACCCAAGGCTGAACTGGACGCGGCGCTCAAGGAGATCGGCGGGCACGTCACGGCCGTTCAGGGCGACGTCACCAGACTCTCCGATCTGGATCGGCTCTATTCAACGGTCAGGGCCGAAAAGGGCAAGCTGGATATTGTTTTCGCGAACGCTGCTGTCGCCGAGACTGGCAGCCTTGAGCAGGTGGCCGAAGAGCATACTTTATCGGCTCACGACCGGACCGCCACTTCCCGAGCCCCGCAACCCAGGCCGCACGGACAAAAGCCGACACCAACGCCACGACAATCTCATCGTGGCGTTGGTGCGCAGACTCGGTCAGGGGCCTAACTACGGCAAAATCCAGAGGACGCGGACGAACAGCGATCCGACGCATAATGCCCGATCCAGGGTCCGGTTGGTCGGCTGCTTTGGTTAGATCGATGCAATTGTATTTTTCGTCGGCTCGCCTTGCGCTGCGTTCGAGACAGCCTCCCACGCCTCCCAGGTGGCTA
>Ga0306920_100002274_pt1 | contig 24252 bp, 19 predicted proteins | sample flu12Cox44000170_FD_204666 | JGI IMG/M metagenome (GOLD analysis project Ga0306920, IMG submission 204666) | Lab enrichment of tropical soil microbial communities from Luquillo Experimental Forest, Puerto Rico - flux4day.12C.oxic.44.000.170 (v2)... | ecosystem: Environmental > Terrestrial >...
CCCGGCGATAAAACCGATTCCAGGATACGGCGCGATGCCCCACCAGACGAGCACCCGCTTGTCACGACGAGCGTGCCTGCCGCTTCTCCTAGGAGCGGTGTGCAGCACGAGGGTCCCGGCGCAGGGCACTAGCTCGGCATTTGAGCATTGGGTCGCCGCCTTCCGGGCACGTGCCGCCGCGCGCGGAATATCGGATTCCACCTACACGCGAGTGATGTCAAACGTAAAGCCGGACACTTCCGTTTTCGCGCTCATGCAGACGCAGCCGGAGTTCGACGAGCAGGTCTGGCAGTATCTCAATCGCCGGGTCTCGGACTACCGCATCACTGTGGGCCGACAGAAGGCCAAAGAGTATGCAGCGTTGCTCTCCCGTGTGGAGAAGGATTATGGCGTTGCCGCCTCGATCATGGCGGCGATCTGGGGCATCGAATCCGCCTACGGCGATCCCGACGTGCAGAAGAACCACATGCGCCCGGTCATTCCGGCGCTCGCGGCGCTGGCGTGGGACGCCCCTCGCAGACGCACCTATTTCGAGCAGGAACTGCTCAACGCACTGGTTATCATCGATCGCGGCTGGAGCACGCCTGCCGAGATGCGCGGCTCATGGGCAGGCGCCATGGGTCATACCCAGTGGATGCCCGAGGTATGGCTGCATATGGGCGTTGATTATGATGGCGACGGGCGTGTCTCCCCTTTCGGCAAGCCCGACGATGCCATCGCCGGCACCGCGCATTTTCTGGCCGAGCGCGGCAAGTATCGCCGCGGCGAGCATTGGGGGTACGAGGTGCGGGGAGCCGCAGGCGGAGAAGGCACCTCGCGCAGCTATGCGGCGTGGCAAAGCGCCGGCGTGACGCGAGCGGACGGCGAGCCGTTCCCGTTGCCCAATGCGACTGCGAAACTCTGGATCCCCGTCACCAGCGGCCCTGCCTTTCTGCTGGGAGCGAATTTCCACGCCGTGCGGTCGTACAATCCTTCCAACAACTATACGCTTGCGATCCTGCACCTTGCGGACCGCATCAGCGGCAGCGGCCCGTTCGTGCACCCCTTCCCCGGCGCCGAGCAGCGCATCCCGACGCTCGCCGAGGTCAAGGAAATCCAAAGCCGCCTCACCGACCTTGGTTTTGACACCGGCGGCACCGACGGGCGCGTGGGCAACGATACCATGCTCGCGATCCGCAACTTTCAGCGCCGGGTCGGCATGCAGCCGGCCGACGGCTATGCCGGGCTGAAGCTTCTGGCGCGGTTGCGTCAGGGCCTGTGATCCGGTTCTATGGGCCTTTCGCGGCCTTCATAGCACCGAGGATCATCCCGTGACGACTGCAACAGCCAAAGTGGCGCCTGCAACAACCAAGCGTTCAGCCGGCGTGGCCCATCCATCGCTGCGCGCCATCGAGCGACCGGCCAATCTCACTCCCATCAATGCGCCGGGCTTCGGCAGCGACGTTGTCGCCGACACGCTGCGCGCGCTGAATATCCCCTATATCGCCCTCAATCCAGGCGCGAGCTATCGCGGCTTGCACGATTCGATTGTCAACTTCCTCGGCAACGAGACGCCGCAGATGCTGCTTTGCCTGCACGAGGAAAGCGCGGTCGCGATCGCGCACGGCTACGCCAAGGTGACAGGCAAGGCGATGGCCGCCGCGGTGCATTCCAATGTCGGGCTGTTCCACGCCACCATGGCAATCTTCAACGCCTGGTGCGACCGCACGCCCGTGATCGTGCTCGGGGCCACCGGCCCCGTTGATGCAGCCAAACGCCGGCCCTGGATCGACTGGATTCATACCGCGCGCGACCAGGGCGCGATCGTGCGCAACTACACCAAGTGGGATGACCAGCCGGCCTCGCCCGCAGCCGCCCGCGAAGCGCTGATCCGCGCGACCTGGATGGCCAATACCGCGCCCAAGGGCCCGGTCTATGTCAACCTCGATGCGGAGATGCAGGAAGCAAAGCTCGCCGAGCCACTCACCCCGATCGATGCTGCGCGCTTCATGCCGCAGGCCGATCCAAGCATTTCCGGCGAGCTCGTCGCGGACGCGGTCGCAATGCTGCGCGCTGCCAAGCATCCGGTGATCCTCATGGGCCGCGTGTCGCGCAGCATCGAGGGCTGGAACGAGCGCATCGCACTCGCCGAAACGCTGAAGGCAAGAGTGATCAGCGATCTCAAGATCGGGTGCGGGTTTCCAACCGATCATCCGCTGCACGCGGGAGCTCCTGGCTCGAATGCCATGGTGCCGGAAGCCATCGAGGCGCTCAAAGGCGCCGACGCAATCCTTGCCCTCGACTGGGTCGATCTTGGTGGCGCCTTGCGAGGCGCCTTCGGGCAGGAGGCGCCGAAAGCAAAAATCATCAATGTGAGCGCCGATTTCCAGCTCCATAACGGCTGGAGCATGGACTACGAGATGCTTCCGCCGCTCGATCTCCTGCTGCCGACGACGCCGGATCGAGCCGTGCCTGCGCTGCTCGCCGCCCTCGGCGTTACGCCGCGCAAGCCGGCCGCGTCGGCAACCAAGGCGGATAATTACGAGCCCTCGAGCGGCCCTCTGCGGGTCGACGACCTCGCGCGATCGCTCCGGGCGGCTATCGGCACGCGTGCAGTGACGCTCACGCACCTGCCGCTGTCCTGGAACGGCGCCACCTGGCCATTCAGCCATCCGCTCGATTACATCGGCTCGGAGGGCGGCGGCGGCATTGGCGGCGGTCCTGGAGTATCCGTCGGCGCCGCGCTCGCGCTCAAAGGGTCGGGACGGTTGCCGATAGCCATCTGCGGCGATGGCGACTTCTGCATGGGCGTGACCGCCATCTGGACCGCGGTACACTACCGCATCCCGCTCCTGTTCGTGGTCTGCAACAACCGGTCGTTCTTCAATGACGAGCTGCACCAAGAACGCGTGGCACGCATTCGCAACCGGCCGCCCGAGAATCGCTGGATCGGGCAGCGTATCTCCGATCCTGACATTGATTGTGCGGCGCTCGGCCGCGCACAAGGCGCGGTCGGATTTGCGCCGGTGGTGAAGACTGGCGATCTCGTCCCGACGTTCGAGAAGGCGATCGCCGCAGTGGAGCAGGGGCACGTCGCGGTGGTGGATGTGTGGGTCGAGCCCGGCTATTCCGCCGTATCGACGGCGGCGATGCTGCGGGGAACCGAGAAATGAGGAAGATCAGATCGTGAAGCTTTCGTGCGTCGAGGGGTGAAACAGCTCCTCGGGTGCAAGCAGGCGCGAGGAGAGACCTTCGGCATGGTGGTGACGTAGAAAGACCTCCAAGACCCTGCGGTTGGGACCGAGCCCATAGGACCAGAAGTCCTCGCCCATCATCTCGCGCGCGGCACGCAGCTCCTCCTCCACGAAGGGCAGCGTGACCTTCGTCGCGGAGGTGTCCTCGAGCGCCGCAAGGCACATTGCCTTGGACTGCTCGAACGCCTTGAGCACCGCCGCCGGCAGCCATGGATGGCGCTCGACGAGCGAGCGCCGGATGCCGGTGAGATGCATGATCGGGAAAATTCGCGTGCGCATGAAATAGTCACGACCGGCCGCGACCGGGTCGGCAAACAGCCAACCGATATCGGGGTTGCGGCTGCCCGCAAAGCGCGGCGGACGCGGCGCAATGAAGGCATCAATCTCCCCGCGGTCGAGCAGCGTGGAGATCGTTTCGCCGGCGGAGGCATCTTCCATGCGTATGCCAGGGGCGAGCTTGATGGCGATCTTCTCCGGACGATCGGCGTGCTCGATCCCTCCCCTAACCCAGATCACGTCGCACGGCTGCACACCGTGCTCGCCCTCAAGGATGATGCGCGCCCAAACGCAGGCGGTGAGCTGGAATTCCGGCAGCCCGACGCGCTTGCCCTTGAGCTGCTCGGGCGTTTTGATGCGATCCTTGCGCACGTAGATCGAGTTGTGACGGAAGGCACGCGACACAAAGGCGGGCACGCCGATGTAGGGGCAGTCGCCCTGCGCGGTCTTGACCGTATAGCTCGACATCGACAGCTCGCAGATATCGAAGTCCTGACTCCGAAACGCGCGGAAGAAGATCTCCTCAGGCGGCAGATTCATGAACACTGGATCGACACCATCGATCTGCACAGCCCCATCCATCAGCGGACGGACCCGATCGTAGTTGCCGACCGCTATGGAGAGCTGCAGCTTGGACATGAGTCAGGCCTTTCTTCAGGACGCGAGAACTTGTGCGCTCAATCTGGGCACGGTAAAGCAGGCACTGGAGTAGAATCATGCTAAAAGTCGAAAGTGAACGCGAAGAAGACGGCCGCTGGATTGCGGAGGTGCCGGCATTGCCGGGGGTGCTGACCTACGGCGTTACCGAAGCACAGGCCCGCGCCAGGGTGCAGGCACTGGCATTGCGCGTTATTGCCGACCGCCTTGAGAATGGCGAGCCGCTGCCGCGGGAGATCGCCAGTGTTTTTGAAGCTGCATGAGCCGATGGTCATCTGCAAAGGCGCAGCGTGTCCTCGCAGCCTTACTGAGAATTGGCTGGTCCATCAAGCGGCAGAGCGGATCGCATAGAACTTTGCAACGAAGGGGTTACCGGGACTTCATCTTCGCCTTCCACGATGGGGACGAGATTGGCCCGCGTATGCTTGCACGAATCGCAAGGCATACCGGTTTGAGACCAGAAGACCTTTGAAAGGTCGGCTCAGCCCAGCTTACCCGTTTCGGCTTCCAGCAGCGTCCAGCACTTCGATCCGAGCTTCTCCTTCCAGCTCGCGTAGACACCCGAAAGGCGTGAACGGAATACGCTCTGCTCGATCTCGTTGAAAGCAATCCCGCGGGCTGAGAACACGTCGCGCAGGCCGGCATTGACCTTCTCCTGCTCCACGCGCTGGCGGCGCACATGGATGGCAGCGTTGCGCTCGATCACTGCCTTGATGTCGTCAGGCAGCCGTTGCCAGGTCGCAAGATGCGCCATCAGGTTGAAGCCCGACCACATGTGATTGGTCATGCTGACATATCTGATCATCTCATCGAGCTTGTATCCCTCCATGATGGCGAGCGGATTTTCCTGCGCTTCGACCCGCCCGCTCTTGAGCGCGTTGTAGATCTGATTGGCGGGCGTGGTGACCGGCTGGGCGCCAAAGGCCGCGAACGTGTCGAAGATCATCTGGCCGGGCGGCACTCGGATCTTCATCCCGGCGAGATCGTCGGGGTGCACGATCGGCCGGCTTATCGTCGTCACCTGCCGCATGCCGTTGTCGAATCCGGCCACGGGAAAGAGGTGCATGCCCTTGGCCGACATCTCCTCGCCGATATAGCGCCCGAACGGCCCATCAATTGCCTTGTGCGCATCGCGCGCGGAGGGAAATGCAAACGGTACCTGCTGGGCCTCGGCGACCGGCACCACCGTGCCGATAATACCGCCCATCAGAGTGAAAAACTGGATCTCGCCCGAAAGCAGCTTCTGGAAGGCCTCGGGATCACCGCCGGGAAGCTTGCTGTTCTCGGCGTGCACCGCGGTTACGACGCGGCCGTTGGTCTCGGTGCGCACGGCCTCCCACATGCCGACGAGATTGCGGTGAAGTGTGCCGCCGGCAGGCTGGTTGTGATACTGGGCAAATGTGTACTCGGCCGCCTGCATTGGCTTCACCCTGACCGATCCGACCGCGGTTATGCCGGCAATGACCGAGCGGCGCGACAGCCTCACTGCCATGTCACATGCTCCGATTGAGGGTGCCTTTCGGCTGATGCTCAATGGACGCCGAGGTGCATCTCTGCCGGGGCCAAATCCATCAGCTTCAATTGCACACGCTCCGTGCCATTCCAATGATCGAGTGACAATGTCCCGGCGGCATGCACGCTCTGCCCGCGATTGGCCGCAAGCGCGGCTCCAAGCGGCTGGCCGGCGGATCGGAAGGCAATGGCACCGATGGTCGCGCCATCGCCTCCACGCAGGCGTACGCGCGTATGCGCTTGCCCCACCTCCTCGACGTAAAGGAGCGTATGCGCCGGCAGCACGATCACTGGCTCCGGGTTGCCGGCGCCGAAAGGCCCGGCGCGGGCAATCGTGGCCACCGTCTGACTGCTTGCTCCCGCGGCCGTGATTGCGCCATCCACCAGCAGCACATCGTCGCGGCGCGCCGTCGTGACCGTTTCGGAGAGAGCCGATTCGAGATAAGCGCGAAAAGCGCTCAACGCGTCCTTGCGCAGGGTGACGCCTGCGGCCATGGCGTGCCCGCCGCCCTTGATCAGGAGGCCCTCGCGTACCGCGCGACGCACCGCCGCTCCGATATCAACGCCCGCGATGGAGCGGCCCGAGCCGGTACCGGTGCCGCCGGGCTCGAGCGCAATGGCGAAGGCAGGGCGGGAGAAGCGTTCCTTGAGGCGTGCCGCTACCAGCCCCATCACGCCGGGATGCCAGCCCGCAGCCGCTGTCACAACGACGGCACCTTTCTCCTCCGTGCCCAGCGCAGCCATGACCTCCGTTTCGGCTTTGGCCAGGGTGGCAAGCTCGATGGCCTGCCGCTCGCGGTTGAGGCGGTCAAGCTCACCCGCCACCGTCGCGCACTGCGCGGGATCATCCGCCATGAGCAGATCGGCGCCGAGCGTGGCGCAGCCGATGCGCCCACCGGCGTTGATGCGCGGTCCGAGCAGGAATCCCAGGTGCCATGGCTGCGGCGGGCCGCCAAGCCGCGCCACGTCCATCAACGCGGTGAGTCCCAGGGACTGACGGCGTCGCAATGCGAGCAGCCCCTTGGCCACAAAGGCACGGTTGAGGCCCTTGAGCGGGACCACATCGGCAACGGTGCCGAGCGCAACCAGATCCAGAGCTTGCAGAAGGTCAGGCTCGGACCGCTCGGGGGTCCAGAATCCCCGCCGCCTGAGCTCGCGGTTAAGGCCAACAACGGTCATGAACACGAGCCCAACCGCGGCAAGATGCCCAAGGCCGGAGAGGTCGTCGAGCCGGTTGGGATTGATGAGCGCAAGCGCGGCCGGCAGTTCCTCATCGGCCTGATGGTGATCGATCACAATGACGTCGAGGCCGAGCCTGCGCGCCTCCAGAAGCGGCGCGTGGCTGGTGGTGCCGCAATCGACTGTCACCAGCAGCGTCGCTCCCTGGCCTGCGAGGGCGCCAACGGCTTCCGCATTCGGCCCATAGCCCTCGAACAGCCGGTCCGGAATGTGAATAATGGGATGCAGCCCGCAGTAGCGCAGATAGCGTCCCAGCACCGCAGCTGAGGTTGCGCCGTCGACGTCGTAATCGCCGAGGATCGCGATGCGCTCCCCGCGCATGACCGCATCGGCAAGCCTCGCCACGGCGACCGCCATGTCGGCGAGCGTCTCCGGATCCGGCATCAGCGAGCGCACGGTGGGATCAAGGAAGCTTGCGACCTCGTCCACCTCCACGGCGCGAGCGGCCAGGATGCGTGCCAAAAGGTCGGGCACATCATGACGCTGCGCAATCGCAAGCGCGCGTGCCGCGCCGCGCTCGTCCAGCCGGTCGCGCCAGCAACGGCCGAGCGCGGAGCGCTCGACCCCCAGAAATGCGGGTCGGCTGGAGTTCGGCCGGAGCGAAAGGGCAACATTCATGGTTAGCCGCGAATCGCACTCGAAAAGGCCGATGATCCTGCTGATCGGCGCTCAATCCAAATGGAATTTGTCCAGCTGCCGGTGATCAGCCTTTATCCAGCGCACGGTGCCCGTGATCGAGCGCATCACTACCGTCTCGGTGGTGATGACGCCGCCGCGAAAACGCACCCCCTCGAGCAGCGCCCCATCGGTGACCCCGGTGGCCGCGAACAGACAATCCCCCTTCACCATGTCGGCAATCGCGTATTTCTTGCGCGGATCGCCGATGCCCATGTTCGCCGCGCGCTTGCGCTTCTCCTCCGTATCCAGCACCAGCCGGCATTGCATCTGGCCGCCGATGCAACGCAGGGCCGCTGCCGCAAGCACGCCTTCAGGAGCGCCCCCGACGCCCATATAGATGTCAATGCCGGTGTCGGCAGGGCTGGCGGTATGGATGACACCCGCGACATCGCCGTCGGTGATGAGACACACGGCTGCACCCGCCTGGCGCACGCGCGCAATCAGGTCGGCGTGCCGGGGCCGATCGAGGATGAGCGCGGTGACCCGATCCGGCGTCACTCCCTTGGCGGCCGCGAGCTTGCGAATATTGTCCTCGGCGGGCGCGTCCAGGTCCACCACGCCGGCCGGGTAGCCGGGGCCAATGGCAATCTTCTCCATGTACACATCGGGCGCATTGAGCAGCGTGCCCCCCTCCGCCATTGCCATGGTGGCGATGGCGCCCGGCATGTTCTTTGCGCAAAGCGTCGTGCCTTCCAGGGGATCGACGGCGATGTCGACCTTCGGCCCGTGCTTGTTGCCGACGGTCTCGCCGATGAACAACATCGGCGCCTCGTCGCGCTCGCCTTCTCCAATCACGACGGTGCCGTCGATAGGCAGTTTGCCAAGCTCGCGGCGCATGGCATCGACTGCGGCCTGGTCGGCGGCCTTCTCATTGCCGCGACCGCTCCAGCGCGCGGCCGACACGGCCGCACGCTCGGTCACCCGCACGATCTCCAGCGAGAGAACGCGCTCGAGCGCGAGATCGGGCTGAATGGTAATGGACGAAACTGCCCCGCCCTGAGTGCTCATCTCCCTCTCCTGCGCGAGCCCGTTCTTGTGTTGTGCACCGGAGCAACCGATGCCGCGACGAGTCGAGAAAACGTATATCAGTTTTTCTCGATGCGAATCATCTGCGGCTTGCCGGAGATCACCTGGTCACGCCCGACCGCGGCCAGCGCCTTGCGCACCGCATCCTCCGTGGTCGCATAGGTGATCAGAACCACCGGCACAGGCTCGCCCGAGCGACCGGGCGATTTGCCGCCCTGCGGTGGACCACTCGGGTGACGTTGCACAATCGATTCGAGCGAGATGTTCTGCTGCGCAAGGCGCCGGGCGATGGTGGCAGCGGTGCCGGGCTTGTCCACGGCGAGCAGGCGGATGTAGTAGCCGCCCTCATGGCGCTGCATGGGCGCTTTCCTGCTGGAGACCAGGGCGGCGGAGGGTCGGCCGAACGGCGCGGTGCGCACGCCGCGCGCAATGTCCCCGATGTCGGAGACGACGGCCGAGGCCGTGGCAGCACCGCCGGCGCCCGGACCGACCAACGTGATGGGCGATATGGCATCGGCGTCGATAGTCACCGCGTTGGTCACGCCCATGACCTGCGCAATGGCGGTGTCCTTGGGCACCATCGTCGGATGCACGCGCTGCTCGATTCCAGCATCGGTCTTGACTGCAACCCCGAGCAGCTTGACGCGATAGCCTAGTTCGTTCGCCCAGGCGAGGTCCTCCGGCGCGATCGAGGAAATGCCTTCGACGTAGACCGCGCTTTCATCGGCCTTGGTGCCGAAGGCAAGGCTCGCGAGGATCGCGAGCTTCTGCGCGGTATCGTGACCCTCAATGTCGAATGTCGGGTCTGCCTCGGCGTAGCCCAGCCGTTGCGCCTCGGCCAGACACTCGGCGAACGCCATCTGCTCCTGCTCCATACGGGTGAGGATGTAATTGCAGGTGCCGTTGAGAATTCCATAGACGCGCGCGGGGGAATTGCCGGCGAGCCCTTCGCGGATCGTCTTCACGATTGGGATGGCGCCGCCGACCGCGGCTTCGAAATTGAGCGCCACCCCGTTCTTCTCGGCAATGCCGGCGAGCTTCACGCCATGGCGCGCAAGCAGTGCCTTGTTGGCAGTGACTACGGATTTCCCCGCCGCCAGCGCGGCAGCGACCGCGGCCTTTGCCGGATCCCCCTCCCCGCCCACCAATTCGACGAAAACGTCGAGCTCGGCATCGCGCGCAAGCTCGACCGGATCAGCTACCCAGCGCAACGGCTTGAGATCGAGCGCCCGCCGCTTGCCGCGCGAGCGCGCGCTTACCGCAACGACCTCGATGCGCCGGCCACAACGCACCGCGAGCGCCTCGCGCTGCTGCTCGATCAGACGTACGACCGACGCCCCCACGACGCCCAAACCGGCGATACCGATTTTCAGCGGGCCGACCATAAGAGCTCTGATCGTTGCGATTAGCTGGACCTGGCGTAGGATGGGCAGAGGCGCACGCACCCGAGACCACAGCGCAATAACCTCGAGCGGACGTATTACCCGCGCTTGGCCAAGGGGAGAACGTTGTGCAACTTTTCCGGGCCGCTTTCAAGAAAGCGACGGATGTTGCGCGCGGCCTGCCGGATGCGCTGCTCGTTCTCGACCAGCGCGATGCGCACAAACCCTTCGCCGTGCTCGCCAAAGCCGATCCCGGGCGAGACCGCAACCTCGGCCTTCTCGACCAGCATGGTTGCAAACTCCACGCTGCCCAGACTCTGGAAAATGTCAGGGATCGGCGTCCATGCGAACATGGAGGCGCGCGGCGGCGGGATCTCCCATCCCGCGCGCCCGAAGGATTCCACCAGCACGTCGCGCCGGCGCTTGTAGGTCTCGCGCATCTCGCGGATGCAATCGTCAGGACCGTTGAGCGCGGCGGTGGCCGCCACCTGGATCGGGGTGAACGCGCCATAATCCAGGTAGGACTTGACCCGCCCCAATGCGGCGATGATCCGCTCGTTTCCGACCGCAAAGCCGATGCGCCAGCCGGGCATCGAATAGGTCTTCGACATCGACGTGAACTCGACCGTCACATCCATTGCTCCGGGCACCTGAAGCACGGAAGGCGGCGGGTTGTCGTCGAAGAACACCTCGGCATAGGCGAGGTCCGAAAGCACGAAGACGCCGTGCTTCTTGGCGAACGGGATCAGGTCCTTGTAGAAGTCGAGATCGGCCACGTAGGCGGTCGGATTGGACGGATAGCAGACGATCACCGCGATCGGTTTCGGGATCGAGTGCACGATCGCGCGCTCCAGGGCACCGAAGAACGCCGGCGTCGGCTCAGAGGGAACCGCGCGGATGACGCCGCCGGCCATCAGGAAGCCGAAGGCGTGGATCGGGTAGCTGGGATTGGGCACCAGGATCACGTCGCCCGGCGCGGTGATCGCCTGCGCGACATTGGCGAAACCCTCCTTGGAGCCTAGCGTGGCGACGACCTGGGTCTCGGGATTGAGCTTGACGCCAAACCGGCGCGCGTAATAGGCGGCCTGCGCTCGACGCAGCCCCGCGATGCCGCGCGAGGACGAGTAACGATCCGTGCGCGGCTTGCCGACGGTCTCCTTGAGTTTCTCGATGACGTGCACCGGGGCCGGCAAATCCGGATTGCCCATGCCAAGATCGATGATGTCGGCACCGGCATTGCGCGCGATTGCCTTCGCTCGATTGACCTCCTCGAAGACATAGGGCGGCAGCCGCCGAATGCGATGGAATTCCTCCATGGACCCCACTCCCTTGCCGCCGCTGCCCGCGTTCATCATGGCTTCTCCGTCGCGACAGCAGGCTTCTCATTGTCGGCAGCAGGCTTCTCGGCGCCGGCAACGGGCTTCTCGGCCTTGGCAGCAGGCTTGCGGGGCGTGGCGGCAGGCTTGCTGGCGGTGGTGGCCGGCTTGCCGGTCGGGCCAATTGTCGTCGCCGAGCGATTGCGCGCGGCGACCAGTTCCTCCTCGACTTTCCTCTGCTCCTCGACCGTGAGCACCTTCTCGTCGCGTGGCGGCGGCATGTCATGCACGGCGGGAAAGGAATAAGGGTTGCTCGGTCGCGCCGGGGCGCCCTCGGGCAGGCTGCCAACGGTTGCGGGCGCGTGGTCAGCGACGGTGCCGGTCGCGCAGCTGCCGATCAAGGCTCCAGCCGCCAACAGCAGGGCCGCAACGATGGCGGCGCGTGCACGAGGCTGCGAGCGGCCGCGCGAGCGCAGCCCTGTGCAGCCGCAATGCTCGTCGCCCTTGCTGCCCATGAACCCGAGAAATTGATGCCTGTTCAATCAATTACCCCATCCTCGGCGGTACTATGTCAATATGACGGAAGCAAGGTTGCAAACGCTCATCCCGCTCCGCAGACTGGCGGCATCGTTATGCCAAGCTCCGGATGCGGCTTGCGGGGTTGGCGCCTGCGGTCCATCTGACTTTCATGGCCGCGCCGGGCCTGCGGCCAAACTGCAAACCGAGGCGTCACCGTGACAGCCCCGTCAACACCGGTCGAGGGCGGCTCCACCGACGTGCAGGTCGGCTCGACCGACATCGAGGAGTTCGCGCACAACGCCGCCCGCATCGTCGAGGAGGCGGGCAAGGCGCTTGCCGCCTATCTGAAGCCGCGCGAGGAGGGTCGCGTCGAGGACCAGTATTCGGAGGTCGCCGACGTGGTCAAAACCCTGGGGCAAGTCGTGGATTACTGGCTGCGCGACCCCCAGCGCGCGCTCGAAGTGCAGACGAGCCTGGGGAAGGCCTACCTCGACCTGTGGGGCAATGCAGTCAAGCGCATGGCGGGGGAGCCGGTCGGCCCGGTTGCGAGCCCCGATCCACGCGACAAGCGCTTCTCCGACCCGCAATGGTCGAGCAACCAGTTCTTCGATTTCCTCAAGCAGGCCTATCTGCTCACCGTGGACTGGGCGCAGAAGCTCGTCCGCGACGCGCAGGGGCTCGACCCCCATACCCAGCACAAGGCAGAGTTCTACGTGCGGCAGATTGCGAATGCGATCTCGCCCTCGAACTTCGTGCTGACCAATCCCGAGCTGCTGCGAGAGACCGTGGGCTCCAAGGCCGACAACCTCGTGCGCGGCATGCATATGCTGGCCGAGGACATCGCGGCGGGGCACGGCGAGCTGCGCATCCGGCAGTCCGATGCCGAAACGTTCGAGGTTGGCCGCAATCTTGCGCTCACGCCCGGCAAGGTGATCTTCGAGAACTCGTTGATGCAGGTGATCCAGTATGCGCCATCGACCGAGGCGGTGCTCAAGCGCCCGCTCCTGATCGTTCCGCCCTGGATCAACAAGTACTACATCCTCGACCTCACTCCGGAAAAATCGTTCATCGGGTGGTGCGTCGCGCAGGGGCTCACCGTATTCGTCGTCTCGTGGGTCAATCCGGACGAGAAGCTCGCGCAGAAGAGCTTCGAGGACTACATGCACGAGGGCCCGCTTGCCGCGCTCGAGGTGATCGAGAAGGTCACCGGCGAGCGCGAAGTGAACAGCCTCGGCTATTGCGTGGGCGGCACGCTGCTCGCCGCCGCGCTCGCCTATCTCGCGAGCCGCGGGGATGAGCGCATCCGCTCGGCCACGCTGCTGACCGCACAGGTGGACTTTACCTATGCCGGCGATCTCAAGGTGTTCGTGGACGAGGAGCAGATCGCAGCGCGCGAGCGGGAGATGGGCGAGCGCGGATATCTCAAGGGCAGCAAGATGGCCACCGCCTTCAACCTCCTGCGCTCGAACGATCTGATCTGGCCCTATGTGATCAACAATTATCTCAAGGGCAAGGAGCCGGCGCCATTCGATCTGCTGTTCTGGAACTCGGACGCGACGCGCATGCCGGCCGCCAACCATTCCTTCTATCTGCGCAACTGCTATCTGGAGAACCGTCTCGCGAAGGGTGAGATGGTCATGGGCGGCCGCAGGCTCGACCTCAGTGAGGTGAAAATCCCGATCTACAATCTCGCCACCCGCGAGGACCACATTGCGCCCGCGAAGTCGGTGCTGCTGGGGTCGAAGTTCTTCGGCGGGCCGGTTCGTTTCGTGCTGGCCGGCTCCGGCCACATCGCCGGCGTGGTCAATCCGCCGACGAAGGTGAAATATCAGCATTGGACCGGGCCGCTGCCCTCCGGCGCCGATCTCGACAAGTGGCTCTCGCAGGCGACCGAGCATGCGGGCTCGTGGTGGCCGGACTGGCTCGAGTGGCTCAAGGCGCAGGCGCCGGAGGAGGTGCCGGCGCGAGAGCCCGGCAACGGGCAGCTCGCGCCGATCGAGGACGCGCCGGGCCGCTACGTCAAGGCGCGAGACTAGCCGCTCGCGATCTGCTAGAGATCGACGCAAAGGTGCAAACACCGCCTCACATCACCACAGGGGAGACCCGCAATGCGTTTTACGACCTTGCTGTCGGGTTTGGCCATTTCGACGCTGTGCGCAGGCTCAGCGCTCGCGCAGAACACGCAAAGCCTCACCGGGACGCTTGCCAAGATCAAGGAGACCGGCGCAATCACGCTCGGCCATCGAGAATCCTCGGTGCCGTTCTCCTATTATGACGACAAGCAGCAGGTCGTAGGCTATGCCATGGACCTCTGCTACCGCATCGTGAATGCCGTCAAGCGCGAGCTTCATCTCGACAAGCTCGAGGTGAAGCTCAACCCGGTCACCTCGGCCACCCGCATCCCGCTGATCGCCAACGGCACTGTCGACCTCGAATGCGGCTCGACCACGAACAATCTTGAGCGGGAGAAGCAGGTTTCCTTCACCATCACCCATTTCGTCACCGCCAACCGCTTCGTTTCGAAGAAAGCGGCCAACCTGAAGACAGTCGAGGATCTGCGCGGCAAGACCATCGTGTCCACCTCGGGGACGACCAACATCAAGCAGATCACCGAGATCAACGCGCAGAAGGGCCTCAACCTCAATATTCTGGCGGCCAAGGACCATGCCGAGGCATTCCTCATGGTGGAGACCGGGCGCGCCGCCGCGTTCGTGATGGATGACATCATCATGTACAGCCTGGTGGCCGGATCGAAGGCGCCGGGCGATTATGTGATATCCGCCGACCCGCTCTCAGTTGAGCCGTACGGCATCATGCTCCCGCGCGGCGACGCGCCATTCAAGAAGGTCGTGGATGAGGAGATGATCGCGACGTACCGCAGCGGCGCCATCAACACGATCTACGACAAATGGTTCCTCAGCCCGATCCCGCCCAAGGGCATCAATCTCAATGTCCCGATGAGCGCCTCATTCAAGAAGGTGATCGCGAGCCCGACCGACAGCGGCGACCCGGCGGTCTACTGATCAGGGATCAGTTATCAGGAATCAGCAATCGGGATCAGGGATCAGAACTCGGGGTTCAGGAGCCGTCGCCGACTGATACCTGACAACTGATTCCTGACAACTGAAATGCACTACAATTGGAACTGGGGCATCTTCTTCGAGACGTCCCCGGATGGGGTGCACACCTATCTCACCACGCTCCTCATGGGGACGGGGTGGACACTGGCGACGGCGCTTGCGGCATGGGCGCTCGCGCTGTCGCTCGGATCGCTGGTGGGCGTCGTTCGCACCATGCCGTATCCCTGGCTGGTGCGGCTCGGCCAGGCCTATGTCGAGCTGTTCCGCAACATTCCGCTGCTGGTGCAGATGTTTCTCTGGTACTTCGTGCTGCCGGAGGTGGTGCCTGCCGCGGTCGGCGACTGGCTCAAGCAGCTTCCCGACGCCTCGTTCTATACCGCCGTGGTCTCGCTCGGCTTCTACACATCGGCGCGCGTTGCCGAGCAGGTGCGCGCGGGCATCCTCGCGCTTGCCCGCGGCCAGCGCTGGGCCGCGCTCGCGCTCGGGCTCACATTGCCGCAGGCCTACCTCTACGTGCTCCTGCCAATGGCGTTTCGGATCATCCTGCCGCCGCTTACCTCCGAGTTTCTCAATATCATCAAGAACAGCGCGGTTGCGCTCACCATTGGTCTGATGGAGCTCACCGCGCGCGCGCGCGCCATGCAGGAGATGTCGTTTCAGGTGTTCGAGGCCTTCACGGCGGCGACCGTCATCTACATCGTGATCAACATCGCGGTGACCTTCGGCATGCGCTGGGTCGAGCGGCGCGCGGCGGTGCCGGGCCTGATCGGGGCACCGGCGCCGGCCGCCGCGCACTGAGGCGAGCGATGTTCGCGAACTTCGATTTCGAGGTCATCCTCCGCTCGTTGCCGTACCTGTTCTATGACGGCATGACGTTCACGCTGACCCTGACCGCGCTCGCCACGCTTGGCGGCATTGTGCTGGGAACCCTGCTGGCGCTGATGCGGCTCTCCGGCCTGCCGCCACTCTCGCTGCCGGCGGCGGGCTACGTCAACCTGATGCGCTCGGTGCCGCTGGTGCTGATGATCTTCTGGTTCTATTTCCTGGTGCCGTATATCGGCCAGTGGGTGACCGGCGCTGCGCGCCCGATCCAGGTCGGGGCATTCGTGTCCTCGCTGGTGACGTTCACGCTGTTCGAGGCCGCCTATTTCTGCGAGATCATGCGCGCGGGCATCCAGTCGATCCCGCGCGGGCAGGTCGCCGCCGCACAGGCGCTCGGCATGAACTACGTGCAGACCATGGGCTACATCGTGCTGCCGCAGGCATTCCGCAACATGCTGCCGGTGCTGCTCACCCAGACCATCATCCTGTTCCAGGACACCTCGCTCGTCTACGTGCTCTCGATCACGGACTTTCTCGGCGCAGCATCGAAGGTCGCACAGCGCGACGGCCGGCTGGTCGAGATGTACCTGTTTGCCGCGCTCGTCTATTTCATCATCTCGTTTTTCGCCTCGCTGCTCGTGCGCCGGCTGCAGAGCCGCGTCGCCATCATCCGCTGAGGCATGTCCCGCAAAAGTGGGAACCGAATTTGCGAAAGAGGACGTGCTCAAACAAACAGAGACTGGCATCGACCCATGATCACGCTCAGTCACGTCAGCAAGTGGTATCAGAGCTTCCAGGTGCTCAAGGACTGCTCGGCCGAGGTCGCCAAGGGCGAGGTGGTGGTGGTGTGCGGCCCCTCGGGCTCCGGCAAGTCGACCCTGATCAAGTGCGTCAACGGTCTCGAGCCGTTCCAGGAGGGCAGCATCACGGTTGCCGGCGTTGGCGTCGGCGACCGCAAGACCGACCTGCCGAAGCTGCGCGCCCGCATCGGCATGGTGTTCCAGCATTTCGAGCTGTTCCCGCATCTCACCGTCATGCGCAACCTGGTGCTGGCGCAGGTCAAGGTGCTTGGCCGCGGCAGCCGGGAGAGCGAGGAACGCGGCATGAAGCTCCTCGACCGCGTCGGCCTGCGCGAGCACGCCGGCAAGTATCCCGGCCAGCTTTCGGGCGGTCAGCAGCAGCGCGTTGCGATCGCACGCGCGCTCGCCATGGACCCCATTGCCATGCTGTTCGACGAGCCGACCTCGGCGCTCGATCCCGAGATGATCAACGAGGTGCTCGACGTGATGGTCGCACTTGCGCGCGACGGCATGACCATGATGGTGGTGACGCACGAGATGGGCTTTGCCCGCAAGGTCGCCCATCGCGTCGTGTTCATGGACGAGGGCCGCATTGTCGAGGACGCGCCCACGGCCGATTTCTTCCAGAAGCCGCGCAGCGATCGCGCGCAGATTTTTCTATCCAAGATATTGCAGCATTGAGCGGGTCTGCCCGACGCAACACGATCGCTTGGGCTGTTTAGCCAGAAACGCGCGCGAGGCATGCGCGCGTTCAATATCCGATGGAACTTTGGGTTCGTTTTGCAAAAACATAGGTACTCAAGCGAGCATTTCTCTTTCTTCAATCTTAAGTTGCACGCGCAGAGTCAAAGCCTGGGTTCGTTCTGCCAAAATCAAGCACGCCGCTTCACCGAATCAGGAGCGAGGCACGCCGCCTGCGCGTGGGCGTTGCTTCACGGAAACAGCGCAACCTGATCAATCCCGAGCGTCTCCGGAAATCCGAACATCAGGTTCATGTTCTGCACCGCCTGGCCGGAGGCGCCTTTGGCGAGATTGTCGAGCGCCGAGCCGATGATGGCGCGGCCGGGAGCGCGGTCGTTCGCCACGCCGATGAAGGTGAGATTGGAGCCGCGCACGTGCCGGGTCGCCGGCATCTCGCCGAACGGCAGCACGTGCAGGAACGGCTCGCTCGCGTAGGCTTCCTTGAGGATGGCGTGCAGCCGCTCGGGTGAAGCATCGAGGCCGCGCACGTAGATCGTGGAAAGAATGCCCCGGTTCATGGGCACCAGATGCGGGGTGAAGGTGACGACGACCTCGCGTCCCGCCGCTCTCGAAAACTCCTGGTCGAGCTCGGCCATGTGGCGGTGATGGCCGACGCCATAGGCGTGAATGCCCTCGGCGACTTCGGAGAACAGCATCTCCTCTTTCGCCGCTCTGCCGGCCCCGGTCATGCCGGACTTGGCATCTATGATGATGGCGTCGGGATCGATCGCGCGCGCGCGCAGCAACGGGATGAGCGCAAGCTGCGCGCAGGTCGTGTAGCAGCCGGGATTGGCAACGAGCCGGGCCGACTTGATCCGATCGCGATAGACCTCGACCAGGCCGTAGACTGCTTCCTTCTGAAGCTCGGGCGCATGGTGCGCATGGCCGTACCAGCGCGCATAGGCATCGGGATCGGCAAGCCGGAAATCGGCGGAAAGGTCCACGACCCTCGTCCTCGGCGCCGCCTCAACGAGCGCCTTGATCACCTTCTGGGTGGTGCCGTGCGGGAGCGCGCAGAAGGCAAGATCGAGCGCCGCCGCCTTCCAGTCGATCCCGTCGAGCCCCCGCAGCTTCGGCAACGGGTAAGGAGAGAGCTGCGGGAACACATGGCGCATCTCCTGGCCGGCACGGCGCTCGGCGGTGAGCAGCACGATGTCGGCATGCGGGTGACGCAGCAACAGCCGCAACAGCTCGGCACCGGTATAGCCGGACGCGCCCAGCACACCGGTCTTGATCTTTGTTTGATTTGTGTCGTTCATCGGATGGCGCGGGCGCTATAGCTGTCGCCCTTTGCATGGTCAAGAAATCAGGCGCCCGCCGTTTAACGGTCAGTCTCGACCAGCTAGAACCGGCGCATGGGGATATCCGATCTGCCGGCCGATGGACCGCAGCCGATGACGGCGAAGGAGAAGCCGACTGCGCCTGCCGTGGCGCTCGCAACATTCGGCACGGCCATTTTCCTCGGCGCCGCGCTCCTGTTCCTGGTGCAGCCGATGTTCACGAAGCTCGTGCTGCCGCGGTTCGGCGGGACGCCATCGGTCTGGTCGGTGGCAATGGTGTTCTTCCAGTGCACGCTGCTCGCAGGCTATGCCTATGCGCACTGGCTCATGCGCGTTGCCGGTCGCCGTACCGGCGCCGCCATCCATCTCGCGGTCATGCTCGCGGCTGCGCTATGGCTTCCGCTCTCGATTGCCGAAGCATGGGCGGGACCATCAACCGGCAACGAGACCCTGCGGCTGATTGGACTCATGGCGGCTTCCCTGGGGCCGCCGTTCTTTGCACTCGCCGCCACCGCTCCCCTACTGCAGGCATGGATCGCGCGCAGCGACCATCCGGCGGCCGGAAATCCGTATTTTCTCTACGCCTTTAGCAATGCCGGAAGCCTGCTTGCGCTCTTGTCCTATCCGGTCGCGGTCGAGCCGTTCGTCACGCTCTCGCATCAGACGCGTTATTGGTCGGTTGTGTTTTATCTGCTGGTCGCCACGGTGGCAGTCTGCGGCTTTGTGCTGTGGCCAAGGCAAGCGCCCCCCACGTTGCCCGACGAAAGTGATACGCAGTCGGCTGCTCCCAGCTGGCGTGATGGCGCCCGTTGGGCGGCGCTGGCCGCCGTTCCTGCCGGGCTCCTGATCGCGGTGACGGCACATATCTCAACCGATGTGGCTCCGGTGCCGCTGCTGTGGATCATTCCGCTCGCGCTTTATCTCCTGAGCTTCATCATCGTATTTGCGCGCCGGCAAATTGTTCCCCAGCGCGTCATCGTTCTCCTGCAGCCGCTGTTTGTCATCGCGCTTGCGGCGCTGCTCGTTTTCGAGACCGTCAAGTCCATTGTCTGGATCGTGGCCGTGCATGTGGTCGTGTTCTTCGTCTGCGCGCTGATGTGCCACGGCGAGATCGCGCGAACGCGGCCGGCGCCAGCCTTCCTGACCGCCTTCTATCTGTGGATGGCGGCGGGCGGCGCACTCGGCGGCGTTGCCGCAGCGCTCATCGCGCCGCACCTGTTCAGCTGGGTCGCGGAGTATCCGCTGCTGCTTGCGCTGGCGATCCTTTGCCGGCCGCCGACGGCCTTGCCAGGCCGGCGCTATATCCTCATCGGCGCGCTGGCGGCAGCAGCAAGCCTGCTCATCGTCTGCACCTTCTTTCCCGGCACGCTCGATGAGAGGAGCTTCCGGCGTACGGCGTCGGTGCTGCTCACGGCATGCGTCCCGCTTTCGCTGGTGCCCGCAGCTTCCGCCGCCGTCATCGCCTCCGTGCTCATTGCCAGTCACGGCATATCCGAGGACCCCCCGATTGTGTCCGTGCGGAGCTTCTTCGGCGTGGCCAAGGTCATCGAAACCTCCGATCACAGGTTCCGCATCCTGCAGCATGGCACGACCATGCACGGCGGCCAGCGCATCGAGTCACCCGATGCCGATCGCCCCGCAAACGAGCGGCCCGAGCAGCTGCTCTATTACTATGACGGATCCGGCATTGCGCAGACATTCGACGCCATGCAGGCACAGAGCGCGCACCCGCAACGCTATGCCATCATCGGGCTCGGCACCGGCTCGCTTGCCTGCAGCGCGCGGCCGGGCGACCACATCGACTTCTACGAGATCGATCCCGCCATCGTGCGCATTGCGCGCGACCCCAGCCTATTCACCTTCCTCTCGAGCTGCGCGAAGGAGGCACCCATCGTGCTCGGCGACGCGCGGCTCACGCTCGCACAGGCAGAACGTGCCGCATACGACCTGATCGTCGTCGATGCGTTTACCTCCGATGCCATACCCGTGCACCTGCTCACGCGCGAGGCGATGGCGATCTACCTCGACAAGCTCGACGCGCACGGCATGATCGTCATGCACATATCGAACCGACACCTGGAGCTCGCCTCGGTGGTCGCCGGCATTGCGGCAGCCAATGGCCTGATCACGCTGTTCAGCGATGCTCCCGACCCGGACGATGAGTACAAGTTCTCCGGCACGGTTGCCGCGGTGGCGCACAGCCCGGAAGATTTCGGCTCGCTCCGGCAATCGGCGAACTGGGAGCCGATAGCGCCCGATCCGGCACAACGAATATGGACCGACGACTATTGCAACATCGTGGGCGCGCTGTGGCGCAGGCTGCGCGAATGATTTCGTGTCCCGGATGCAGTGCAGCGCGCCCACTGTGCTGGGTGTATCGTGGCCGCGCGCTCGCGCGGTGCACTGCTGATCCGGGACCACCACAAGCTCCGAATTGTGCGGTCCCGGGTCTGCAGCGCATCACCATAGCGCGTTGAAGACGCGCGTGAACGCGCTGATAGTGCTGCGCCGCGCCCGGGACACGTCGCTCTATCAGGCGGCTGTGATTCCCGGCCTAAGGCCACGCCCACTCGATGATCTTTCCGACTACATCGCCAATGGTGAGCAGCACGAACGCCCAGAGAAAGGCGGAAGCAAAATTTGCGATCTGGAATTGCCAGTAGTCCATGCGGAAGATGCCGGCCACGAGCGGCACCGATGCGCGCAGCGGTCCGAAGAAGCGGCCGATGAAGATTGCCAGCACGCCCCAACGGGTCACGAAAGCCTCGCCCTTGGGCAGGAGGTCCGGGTGCCGCGAGAGCGGCCATACATGCGCGACCGGCGGTCCGAGCTTGATGCCGACCCAGTAGGACAGCCAGTCCCCGAGCGCCGCCCCGATCGAGCCGGCGACCCAGATCGGCCAGAATTCGAGATGCCCGGAGCCGATCAGCACGCCGATGCCGACCAGCGCTGCCCATGCCGGGATGAGCAGCGATATGAAGGCGAGCGACTCCCCGAATGCGAGCGCAAAGACGACCGGCACCGCCCACCCCTGGTGCACGCGCACGAATTCGACCAGCTGCTGCGCGTAGCCTTCGATGTCCTCAAACATCCGGAGCGGCGGCCCGATTGCACCATCACCACTAACTTGCCGGGATCGCGCCGTGCAACCATATGGAGAGTGCCGCCGCTGTTTTCGACTTTTCCCGATCACGATGTGGCCATCCCCGTGGCATAGTTGACCTCTGATTCGGGATTTTCTCCGTCGAAGCTTGGACAAGAATGGCCAGGACCGCAAAGGCAGTCGCCCGCACCGCCCCGCTCAAGCCGGGCAAGGACCTGTTCTCGGATCTGCCAGAAGCCGCCCCCCGCCGGCTTGCCGGCTCAGGCGCGCGTGGCGCCGCGCGCGGCCGCTCCGGGGAATCCGGCTACACCGCGCACGACATCGAGGTGCTCGAAGGCCTCGAGCCGGTGCGCCGGCGCCCGGGCATGTATATCGGCGGTACCGACGAGAAGGCGCTGCATCACCTGTTCGCGGAGGTGATCGACAATTCCATGGACGAGGCGCTCGCAGGCCACGCCTCGTTCATCGAGGTCGTGCTCCATGCCGACGGCTTCGTCACCGTCACCGACAACGGGCGCGGCATCCCCGTCGATCCGCACCCGAAATTCCCGAAAAAATCCGCGCTCGAAGTGATCATGTGCACGTTGCACGCGGGCGGAAAGTTCGACTCCAAGGTTTACGAGACATCGGGCGGCCTGCACGGGGTGGGCGTCTCCGTCGCCAATGCGCTCTCCGAGCGAATGGAGGTCGAGGTCGCGCGCGAGCAGACCCTCTACCGGATGGCATTCGAGCGCGGCAAGCCCAAGGGCAAGCTGGAGAAGATCGGCCGCGTTCCCAACCGGCGCGGCACCAGGGTGCGCTTCCGGCCTGATCCCGCAATCTTCGGAGCGAACGCGCGTTTCAAGCCGGAACGCGTGTTCAAGATGACGCGCTCGAAGGCGTATCTGTTCGCCGGTGTCGAGATCCGCTGGTCATGCGCGAAGGAGCTCGTGGCCGCGACCGAGGTGCCGGAGGAGGCCACCTTTCACTTTGCCGACGGGCTTAAGGACTATCTCTCGGCCGCGATCAACGGCGCGACCTTGATCCATCCCGACATCTTCACCGGCAGCGCCGGCAAGATCGGCGCCCATGGCGCCGCGCAATGGGCCGTCGCCTGGACCGCGGACCACGACGGTTTTCTCTCCTCGTACTGCAACACCATTCCCACCCCGGATGGCGGCACGCACGAGGCGGGGCTTCGCACGGCGCTGCTCAAGGGCATCAAGGATCACGCCGAGCGCATGGGTCAGGGCAAGCGCGCAGCGGCGGTGTCCGGCGACGACGTCATGACGGGTGCAGGGTGCATGGTCTCGGTCTTCCTGCGCGAGCCGGAATTTCAGGGTCAGACCAAGGACCGCCTCGCCACCGCGGAAGCGAGCCGCCTCGTGGAGAGCGCGATCCGGGACCCCTTCGACCATTGGCTCGCCGGCAACCCCGTGCAGGCCAACAAGCTTCTCGACTTTGTCATCGAGCGCGCCGAGGAGCGCATTCGCCGCCGCCAGGAGAAGGAGATCGCGCGCAAGACAGCGGTACGCAAGCTGCGCCTTCCCGGCAAGCTCGCCGATTGCACCAACACGGCTGCACAAGGCTCCGAGATCTTCATCGTCGAAGGCGACTCGGCCGGCGGCTCGGCCAAGCAGGCGCGCGACCGCGCCTCGCAGGCGGTATTGCCGCTGCGCGGCAAGATCCTCAACGTCGCCTCCGCCGGCCGCGACAAGCTCGCCCAGAACCAGCAGCTTTCCGACCTCGTGCAGGCGCTGGGCGCGGGCAGCGGCGCGCACTATCGCGACGAGGACCTGCGCTACGACAAGGTCATCATCATGACCGACGCCGATGTCGACGGTGCCCATATCGCTTCGCTCCTGATCACGTTCTTCTATCGCCAGATGCCGCAGCTGATCGACAAGGGCCATCTCTATCTTGCCGTGCCGCCGCTCTATCGCCTGAGCCACAGCGGCAAGATCTTCTACGCGCGCAACGACAAGCACCGCGACGAGCTCATCAAGAAGGAGTTCCACCCCAACGCCAAGGTCGAGATCGGCCGCTTCAAGGGCCTGGGCGAGATGCTGGCAAGCCAGCTCAAGGAAACCACCATGGACCCGAAGAAGCGCACGCTCTTGCGCGTCGTGGTGATGGATGATGCGCGCAAACGCACCGACGGCTCGGTCGAGCAGCTGATGGGCAACAAGCCCGAAGCCCGCTTCGCCTTCATCCAGGAGCGCGCGGAATTCGCGGACGAGGAGCTGCTCGACGTGTGAGCGGCGGTGGGGCGCGGTTTGTGCGCCTCCCAAGCATGAGACAGTAGGGAGTAGGGGCGGGTTTCAAACCCCCCGGGGGTCACGTAGGGTGGGTTAGGCGCGCGTCTTGCGCGCGCCGTAACCCACCGGCATTCGGCGGATTACGCTGCGCTAATCCGCCCTACAACGCGGCCCGTGCGCGCCCCGAGCACATCGGAATTTGGATCACCAACTAGCGTGCATCCGGTTTGCTGATTTGCGTTTGGAGACTGCGGATCAACGCAGTGAGACCGGGATCGTTGGGTGTGATGCGGGCGAGGCGCTCGGCATATTCGAGGGCGGCGGCAAGGTCGCCGGCGTCACGCCTGAAGG
>Ga0306920_100002276_pt1 | contig 24235 bp, 17 predicted proteins | sample flu12Cox44000170_FD_204666 | JGI IMG/M metagenome (GOLD analysis project Ga0306920, IMG submission 204666) | Lab enrichment of tropical soil microbial communities from Luquillo Experimental Forest, Puerto Rico - flux4day.12C.oxic.44.000.170 (v2)... | ecosystem: Environmental > Terrestrial >...
CGATACCGTTTTCGAGCAAGTAAGCCACGCGATACGTGAGCGTCCGCGTTTTCCCGGAGCCCGCGCCTGCGATCACAAGGATCGGTCCCGGCGGAGCAGTCACGGCCGCGAGTTGTTGTTCGTTCAGCTCATCGGCGTAATCCACGTGAACCGACGTGGATACCGGAGCGCTCTGCAGCGTGTATTGACGGGACATGTGCTCGTTGCCGACTCGAATTGTGATTGCGGATGCAAAGAACCGCAGCAATCAGACGTTCGCAAATCGCGTCTTTAACGAAGGAGAATTCCGCATACGCCGATGCATGGCCTTCTCAAAACGGATTGAAAGCCGAATGATAGGAACCGACGCGATGTGATGAGTCGCAGCCGAGGGGTCGAAGTACGATCACATCAAATAACCGTTTTGGTGGAGCTTTTGTGCGCTCCAGCAGTGTCGCGTGATTACCGCTACTGGCAGCCAGGCAGCTTGAAAGTACCAACGCGCGTTTGCCAACCTGCCGTGGACGACATCTGCCCAGCCAACGTGTAGTACTCGTTCACGTACCAGAATGTGCAGTCGTCGGTAGGATCGACTGTTATATCTGTGTAATCGCCCCAGCGCGAGTTGGTCGTCCTCTGTATCCCTGACCCATCGATGATCGTTCCTTCACCCAGAGTCATCTGACCTAACGCATCGCCGTTGAGTCTACCCGTGTAGCGAATGCCAGGAAAGACATCTACTCCGTTTACGACGCTGTAGCCCAAAGCCATGTTGCCTTTCTTGTCCATGGCAATGCTTCCCATCCAACGGTGAATGCCATCACCCGGAGCGTACGTACCCTGCTGGTACAAACTGTACGTGCCGGCGCCGTCGCGGCGAATCTCGTACCAGCGCGCTCCGGCAACACCGGGAGTTGCTTCAACTGATTGGTTGGTCACCAAGCTCTCGTAGGTCTTAAAATTCCGGTAAGCTAAGCGAAAGGTCGGCCTCTGCCGGTAGGATAGAATGTCCAGATCCCGTGCATCGCCGACTGGAACGCCAGGTTGCGGCAGGCAGTCACGTGAGGTTGGGGCGCACGGAAAGATCGAATCGAACGACGCTGTGGGAAGTTGCGTGTTCAGCACCAACGAGGCGATCGGGGTCGATCGCCACTTAATGAATAGATCCCAGATATTGAGCGCGTCGAAGGTCGCACCGTAAGAAGCATCGTCGTCTTGCGTTCCGACGATTGGGATTGCCGTGTCGGTCTTCGGTTTCTGCTTACCATCCACGTCTGCCGGCAGCAAGCCGTCTCCAATCAGCGGCAGCAGCGTCGGATCGTTGCCATCGATGAAGAATTTCACACTTCGCGCGTTCGGGTCGCCGTTCACCATCTTGTTTTTCTCAAGTGCGTAAACGCCGATGCCGTACTCGATAGTTGGTCCGAACTCACGCGTTGTGAGCACGTAAGAGTCTGTCCAGTTGCCGTACTTGGGATAGTCTGGGAAGTAGAAGATCCCATCCGACGTGGTCTCGAACGCGTAGCGGTAGTATGTGCCAGTTGGATCGCCGCTCGTAGAGATCGCAACACAGTTCCAGAAAGGTTTCGTCGGATCGTTAAGGCCGCTGGTGGTGAACTGCGACAGCAGCCATCGATCCATGAACTGATCATAGAGGACGACGGGATCACCGGAAGGATCGGTGCAGTCTGGGATGGCGAAGTCCGTCCAGAGTGAACCAGTATCTATCGGTCCGGCCAGCAAGTTGCCCGCTTTGTCATATACAGCAAAGACGAGATTGATCATCTCGACAAAATTGTTTGGGCCCACTTCGCCATTCGGATCCCCCGGATTTATCCGAAAGCCGAAGATGTTGAAGTTGTCTTGATTTGCCATTCCTTCGAAGGTCAGCAGCGGAGCCGGGATGGTCGGCGTCCGGTTGAACATCTGTAACGCTCCGTCGGCACTGTAGGGCTTCACCCGGTGGGCCTCTGGGCCTTCCGATCCCCTTCGCTCCGGCCGCACTTCGAGTACTGTATTGGGTGGGTACATCCGAGGTCTCGCAACCCGTGGCAAACTGCGCAGAGCGGGAGACACATCAAAAGCCACCGCTTTGGAGAATTTCGGAGTTAGCGGGTGCGGGCGCGCAATCGGCTGAGCGACGGCGGGCGGCGATACCGCCAGCAACACCAATGCAACTGCGGTTAGCACAAGGAGAAGCGCAGCCAGAATACGCAAATGCGTAAACGCACGATTCCTATTGATTCGACGGAGTGTTTTCATATGGTTTTTAGCTGAAGTTGGAGTTGAAGATTTGCTTTCTTACACGTTCCGAACGGAACCAGCCCAGTCTGTTAGTGACAGGAGAAAGAGATCAAGCTTTTTAGTCTTACATTTTTGTAATGTGGACGCGTTTCTCGTGCCGCCCCAAGGCATTAGCAGGCATCGCTCTCGAGGAATCAACATAGTACGCGATCCCCTGCCAGGCTTGATTCGTTAGGCTACTTGTTAAGCAGATTCGAGCGCGGCTTCGTGGTGAGCAGGTTCAATCCATTTCCCGTGCTCGTGAATCAAATCTTTGAGTCGATCTACTGCTTCTGCTTCGGGAATGTTGAATTTCACTGCGGTCTTTCCGACGTAGAGATTCACTTTGCCGGGCGCGCCGCCGACGTAGCCGAAATCCGCATCGGCCATTTCCCCCGGGCCGTTCACGATGCATCCCATGATGGCGATCTTTACGCCTTTCAGGTGCGAGGTGGCTGTTTTGATTTTCGCCGTCGTGGTTTGCAGATTGAATAGCGTCCGTCCACAGGATGGGCACGCGACATAATCAGTTTTGAAAATCCGAGAGCCGGCTGCCTGCAAGATGTTGTAGGACAAACGGAGCGCCTGACCGGGCGCTTCTTCGCCCTGCACCAAAATCGCATCGCCGATTCCGTCGCATAACAGCGAGCCGATGTTGGTGGAAGCGGTGAGAAGAGTTTCAAGAAAATCTGAGGCAGGGGTGATTGACCCCAGTCGCCCAGGGCCGTTGAGGTCAATGGCCCCTACCAACACGTCCTTCAACAGAATTGGATGGCGCGGCTGCAACTTCGCTGCCAGCAAACGGAATGCTGCGATCACCGGCAGATCGATTTCGTCCGTCACGGTGACGAATTGCGCAGTCTGTTCTGCATTTATTTTCGCAATCGCTGCATCATCGCGCGGATCAATTTCCTGGATCTCGGCGTCCTCATAAACAATCTCCGGCTTGTAATCGCCCATTCGGTCGACCTTGTGCGCGATCTTCTCGAAGTTCGACTGCCGGACCACGACACGAATCAATTCGTCCCGTCCGAGCTTCACTCCGTCCCGCTCGATTTTTTCTGTCGCTCGCCGCTGGTATGAGAAAGGATCAAGAGGGAGTTGAAAGTTGAGAGCTGAAAGTTGAGAGCTGGAAGTTTCGGTGATGTTCTGGATCAGCGCCTTCGCCACTGGAATTTCGTGAGGACTATCTTCAGTGAGCGAAACGCGGATGGTATCGCCAATTCCGTCGGACAGCAGTGAGCCGATTCCGATCGCGCTCTTGATACGCGCATCTTCGCCTTCACCAGCCTCGGTTACTCCAAGATGTAGGGGATAGTTCCAGTCCGGGCCGAGCTCATTTAATCGCGCCACCAGCAGTCGATAGGCAGCAATCATCACCTTCGGATTGCTGGCCTTCATGGAGAAAACGAAATTGTGATAGTCGAGGTCGCGCGCGATCCGCGCGAACTCAAGAGCGCTCTCTACCATGCCGAGGGGTGTGTCGCCGTAGCGATTCAGGATGCGATCCGAAAGCGACCCGTGATTGGTGCCAATGCGCATCGCGATTCCGCGCGTCTTGCACAACTCAACAAGCGGCGAAAACCGCTCACGGATCCGGTTTAACTCCGCGGTGTATTGTTCGTCGGTGTATTCGCGGATGACGAATTTTTTAGAGTCAGCGTAATTGCCGGGATTGATGCGCACTTTCTCCACCCATTTTGCCGTCTCCATCGCTGCCTCAGGTTTGAAATGGATATCGGCGACGATCGGCACATCGCATCCGCGCTCGCGCAAACCTTTGACGATATGCTCAAGGTTGCGCGCGTCTTTCATCGTGGGCGCGGTGATCCGGACAATCTCGCAGCCGACTTCTGCCAGCTCGATTGTTTGTTGGATGGACGCCTCGGTGTCCATCGTGTCGCAGGTGATCATCGACTGGACACGGATCGGGTTATTTCCGCCGATACCGACGTTTCCAATCTTCACCTCGCGTGTGGCGCGACGATGGTACTGGAGAGGATTACTGCAATAGTTCACGAGGAGTGGAATGTACGAAGACTCGAGCAACCTCGCAATTGCGCTGAGTTCTATGGCGCTTGCGAGTTTTTCCCAGGCGACTGTGCTTCGAACTGGTCCAGTTTTTTGCGGACGAACGGCAAATCCTGCACGTCGAAGAACGTGATGTAGAGCATGTAACCGATAATCAGCACGGCACAGCTGGTCTGAATCACCTCGAGCACGCGCATGTTCACCGGTTTGCGCCGGACCGATTCAATCAGCGCCAGCACAATGTGACCGCCATCAAGCACTGGAATGGGCAGCAAATTCAAAATCGCCAGGTTCACATTGAGAATGACGCTGAACCACAGTGCCAGTTGCCAGCCGCGTTCGCTTTGGAAAAGCAGATAGTAAATGCGACCGATTCCCACCGGACCGCTTAGATGTTGCAACTTTACATCCGACTTCGGCGAGGCGACGGCGCCGATCGTCTTCAAAGTGCTGGTGACGCTGTTGTAAACTTGTTCAATTGGATTCGGATGCTGGATCGACACAATCCCGCTTGTGTCCCATTGAACTCCGATTCGCGGCTTCATTTCGCCGGCCGTGGGCAGGGGCGTTGGTTTTACTGGAATATCGAGCTTCGAGCCGTTTCGCTCGACGTGCAGCACAAGCTCCTCATTTGGATGTTTGCTGATGTATTCGAGCAACGCGATCGGATTGTAGATCGGTGTTTGGTTAAACCCACGGATGATGTCTCGGGGACGCAATCCGGCTGCCGCTGCTGGACTTTTTGGTTCTACTTTGTCGATGATCGGCGTTTCTGCGGGATAGATGAGCAACTGCCGCACACTCTTCCTGCGCCAACCGCGGGTCTCCGCCTTGTACGGTTCGACCGACACTGTTTGCACCTTGCCGTCTCGCTGGAATTTCACCGCAATCTTGTCGCCCTCGCTTCTCACGACGTCCCAGCTGATGCTGTCGTTCATTCCCATGAAACGCCTGACCGGCTTGCCGTCCACGGACAAGATTTTATCGCCCGGTTGCAGGCCGGCCTTCTCCGCTGGCGAGCCTGGCATAACGTAGCCAATTACAGTCGTTGAATCGCCTTCGCTCACTGGATGACCAACAGCCCAGACGATTCCGGCAAAAAACAAGGCCAGAAGCAAGCTGAACACCGGACCGGCGACGGCTACAATGATTTTGTCGAGCGCGGAAATCTTCGGCAGCTTCGCGCGGTCCAGGTCGGCCTTGCCCTCGATGATGTCCATCGGCGCAAGTTGCGGCAGCGCGACAAAACCTCCGAATGGCAGTGACCCGAGCGAGTATTGGACGCCGTTAATTGTCCTTTTCCAAATCGGTTTACCAAACCAGACGCCGAATTTCTCGATGTAGAGACCGCGCCACCGCGCCGCAAGAAAATGCCCAAGCTCATGCACCACGATAAGCAGATTAAATAGGATGAGGACCTCGAGCAGGATGAAGATGACGCGAGCGATATGCAAAATCATGTGGTCAGCAGGTGATCAGTGAATCGTTGGACACGCCATTCTGTCTGCCGTTGTAAAATGTTTAACGTTTAGCCGATCGCACGCATCTCTGGGCTTGTGCTCGTGCCCACTGATCGGCTCCCAATATTGCATCGAGATCGGGGTGCGCAACGGGCGTATGCCGGTTCATCACATTTTCAACAATTTCCCAGATTTCTGGAAACCGCACTTTCCGATTTAAAAACGCCGCGACCGCGATTTCGTTGGCCGCATTCAGCACCGCTGGCAATGTACCGCCGGTCTCTCCCGCGCGACGCGCCAGATTCAATGCCGGAAAGTCGTCGTAGCGCGGAGTCGAAAATTCCAACTTCGATAGCTTCGAAAAATCGAGTGGCGGCAACGAGTTCGGGACCCGATCAGGCCAGGTCACGGCATACTGGATCGGGAAGCACATGTTTGAATAACTTAATTGTGCCAGCGTGGAACCGTCGGTGAACTCGACCATTGAATGGACGATGCTTTGCGGATGGATAACGACCTCCACACGCGTCATCTCCACTCCAAAAAGCCAGTGCGCCTCGATCATCTCGAGCCCCTTGTTGAACAACGTCGCGGAATCGATTGTGATCTTCGGTCCCATGTTCCAGGTCGGATGTTTTAACGCCGACTCGACCGTGATGGAATCGAAATGCTTTCGCGGAGTTTCGCGAAACGGTCCACCCGAGGCGGTGAGAATAATGCGCCGAACATCGGAAACGTCCAACGTCCAACGCCCAACACCCAACGTTGAAGTTTCTGCGTTGGACGTTGAGCGTTGAGCGTTGAGCATCGAGCGATTGCCTTCGAGGCACTGAAAAATGGCGTTGTGCTCAGAGTCGACTGGCAAAACGTGAACGCTCTTGTCGCCAGCTTCGCGCATTACGATCTCGCCCGCCATGACCAATATTTCCTTGCTCGCCACGGCAAGATCCTTTCCTGCTTTGATCGCCGCGAGCGCGGGACGCAAACCGCCCGTGCCGACGATTGCCACCAGCACCATGTCCACATTTGTCAGGCAGGCGATCTCGAGCAAGCCCGCTTCGCCAGAAAAAATCCGCGGCTTGTAATCAAGTGCTCTCCGAAGGACATCGATCTGGGTTTCGTCAACCAGGCAAAGCGATTCCGGCCGGACTTCATTCGCAGCAGCGGCCAGTTTTTGTGCATTGCTTTTCGCCGCGAGACCGACAATTTCCATCCGCTCCGGAATATCGCGCGCCACTTTCAAGGCGCTCTCGCCGATAGACCCAGTAGCGCCCAGAATGACGACCCGTTTACGATTCACCTCGTGAAATGACTCCTCGTATTTAGGCGACGTGGATCACAAGTCGCATGTAGAAAAACAACAGCGGCGCGGTGAAAAGCAGGCTGTCGAGCAGATCGAGCGCTCCGCCGATTCCTGGAAGCAGATTGCCGGAGTCTTTTACGTCGGTGCTGCGCTTGATTATGGATTCAGCCAAATCGCCGAGAACTGCGGCAAACCCGAGTAGCAAACCGAGAACCGTCGCGTGTGTCCAGTTGAGAACCGATAAATGGCCTGGCATGAGTTTGTATAGGACGAGGCTGCAAAGCAATGCGAAGACAATCGCGCCGAAAAAGCCTTCCCACGTTTTCTTCCGGCTGATGTGCGGCACCATCAAATGCCGCCCAATCGCGCTCCCCGTCAGATACGCGCCCATGTCCGAGAATTTGGTAACCGCGATCAAATACAACACGTAAAACTGACCGGTCAGCTGGCCGCTGCTCGAACGTGGAGTGAGATAAACAATTTTGGTGATGAAATTAAAGAGCCAAAGGACGTAGAGCAGACCGAACAACGTGTAGGCCATCGTCTGCAGCGGCTCGTCGTGCCGAAGTCGTGCGAACATCTGCCGTCCGAATACCGTCAGCAGGAAGAAAAGGAGAACGGCGACCTCGAAATCGTAGGAACCTGTCGGTCCAATCCTGGAGAAGTAATAAAAGCTGCCCGCGAGCATCACCGCCCCACAAATCATTCCGGTGATTTTGAAATTCGGCAGACCCTTGTGATCGAGCATCCGGTAAAATTCCCAAAGCCCGATCATTCCGAACACGCTGATCAATACCCAGAACAGGATCTCGTAACCGGAGAACATGATCAGCAGAGCGACTGTCCATAAGGCAACGGTGCTGATGAATCGCAGAATAAACGCGGAACGCGGCGTGATTACGTTTGGCCCGGTTTGTTCCAATGTTACAGGCATGTTTCAGCATCATCCCGAAGGAAGGCGCGCTGTGCAAGAGTGAAGCGCATTTGTGTGGATGAAATGCGCGACGCTCTCCTGAGTTGTTATCTGGTCATCGCTCATCAATCCTGTTATGGATTGCGCCCGCGATGAACGAATCAGCGGCGAAGGCCATCGATCGTCGGCCCATTGCGACGCGAAATCGGAAATGGGCACAGTCAGCCACGGCGTGGCTGGCTTCTCGAAATGTGTCGCCCAATGCAATTTCAATTGCGGGTATGTGCGCGTGTATCGCGGCGGGGTTGGCGTTAGGCCTGACTTCCGTTGAATACAATCGAGCCTTCTGGCTGGTCGCCGCACTTGGCGTGCAACTACGATTAACGGCAAACATGCTGGACGGGATGGTCGCGCTCGCGTCCGGTCGTGATTCAAAGGTGGGCGAACTTTACAATGAGGTTCCCGATCGCGTTTCAGATGCGGCGGTGTTCATCGGCGCAGGCTACGCCTGGGGCGGAAACGTTGTCCTTGGTTATATCGCAACGATTCTGGCAATCTTCACCGCGTACGTTCGCGCGGCGGGAAAAATCGCCGGCGCGCCTAACGAGTTTTGCGGACCAATGGCCAAACAACACCGGATGCTGGTCGTTACCGTTGCCTGCCTGTATTGCGTGGTTGTTCCGCGATCCTGGCAGATCTTCCACTTTGGTAATCTCGAAGTTGGCGTCATGGCCCTTGCTCTTGGTGTGATAATCGTTGGTTGCCTGGTCACAGTGGCTCGGAGGCTACAGCGAATCGCACGCGCTTTGAGATGAACGCCACGACATGGCAGCGGTTATTTGGATACCGTCACGCATTCGATCATCCCGTGACGGTTGTTGTGACGGTGACAGCTGTTGTTTTGCTCGTGCTGGCACCGCTCCTGATTTTCATCACAACGCGAGCGGCAAGGAGCACTGCCGAAAAGCGAGAGGAACTCTGGGATCGTTATCGCTCCTGGATTTGGCTGGTGCTCTGCATAGTGATTCCCATTCTGGCTGGCGCGTTTTGGACCATCCTGGCTGTGGCCACGCTGAGTCTGCTTTGTTATCGGGAGTATGCGCGCATCACCGGCCTCTTCCGCGAACGCACCATCAGTTTCATCGTGGTCGTCGGCATTCTCCTGATCACGTTCGCCGCACTGGACAATTGGTATCGACTGTTTGTTGCGTTATTTCCCCTGACCGTCGCGTTGATTGTCATTGGCGGGTTAATTCCCGATCAACCGAAAGGCTATATCCAGCGCGTCGGTCTGGGTGTGCTCGGATTCGCTCTTTTCGGGAGCGCGCTCGGTAACCTTGGCTACATGGCAAACGATTGGAATTATCGGCCGATGCTGTTGCTGATCATCTTCGCCGTGGAATTGAATGATATCTTTGCCTACATCTGCGGTCATCTGTTTGGTCATCGAAAATTTGTTCCGAATACGAGTCCAAACAAAACCGTTGGCGGGGCCCTGGGCGCGGTCATTTTAACCACCCCGCTCGTGGCAGTGATCGGTCATTTCATTTGGACTAATACTGGCTTGGATAACCCAATCTGCTTGGTCGGTCTGGGGATCATCGTCAGCGTTGTCGGCCAGTTCGGCGACTTAATGCTGTCTTCAATTAAGCGCGACCTAGGTCTCAAAGACACAGCGAAGCTCATTCCTGGTCACGGCGGACTATTGGATCGCTTCGATAGCCTGATTCTGGTCGCGCCGGCTGTCTTTCATTACCTTAGCTATTTTGTCGATCTCACTGCCGGACAGCAGCAGCGAATTTTTTCCGGGGGGTGATGCCGATGGAACCGTGGCAATTGCAACCAGCGCGTGACACCGGGCTGACTCCGTCTGAGCGGTTTCGCAGCGTGCAACGCGAGAGCGGTCTACTCGAAAGCGTGGCACAGCAGACATGCTTTTCTGTATTGCGAATTTACTTCGCGCTCGCTCATCGGCTCACAATTTCGGGTCGGGAGAAACTGCCGCCACACGGGCCTTTCGTGCTCGCGGCCAATCATTGCAGTCATCTCGACGCGCTGATTCTGGGAGCAGCACTCAGGCCGCGTCATCGCGAGCGCGCTTTTCCGATCGCTGCCGGCGACGTCTTCTTTCAAACGAAAGCGGTCAGTGTGTTTTCCGCAATCGTGCTCAACGCTTTGCCGATGTGGCGGAAGAACTGCGGACCGCATGCGCTCGCAGAACTGCGGCGCAAATTGCAGGAAGAAAAAGCGATTTTCATTATCTTCCCTGAGGGCGGACGCACGCGCACCGGTTCAATGATGCCCTTCAAGCACGGACTCGGCATGCTAGTCGCGGAAACAAATGTTCCGGTTGTGCCTTGCGGCCTAATTGGAACTTTTAAGGCTCTTCCGCCAAATCGAAACGTTCCCCGACCTGGGAGAATCAATTTAATTATCGGAGAGCCTCTGGATTTTGCAGCGACTCCAAACAATCGTGAAGGCTGGTCACAGATTGCGCGAAGCCTCGAATCAAGCATCCGCAAGTTGGTTGCACAATAAACGCCAAATGCCAGGGACGGCGCGCCGCGCCGTCCGGCCATCGCAGCGCGATGTCCCTACCTTTCCGCGTATCGCTCCAGCTTTTGCGCCAGATCGGGTGGAACGTGCCCGACGATCAGAGCATCATTGCCTTCGTATCGCAGTTCGAGGACGTGACCAACCCGATGTATCTCGGCGATCAACGCGCTTTCGTTGGCGGGAATCCGAAATCGCGAACGCAATCGCCACGAGCTGAGTGCGTGTTCCAAAGCTTCAACGAGTGTGTTTACTCCTTCTCCAGTGCGCGCTGAAATCGCCACACTGCCGGGAAACCGTTTGAGGTGGGCATCAACCACTTCGCGGTTTGGCAGATTATCGATCTTGTTGAAGACGATCAACGTTTGCTTGCCATAAGCGTCGAGTTCTTTGATCACTCGATCGACCGCTTCCATCTGCTCGTCTACCCGCGGGTGACTTAGATCGGCGATATGAATGAGCAAATCAGCTTCGCTGACTTCTTCCAGTGTCGCCTTAAAGGATTCAATCAACGTGTGCGGAAGCTTTCTTAGGAAGCCAACGGTGTCCGTGAGCAGGACCCGCTGTTTGTTAGGCAGAATAAAGCTGCGCGTCGTCGGATCCAGGGTGGCAAAAAGTTTGTCTGCTGCCACCACGTCCGCTCCGGTAAGCAGATTCAGCAAAGTCGATTTCCCCGCGTTCGTATAGCCGACCACTGCAGCGACCGGCCACTGATTGCGTTTTCGCCCTTGTCGCTGAATGGCTCGCGTTTTCCGCACCGCTTCCAGCTCGCGCTCGAGCCGAGCGATTCGTTCCTGCACACGCCGGCGGTCGACTTCCAATTGCGTTTCACCCGGGCCGCGTGTCCCGATTCCGCCAGTCTGGCGCGACAGGTGATGCCACATCCGAGTGAGCCGCGGCAAGAGATATTGCAACTGCGCGAGCTCGATTTGCAATCGGCCTTCACGGCTCCGCGCGCGTTGTGCAAAAATATCCAGGATCAATTGCGTTCGGTCGAGAACCTTGCGCGCGAACAAATTTTCCAGGTTCCGCCCCTGCGCTGGTGAAAGTTCATCATCAAAGATCACCGAGGTTACTTGTTGATCCTGGCATGATTCCTTTATCGATTCCGCTTTGCCGCGGCCGATGTAGTAGGGTGCGGTCGGCTTTTGCAATTTTTGCGTGACTGTGTCCACGACCTCGGCTCCTGCGGAGTTCGCCAACTCGCGCAACTCATCGAGCGAATCGTACAAGGCCCACTTGGAGACGCCTTCCTTTTCCAAGCCGATCAGCAGCGCGCGCTCCCGTGATTTCTGCGGACGCGTTTCAATCATCCCTTGTTCCTGCCTCCGATAGAATTCGGAGCGAGATCCATTTCACAGCCTCTTTGTGAGTAAGAAACGACAGGTTCAGCGGCGCAAAATTAGTTTGCTGCCGAAACCAGGTCAACTGTCTTTTAGCATAGCGGCGAGTCGCTTGCTGAATTTCCGCGACGCACTGCGGAAGTGATCTTTTTCCAGCGAGCAGCTCGCGGATTTCGCGCAAACCGATCATCTGCGACGCGGTCGCCCCCGTCACTCCGGCAGCGCGCACCTCTTCGACCACGCCGCGGTCGAAAATGTTTTCTACTCGCTTGTTGATTCGTTGATAAAGCTCTTCCCGGTCGCGAAAGACTAAAACCCCTGTAGCCGTTTCGCTGTGCGAAGCGCCTGCTCGCACGCGTTGTGCCGAAACGGGTTTCCCTGTGAGCAAGCAAATCTCCAAGGCACGGACTAGCCGTCGTCGGTTTTTCGTGTCAATCTTCCGCACCGTTTCGCGATCGACTTCAGCAAGTCGCGACCGTAATTCATCCAAACTCATTGCGTTAAGTTTCTCACGTAGCTTCGGGTTCGACTCCGGTAGAGGTGCCAGTCCGTGGGTCAGCGCTTTAATGTAAAGCCCACTTCCTCCGACAACGATCGCGAGGTTCTCGCGCAAATGAATCTCGTTAATGATGCGCGACGCCGCGCGACGATATTTGTCAGCGTTCATCGCGTCGTAAAGAGATGTTGTGCCGACGAGATGATGCGGCGCCTTGGCAAGTGTTGCGGCGTCTGGCTTGGCTGTCAGCAAATCGAGTCCGCGATAGAGTTGAAACGCGTCCGCGCTGACAATCTCCGCGCCAGCTTCGCGCGCGACATCAGCTGCAAGATCGGATTTCCCAGTTGCAGTTGGACCGACGATAAAGAACGCGCAGCTCATCCGATGACACTAGATTACTCTTCCGGATCCCCCTTTAAAAGACAGGCAGTTCGAATGGCCGTCACCGTTTACGACCGATTTGCATCCTTGATTTTCTTAAGGGTTTTTACTTAGATTGCGGCGTGAGCTCCGCTGATCCTTCTCAAAGCTCACGCCCAGGTGAATTCCTGTCGCCGCGCGAATTGGGTTTGCTGGAACCGAGTACGAAGAACGCTGCCATTGTTGGCCAAAAATGGGCGATGTCGTTTACCACCACACATTGGAGCGTGGTGTTGGAGGCGCAAGGTGAGTCGGCCGATGCACAAAAGGCGCTGGAAAAACTTTGCCGCGCATACTGGCGACCGATTTACAGTTTTACACAGCGACGGGGGATTGGACCAGAAGAGTCAAAGGACCTTACCCAAGCTTTTTTCGCAGATTTGCTAGAGCACAAAAGTCTGACTGCGGTTCGCAGGGAAAAAGGACGGTTTCGTTCTTTTCTTCTTGGAGCGTTGAAACATTTTCTGGCGGACGAGCGGCGTCGTGCCGTCGCGATCAAGCGTGGAAAAGGACAACGGCTCATCCCGCTTGACGAACTAAGGACGGATGAACAGCTCGAGGTGGAACTCGCCGATCCAGTAACTGCAGAGCAAATTTACGAACGCCGCTGGGCTTCAACGGTGCTGGAGCGCGTGCTTAGCCGTTCAAAAGATGAATACAGCGCCGCTGGCAAAGCTGCTTTGTTTGATTGCCTGAAGCAACTGCTACCGGACGAACCGGGTGCGCCATCTCAAGCGGACATCGCTGCTCAACTAGGCATGACTGAGAATGCAGTCAGGCAGGCATTTCATCGATTTCGGCACCGCTATCAAGCATTGTTGCGAGAGGAGATTGCTCACACGGTGGCTACGCCCGGCGATATCGAAGATGAGTTGCGCCATCTAATCGCCGTGGTTCGAGCATAGGTCCTGATGTTTCGCCAGCCATGGAGGCTGTGATTAGAGTTTGCCGAAGGTGCGGCACGAAAATCTTGTCCGACGCACCGGAAGGACTCTGCATGGGTTGCGTGCTGGAAACAGCGCTTGGAATCTCCCCGGACGAATCTGTAGCCGATGGCAATGACTGCGGTCCCATCAAGAATGCTGATGCGAAAGCTGAGCCAGGCACGAAAACGAGTGTGCGCGCCGCCTCGATGTTGGGAGAGTTGGGTGACTATGAGTTGCTGGAGGAGGTTGGGCGCGGCGGACAAGGAGTCGTCTTTCGTGCTCGGCAGAAGAGCCTTAACCGCATAGTTGCACTAAAAGTTATCGGCCTCGGCCAGTGGGCAACACAAGCGCACCTCAAGCGGTTTCGTCTGGAAGCCGAAGCCGCTGCCAGTCTCGATCATCCATGCATTGTGCCTATTTACGAGGTCGGCGAACGCGATGGCCAGTGCTACTTCAGCATGAAGTTCGTCGAAGGCGGCCAGCTCGACGAAGTCTTTAAACGCATACCGCCTTCTATCCGGCAAGCGGTCGAGCTCATCACCAAGGTCGCCCACACCGTACATTACGCGCATGAACACGGTATTCTGCATCGAGACATTAAGCCTGGAAACATCCTGCTCGATGCAAAGGGCGAACCGCATCTCACTGATTTCGGTCTCGCACGGCTAGTCGAATCCGAGAGCACAGTCACTCGCACGGTAGAGGTACTAGGTACACCCAGTTACATGGCGCCGGAACAAGCAGCCGGCAATAACATCAAGTTAACTCGAGGAACAGATGTGTATGGACTTGGTGCGGTGCTCTATCATCTTCTAACTGGCCACCCTCCTTTTGCTGGAGGAACAACCTACGAGACAATCAAGTTACTCTTGGAAACCGAGCCTCGCCTGCCGCGTCTCTGGAACTCGAGTGTGGATTGCGATGTTTCCACGATTTGCTTGAAATGTCTCGAGAAAGATCCCAAGCGCCGTTACTCTTCTGCTCTCGCGGTGGCCGACGACTTGGAGCGCTGGCTAAAGCACGAACCAATCCTGGCCCGGCGCACCGGCGTTCTTGCACGAGGCAAGAAATGGCTGCAACGAAAACCAACTGCTGCGGCAGTTGCGGCATTGTCGCTCGCCCTTGTAGCAGCTGTAGGCGTAATCGTTGGGAAAAGCGACCTATTCCGTCCTCCACTAAAGACGACCGGAATTGCGGTGCTACCCTTTGAAAATCTGAGTAACGACAGAGAGGACGCCTCCTTTGCCGACGGTGTCCAGGACGACCTTCTGACCAAGTTGGCAAAAATTGGCTCCCTAAAGGTCATCAGCCGCGCCAGCGTGATGGACTTTCGCGGTAAACATAACACGCGTGAGATAGGCAATGCGCTATGTGTATCTCACGTGTTGGAGGGCAGCGTGCGCAAGACCGGTGCTTGGCTTCACATCAATGCCCAGCTGATCGATGCTCGTACCGACTCGCACGTCTGGGCAGAAGCTTATGACCGCGATCTAAAAGATATTTTCGCTATCCAAAGCGAGATCGCGGAAAAAGTCGCAGAGCTCCTCCACGCCAAAATCTCGCCCGTTGAAAGACAAGCTATCGAGCGGCCATCCACAGCCGATCTAACAGCCTTCGATCTTTACAGCCGCGCCAAAAATGTTCTTCTGGAATGGGCTTATAGCCGTCGTGAAAGAGATGATTTACTGCAACACGCGGGCGATCTGTTGAACCAGGCTGTTGCGCACGACCCAACCTTCTTCCGGGCGTATTGCCAACTCGCCTGGATTCATGACCAGCTTTACTTTTATCGTTTCGACCGTACCCCTGCGCGCCTCGCACTGGCGGAGGCAGCCGTAGACGCGGCATTTCGCCTTCACCCCGATGCAGGCGAAGCACACCTCGCGCGGGCGGGACATCTTTATTGGGGATATCTCAATTATGATGGTGCCCTGGCCGAACTGAAAATCGCCGGGCAGGCTCAGCCCAATGAGGCGCGGTTATTCGAGCTCAATGGATACATCGAGCGACGCCGCCCAGGTGGCAACCAACAAGAAGCACTACGCAATCTCGAGCGTGCCGTCGATCTCGATCCGCGCAACGTTTTGTTGCTGCAGCAAACCGCTCTCAGCTGCGCTTTCCTTGGTCGCTACAGGGACGAAGCAACCATGCTGGACCGCATGTTGGCGATCGAGCCAAACAACGCAGAAACGAAAGTCTCGCGCGCGTTTGTGGATTACGATTGGAAAGCCGATACACGCCGGCTGCATCAACTCATCGACGAAGTCCGGGCGAACGACCATGGGGCAATCCAAAGTATCGCCGATAGTTGGCTCATTTGCGCACTCGCAGAGCGAGACACTGCCGGCGCTGCTAAAGCTTTAGCTGCGCTAGGTGGAAACAGTCTTGGCAACACGATTCCAATGTACAGTCCTCGTTTCGTAGAGGGCCTCATTGCCCGGATGACGAGAGACGATCTCAAAGCACAATCAGCTTTCACCGTTGCGCGCGCGGAGCAGGACAAACTTGTTCGGTCCCGCCCTGACGATGCCGGTGCCCTTTGTGTGCTTGGTTTAATCGACGCTGGCCTCGGCCAAAAAGAAGATGCGTTGCGCGAAGGCCGGCGCGCAGTTGAGCTACTTCCCGTGGACAAAGATGCAACCGGCGGCACGAAGGTGATCGGGGTTCTGGCCAATATCGCTGCGTGGGTTGGCGAGAACGATCTCGCTTGCGAACAGCTTGCTCGCGCCAACCGCATCAGGAACGAGATCACTTATGGCGAATTGAAGCTGCTGCCGTTCTGGGACCCGCTGCGCGGCGATCCCTGCTTCGAAAAAATCGTCGCTTCTCTAGCCCCGAAATCTAACTAACCACGAATCGACACAAACAAACACCGATAACCACGAAATTGAGTCAACGAATGCAACCAATTGGTGTGAAGTCGTGAAATTCGTGTCTTATGGCCAGCGTAATTAGAGTCTGCCGAAAGTGCGGAGCGAAAATATTTTCCGACGCACCAGAGGGACTTTGCACCGGCTGTGTGCTGGAAACAGCGCTCGGGATCTTCGCAGGTACTGTAGCCGGGGTCGGTGACCCCGGCCCGTTGGAGAAGCTTGCACGCGGTGATGTCGCGCCAACCTCCCAAAGCAAAACGACTGCTCGCGCCGGAAAGGTCCTGGGCGAACTGGGCGACTACGAATTACTCGAAGAGATCGGGCGCGGCGGTCAGGGCGTGGTATTTCGGGCCCGGCAGAAGAGTCTCAACCGTATCGTTGCACTAAAGGTCATTGGCCTCGGCCAGTGGGCAACACAAGCGCACCTCAAGCGCTTTCGTCTGGAAGCCGGAGCCGCGGCCAGCCTTGACCATTCATGCATCGTCCCTATCTACGAGATAGGGGAGCGGGATGGCCAATGCTATTTTAGCATGAAATTTGTAGAAGGTGGTCAGCTTGACGAAGTAGTTAAACACACGCCAATTTCAATCCGGCAGGCGGTAGAACTCGTCACGAAGCTGGCGCACACTGTTCATTACGCGCATGAACACGGCATTCTACACCGAGACATCAAGCCGGGGAACATCCTGCTCGACAAAAAAGGCGAACCACATCTGACTGACTTTGGTCTCGCCCGGTTAGTTGAATCTGAGAGCACGGTTACGCGCACCGTGGAGGTATTGGGCACACCCAGTTACATGGCTCCTGAACAAGCAGCTGGGAATAACATCAAGTTAACTCATGGAACAGATGTGTATGGACTTGGTGCAGTGCTGTATCACCTTCTAACTGGCCACCCCCCTTTTGCGGGAGGAACAACCTACGAGACTATCAGGTTAGTTTTGGAAACCGAGCAGCGACCGCTGCGCCAGTGGAATCCAAAGGTGGATCGCGATCTTTCCACAATTTGCCAGAAGTGCCTCGAGAAGGATGCACAGCGCCGTTACTCTTCTGCTTCAGCACTTGCCGACGACTTGGAACGCTGGCTGAAACACGAGCCAATCCAAGCCAGATCCACCGGAGTCATTACCCGCGGGAAGAAATGGCTGCAACGAAATCCAACTGCTGCCACGGCAGTGGCATTGTCGCTCGCTCTTGTAGCGGCGATCGGCGTGATCCTTTGGAAGAGTGAACTATTCCGGCCCGCGGCAACTGGCATCGCGGTGCTGCCATTTGAAAACCTCAGTAACGACAGAGAAGACGCCTCCTTTGCAGATGGTGTCCAGGACGACCTTCTGACCAAGCTGGCGAAGATTGCATCTCTTAAAGTTATTAGCCGGACCAGTGTCATGGGATATCGTAACCAACATAACACACGCGATATCGCCAAAGCGCTAGGCGTATCCCACGTTTTGGAAGGCAGCGTGCGCAAGACCGGAGCCTGGCTTCACATCAACGCGCAGTTGATCGACGCCCGCACCGACTCGCATGTCTGGGCGGAAGTATACGATCGCGATTTGAAAGACATCTTCGCCATCCAAACCGAGATCGCACAGAAAGTTGCCCAGCTGCTTCACGCCAAAATCTCGCCTGCTGAAAAGTTCGCCATTGAGCGCCCACCAACGGCTGATCTGACAGCGTTTGATCTTTATAGCCGCGCCAAAAATCTTCTTCTCGACGTCAGCTTTCATGCCACTGGCAAAGCGAATCTGCTGAAGGCGGCCGATCTGTTGGACCAGGCTGTTACGCATGATCCAACCTTTTTTCAGGCGTATTGCCAACTCGCCTGGACTCACGACGAGCTTTTCGCGTTTGACTATGATCGTACGCCTGCGCGTCTGGCGTTGGCTCAAGCAGCGCTCGAGGCGGCATTTCGGTTCCGACCGGATTCAGGCGAAGCGCATCTCGCACGCGCCGAGCATCTATATCGCGGATATGGGAACTATGATAGTGCTCTCGGTGAACTAGAAGTGGCCAATCAGAGCCTACCAAATGACGCCCGATTATTCGAACTTAAGGGCTACATCCAACGTCGCCAGGGACGCTGGGGAGAGTCCACGCAAAACCTGGAACGCGCAGTTGATGTGGACCCACGTAACGTTCCATTGCTTCGGCAGCTCGCCCTCAGTTATGATGATCTTCGCCGCTACGCCGACGAAGTAGCCGTACGTGATCGCGCCTTGGCGATCGAACCAGACAATGTGAAGGCGAAACTTTGGCGCGCGGAGGTCGACTTCGACTGGAAAGCTAATACACGACCCTTGCATCAACTACTCGATGAGGTCCGTGCAAAGGACCCCCGCGCGATTCGAACGTTAGGAGATGACTGGTTCTACTGCGCATTAGCAGAACGGGACGCCGCCGCTGCGACTAAGGCTTTAGCGGTGTTGGGTGAAGACGGGTTTGGCGACACAATTGTAAAGTACAGTCGCCAATTTGGTGAAGGCCTTATCGCTCGGATGACAAAAGATGATGCTAGAGCACGCGCCGCATTCACTGTTGCTCGCGCTGAGCAGGAGCGAATAGTTTGCGCCCAACCTGATGATGGAGGGACTCTGTGCGTACTTGGTTTAATTGATGCCGCCCTTGGCGAAAAAGAACAAGCCTTACGCGAGGGTCGCCGCGCCGTTGAGCTGTTTCCCGTGGAAAAGGATGCGATCGATGGCCCTCGGATGATTATGTTATTGGCTAGAATCGCCGCGTGGGTTGGTGATAACGATCTCGCTTGCGAGCAGCTTGCGTATGCCAGTCGCCTTCCCAGCGGGATAACCTATGGTCAGTTGAAACTGCTGCCCTGGTGGGATCCGCTCCGCGGCGATCCACGCTTCGAACAAATCGTCGCCTCCCTCGCACCCAAGTAACATCTAGGGAGCACACGCGCGGCTCGTCTGTTGGTTTGAAAGCCTGGCCGTCGCTTCGCGTCTGTTGCAGCGGCAGTTGGCCAAAACATCCTTGTTTTAACAAAGGCTACCAGGCAACAAAGGGCTTCAGCTTCAGGAGACCAGAATTGTGTTTCTTTGTTATCGCCTATTTGGTCCTCCATCGCTTTTCCTTTCTATTTTGTTGGCCGCCTTGTCAATCATGTAGGCGCGCTCCTCGTTTCTTAAGTTTTGTATGCTTTCCGCGTAACGCGTCGGAAAATTTTACGAAGTACATCGGTGAACGGCACAGAAATAACTTCTCAAAAGACGGGTCACACACGGCCAAAAAACAGGAGAAAAATCATGAAAGCTTCAAATACCCACCTGCGAAACTCATGCGACGCATGGCTTCTACCTACCATGGTGCTTGCTTCCTTCGGGCTCTTCATCGTAGTCGGCGTCGCCGGCTTTGGGTTTTGGTCAAGAGCCCAGGCCACCAATGCCGCACCGCCTCCGGATCCGGCGCTGACGGGGCATTTTGGTCGGATGTTCCATTTGCCACCGTTCGCCCCCCCAACGGATGCGGTTCGCGACGCTCTGATGGCACTCGGTGCACCGGGCGGCATTATGGATGCGAACGACGACCTGGCGGCAGGTCCTGTGGCACTGATCACGGATCCCAATCTCAGTGTCATCAACCGGAACAATCCAACAGACACTGCCGGCGTTACTTTTTTCGGTCAGTTCATTGACCACGATATGACGTTTGATCAGAGGTCGCGGCTCGGATTCCCGACTCAGCCTATCACTACACAAAACGCTCGCACCTGCTTCTTTGATCTGGACTCCGTTTACGCTGGCGGACCAGGCGGTAACCCGGAGTTATTTGATCTGAGTGATCCAATCAAATTCCTGGTTGAAAGCGGCGGCCAGTTCGAGGATCTGCCACGAGATCCGATTAACCACGTGGCGATTATCGGTGACCCGCGGAACGACGAGAACATGATGATCGCGGGCATGCATGCGGCGTTCCTGCTGTTCCATAATCATGCCGTTGATCTCATTAGATCACAGAATCCTGGAATTCCCGACAATGACGCTTACTTGCAAGCCCATCGCCTGACGGTCTGGCATTACGAGTGGATGATCCTTCACGAGTTCCTGCCACATGTGGTCCCTCAGTCAGTGATAGATGATGTTGTAACAAATGGTCGCCATTTCTATGACCCGTCGCATGGGCCATCACACGGCGAGGCGTTCATTCCGGTAGAGTTTCAGATCACCTACCGCTTTGGACACAGCATGGTGCGACCCTCTTACCGCGCCAATCTACATGGTGACAACGGACAGCCGTTCTTCGGCATGATTTTCGATCCGGCGGGGGAGGGCAGTCCCGATCCGGTGGACTTGCGCGGCGGCGCCAGAGCGCCGAGGCGCTTTATCGGCTGGCAAACCTTCTTCGACTTCGGCGGCGCCTACAGTGCCGATGTACGTCCGAACAAAAGAATCGACACAATAGTGTCGACGCCACTCTTCCATCTTCCGCTGGGGACAATATTCAATGGGATGCCGCCGGACTCGCTGATGCAGCGCAATTTATTAAGGTGTCTGACTTGGCGAACTCCATCCGGTCAACGCATCGCGCAAGAGATGGGCATCCCATCGCTTAGTAATGCGGAGCTTGCTGAGTTGCAGCCAATCCGGCCTTCGTTTGTCGAATCGACGCCGCTTTTCTATTACATCTTAAAGGAAGCTCAGCTAAGAGAAGACGGGCTACGCCTTGGCCCCGTCGGCGCACGAATCGTAGCCGAGGTATTCATCGGTCTGCTCCAGCTGGATCCGGACTCTTACGTGACTATGCAACCCGATTGGTTACCAACGTTGCCGACGCACGATGGCATGCCGCAAAGCTTTCGCATGATCGATTTCCTGACGTTTGCCGGCGTAGATCCTACCAGCCGCGGTCAATAGTCATTTGTTAGGCCGCAACGCACTTTCATGGCCAAATAAACAAAAGGATCAGCTATGAAAAACCGAAACGCTACATTCACAGCAATACTGTTCGCATTAACCTCTGCTCTGCTTCTGTCCGCTCCGAAAAGCATTGGCGTCGTCCCACCGCCAGACGGCGGCTATCCCAACTTCAACACGGCAGAAGGTCAAAACGCTCTTCTTAGCCTCACCACTGGAGTCGCCAATACCGCAGTCGGTTGGTTTTCACTGTTTCACAACACCGACGGCATTTTCAACACGGGTGTAGGCGCGGGAACGCTACTGTTCAACGTGGGAAATCAAAATACATCTGAGGGAATTCAAAACACTGCGATTGGCACAGCGGCGCTTCTAAATAACGCGAGTGGTACGAGCAACTGTGCAAATGGAGCCTTCGCGCTTTTTAGTAACACCACAGGCGATGGCAACACCGCGAACGGAGCGTTCGCGCTTCAGAACAACACGACCGGCGGGTCGAATACGGCGGTCGGGTTGGGCGCGCTCCTTTTTAACACGGAGGGCAACTTCAATATGGCAATCGGTGACAACGCGCTCGTGCTCAACACAACTGGTAGCGGTAACAGCGCCAACGGAACGTTTGCGCTTCACAGCAACACCATAGGTGACTCCAATACAGCCGTCGGTTTCGAAGCACTTTTCAATAATACTCAGGGGAGCGCGAACACGGCCATCGGCTCCGGGGCGCTGCAGGGGAACGAAGCGGTAAACTTTAACGTAGCTGTCGGTTCCGAAGCACTTCATCTGAACGCGACTGGCGACCGATGTACTGCCGTAGGAACTCGCGCCCTCCGCAACCAGGGCCTCGGCACCGCGAATATCGCGCTAGGCGTCGATGCCGGTTCAAACCTAACGAATGGAGACGACAACATTTATATCGGAAGTATTGGCCCGGCCGGTCCCGGCATTGAGTCTAACACCATTCGAATCGGCAAGGGCTTCGAGCAAAGGACGTTTATCGCCGGCATAAATGGCGCAACGATCGGCGCGGCTTCAGCCGTCCAGATCAATGCAAATGGGCAACTCGGCACGATTCTCTCCTCGCGCCGATTTAAAAAGGAAATCAAGCCGATTGGCAAAGCGAGCGAGGCGATCCTTGCGCTTAAGCCAGTGGCGTTTCAGTACAACACCGATGAGACAAACACGCCACAATTCGGTTTGATTGCGGAAGAGGTCGCCGAAGTAAACGCCGATCTCATCGTACGCGACGAAAGCCGCGAGATCTACAGCGTTCGTTACGACGCGGTGAATGCGATGTTGCTCAATGAGTTTCTGAAAGAGCATCGCAGGGTACAGGAATTGGAGAAGCGGGTTGAAACGCTGGCTGCTGGCCTGCAGAAAGTGAATGATCAACTTGAACTTAGCAGACCTGTGTCTCGGATCGTCGACAATCCATAAGAATTTGTAGGACAGTCTGCCGACCAGCCTTTGCCGGCAGGATTCGCAAAGCAAGCAAAGCAAGCAAAGCAAGCAAAGCAAGCATGGCAAGCTTACCTAGGCATTGTCGACGGACGTTGGATGTTGAGCGTTGCGCCTTCGCCGTTTAAATTCAGGCGATGCGTTTCCGCACCTATAGAAATACAGATTTGAAAGTCAGCGAGGTTGGCTTTGGTTTATGGACGATCTCCACCGGTTGGTGGGGAAATTTCACCGAGGGCGAAGCGATTGCGTTAATGCACCAGGCGTTTGATCTCGGCGTCACGCTGTTCGATGCGGCTGACACGTACGGTAACGGGTTGAGCGAGGAATTAATTACGAAAGCGTTCCCGAATCAGCGGGATGAAATCGTAATTGCGACGAAGGTTGGTTACGATTTTGTGCATTACGGTGAGGCGCGCGGACGCGGGCAGCGGGAAATCCCACAGGATTTTTCTCCGGAAGCCATCACACGCGCGACGGACGCGGCGCTGAAACGATTAAAGACGGACGGGATCGATCTGCTTCAACTGCATAATATTCGGATGGAGCAGGTTCATGACGACGTGCTCTGGAAGACCCTCGAGAAATTAAAGAGCGAAGGAAAAGTTCGGTACTACGGCATCGCGCTGGGGCCGGCGATTGGCTGGCTGTATGAGGGCGTGAATTCGATTTGCGAGCGCGAACTCACGAGCGTGCAACACATCTATAACATGCTCGAGCAACATCCCGGGCGCGCTTTTCACGACGCAGCTACGGAAGCCGGCAAGGACACAATGTTTCTCATTCGCGTGACGCATTCGTCCGGAATGCTCGAAGGCAAATATACGGCTGACACCAAATTTCCTCCCAACGATCATCGCAGTCATCGGCCACGGAGTTGGCTTTTGAATGGGGTCAAGAAAGTCGAGCAATTGCGCTTCCTTGAAAATTCTGAGCGCACGCTGGGACAAGCAGCGTTGCAATGGTTGCTGGCGGATGATCGCGTCGCTTCGACGCTGCCGAACATTTACAACGAAGAACAGCTCGTGGAATTCGCCAAAGCGCCCGACACCGCGCCGCTAACGTCGGACGAGATAGCGAAAATCGAGGACCTCTATTCCGGCAATTTCGGCATCGAAGAAGAACCGCCGAAGTTCAAGGGGACCATGGAGCTGTCCAAAGAAACCGCGACGGTGTAACGCGACCGAGATCCCTGTTGTAGGGCAGGCGCTCCGCTTGCCTAACGGATAAAAAGACGGCAACCGGAGCGGTTGCCCTACAATTTCACACGCGCCTTTCCAACCACCTCTTCCTGTTCCGATCGCCGAGATCAATTCGTGTAATTGG
>Ga0306920_100002277_pt1 | contig 24234 bp, 24 predicted proteins | sample flu12Cox44000170_FD_204666 | JGI IMG/M metagenome (GOLD analysis project Ga0306920, IMG submission 204666) | Lab enrichment of tropical soil microbial communities from Luquillo Experimental Forest, Puerto Rico - flux4day.12C.oxic.44.000.170 (v2)... | ecosystem: Environmental > Terrestrial >...
AGTTTGGGTCGGTGGATCGAGTATCCCGCGCAAACGTCCAATAATCGGTCTTCTCGATCGGATGTTGCGGATCGCCGTCGACGATGCTCCCATCCATCGCGCGCGTCACGTTGATTTGTTGCGACACGAGCTTCACCGTTACTTGCGCGGTGCGGCCGAGCAACTCGCTCTCGATAATATCGGAGCTATCGAGCCGAGTTATACGGGTCTCGAGCGACTCTTTGGCGCCGATTCGCTCATCAATCGCAGCGACAAATCGATGAAAGACGTCGTCGCTCAACAGCGGCCGCAGCGCCGCCTTGTCACCACCAGCAAACGCCGTCACGATCATCTCGAACGCGACGCGGGCGCCGTCGAGAAATTGGGACGGGTCAAAGTTCGGGTCGGCACGCCGGATCTCGCCTACACCCTCGGCGCCCGCGTTGGCGGGCGCAGCACTTATGGGCGGGTGTACCGTGGCCGCACCGGGTTCGGCCAACGTCGGGAGCTTGTCCGCGACCGGCCGTGGACGGCGCACGAACAAATCGCGACGCCGTTCGTTTCCGGTACGTCTGCCAAGCATGCTGCGCAGGCGCAAGACGAGAAATCCAGCAACCATTGCGAACAGTATGATATCAAAGTATTGCTGAAAATCACCCATCTCTTCGTGCACTCTGCCGTCGTGGGAAACCGTCCGGCGCACCGACCGACGGTGCCATTCTTGACTACATGGGGGCCTGATGTCACGACGACAAGCTGGTTCGAGGTTATCGGAAACGCATATGGTCTTCACACTGGTGCCGGTCGCTTACGCGAAAGAACTCGAGTGATTTTGATTCGCCACGGGCAGACCGAATTTAACCGTGTTTTTTCTGCCACCCGGCGTGATCCTGGTATCAGAGACCCGGATCTCACCGATTATGGTCGCCGCCAAGCCCGGGCCGTTGTTTACGCATTGCGCCCCTTAGGCCTCGGGAGGTTGATCTCTAGCCCCTATACGCGGGCCCTCGAAACCGCCGGGATAATCGCTGACCAACTGGGCTTGCCGATCACCGTCGAGGCGTTAGTCGCCGAGCGTTTCTGTTTTACCTGCGACATCGGTTCCCCGTTGGTCGAGCTTCGTGCCCGCTGGCCGTCGGTCGGGTTCGATCACCTCGATGACCCCTGGTGGCCCAAGATTGAGGAAACAGAGGAGGTTACCTGGCGACGTTCGCAGATTTTCAGGCAACGGATTTGTACCGAAGGATGGTTGGAAACAGCGGTGGTTACGCATTGGGGCTTCATCCGCGCTTTGACCGGGCTCACGGTGCCGAATGGGACGGTGCTGCGGATCGACCTGACCCGACCTGACCGCGAGCCGGAACTGATTTTCTCGGGCGATCATGGCTAGCGGCAGCGGACCGTTGAGCGTTTTTCCCGATCCGTGTTAGCCACCACGCTCAGGTCGTCAGGAGACAGTCATGGCGGAAGAAGCAAAAGGCAACGGCCAAACCGGAATGCCGCCGGCAGCCCCGAGCAGACCGCAGCAGCTGATCATCAATGCGCAGTACGTCAAGGATCTTTCCTTCGAGAACCCAAGAGCACCGCAGAGCCTGATCCAGCCGACGACCCAGCCTTCGGTAGACATCTACGTCGATGTCAAGGCGCAGAACCTCGCACCCGACGTTTTCGAGGTCATTCTGACGATCAACGCCACCGCCCGGGCGCAGGATGAGCCGGTATTCCTCGTCGAACTCGCCTACGGAACCGTCGTGACGGTCAAAGACACCCCAGCGGAGATGCTGGCTCCGCTGATTCTGATCGAGACACCGAGGATCGCGTTCCCCTTCGCGCGGTCGATCATCGCCAACGCGACACGCGACGGCGGTTTTCCGCCGCTGATGATCAACCCGATCGACTTTACGGAACTGCTGCAACGTCACCAAGCCGAAGCTCAGGCCACGTCCCCGGCCGGCAGCGCAATCGTTTAGCGTTATCCGTCTATGAGCCAAATGGGTTCAGTGATCGTCTGCAGCATTATCTGGTGGATGATGAGCTCTTCCGCGGAAGGCGCATGCGGGCGTGGCGGTCGCAAAATCCGCTCGCCAGCAACCACCTCTTTGGTTGGCGCCGCAAAATCCAGAGCCGGCTGGCGGCCACCGAGCAATTCGAGATAAACGGCGGCAAGCAGCCCGCAATCGATTTCGGCCCCGTGCTGGACGCGATTCGATAGATCGATGCCAAAGCGCCGACAAAGAGCGTCGAGATTCGCCGGCGCACCAGGAAATCTGACCCGCGCCAGACCCAACGTATCAATGAAAGCGCAATCGATCGGGGCTCGCTCAAGTCGCTCGAGTTCGGCGTTCAAAAAAGCGAGATCGAATTCGGCGTTGTGAATGACCAACCGGTCGGACCCGATAAAGGCCAACAACTCGTCGACGACAGCGCCAAAGCACGGCTGGCCCGCCAGAAATTCAGCGGTAATACCGTGAACCGCGAGCGCATCCTCGGGCATGCTGCGCCCGGGATTGACGTACCGATGGAACTTTCGACCGGATGGGACATGATGCACGAGTTCGATACAGGCGATTTCGACGATCCGGTGACCTTCTGCGGGGTCTAACCCGGTCGTTTCCGTATCGAGCACGATCTCGCGCATCAGGATCTCATATATCGCCGACAGCCACGGCACCGGTACCCACCAGCGCACCAAGGTCCGTCTCTCCGGAGGAGTCTGACGATTGCCCGTAGATGGCGCAACGTCAGACCCCGGCTGAGCCCGGTCGGTACGACAAAGTCGGCCCGCCGCCGTTTCTCGCGATCCGGCATCTGCTTGCGCAGGATGCCCGCCAGGCGAATCTCGCTCATCCCCCTGCGCTGCAGCACGCGCTGCCGCTGCAGAAATGCAGGAGCCGAAACGACCAACACGTAATCGCATCGGCGCTCGCCGCCGGTTTCGAACAAAAGAGGTATATCCAGCACCGCGAGCCGCACGCGATGGGCGCGCGCGCGTCCAAGAAACCGCCTTTCCTCGGCGGCAACCATCGGGTGCAGAATTCTCTCGAGCTGAGCAAGCGCTGCGGCGTCCGAGAAGACCCGCTGGCCGAGGAGAGCTCGATCGACCCCGCCGGTCCCGGTCTCGACCCCGGGAAACACGCTGGAAACGGGGCGCACACCTTTGCCGGCGGGCGCGAGCAGACCATGGACCGCTTGATCGGCATCGAATAGTGGCACGCCGAGGCGACGCAACATCGCCGCTGCGGTACTCTTGCCCATGCCGATGGATCCGGTGAGACCAAGAACAATCAATGCGGTGCAACCAGGCTCGCAACAATTACCGCTCGCAGCTCGGCCGTGACCCGAACCGGCGTGCCGAACCAGGCCTCAAATCCGGGCCGGCCTTGATGAAGCAGCATGCCGAGGCCATCGACGACGGAGTGCCCGCGTTTGCGAGCGGCGACGAGAAGTTCGGTTTCGAGCGGCACGTAGACGATGTCGACAACCGGCGACGACTGCGGCAGACCCGAAATATCGAGGATGAGCGGCGGCTCTCCGATCATGCCGAGGCTCGTGGTGTTGACGAGAAGGCCAGCATCGCGTTGTAACGAATTCGCCTCGCTCCAGCGATGAACCGATATCCGCGTTGCCGATGATGCAAGATCATGCGCCAGCGCCTCGGCGCGCGCCGCCGTGCGGTTCACGATTCGGATCTCGGCGACGCCGGCGTCGGCGAGCGCCGCCACGACCGCCCGCGCGGAGCCACCCGCGCCCAGCACCACTGCTGGACCGGATGCCGGATCCCAATCCGGCGCGCGCTCTTGCAGGTTCTCGCGAAAGCCGTAGGCATCCGTATTCCGCGCCTCAAGTTTCCCGTCTGGCGCCACAATGACCGTATTGACGGCACCGATGCGCTGCGCCAAGGGCTCAATGCGATCAACGACCGAGAGCGCCAGCTGCTTGTGCGGGATCGTCAGATTGCAACCGCGAAACCCGAGGACCGGAAGCGCTCGCAGCGCCTCAGCAATATGGCCGGGCCTCACCGGCAGCGGCACATAGGCACCATTGATACCCGTCTGTTCGAGCCAGAAGCCATGGAGCAACGGCGACCGCGAGTGAGTAACCGGCCAGCCCATGATCCCCGCCATGCGGGTTGTGCCGGTGATTTTCATCGCGAGCGGCTATGAGAGGATTTCGTCGCGATCTCGCAGGAAGGCGAGAAGCTCCAGAAGCGGAAGCCCAAGGACCGCAAAGTGATCTCCTTCGATGTCCTCAAACAGCTGCACGCCTCTGCCTTCAAGCCGATAGGCACCGACCGAGCCAAGAATCTCCGCGCCTTCGGCCGCGATATAGTCGTCGAGGTACTGGTCACTGAATTCCCGCATTTTCAGCTGTGACCGGCTCACCATATGCCACAAGCTCGCGCCGGCCTGAACCGCACAGGCCGCGGTCACGAGCTCGTGAGTGCGACCGCGCAAAGTCTCAAGCTGGACGCGAGCTTCCTCGAGATCCGACGGCTTATCGAGCCAAAGGTCGCCGCCGGCCAGGATCTGATCAGCGCCGACCACGAGGAGCCGACTGTCGCGCTTGGCCACGCATCGTGCCTTGACCTCGGCAAGACCCAGCGCACAGCAGAGCGCGTCACGCCCTTCCTCGCGGCAAGCTCGCTTCACCGCACGCTCATCGACCCCAGCCGGCTCGATCCGAACCTTGAGCCCAGCGGATTCAAGCATTCGGCTCGCGCCACGCTCGCCGAAGCAAGGATCACATCGCTAATCATCGACACCTAATCATTGACACCGTGTCGCTGCGCCAGCAATTTCATGATCGCCGCCGCCGTTTCCTCGATCGAGCGTCGCGTCACATCGATGACGGGCCAATGCAACCGCACGAACACACGCCGGGCCTCGCGCACTTCGGCGCGCACCGCCTCGATATCGGTGTACTCGGTCTCTGCGTCGGGATGCAGCAGGTCCATACGGTTCCGGCGGAGCTGTATCAGCCGCTCAGGATCGTTCGTCAGGCCGACAATCAAGGGATGGCCGGCGCCGATCAGCTCTGGCGGCAACGGCACTCTGGGGACAAAGGGCACATTCGCAGCTTTGATGCCCCGGTTGGCGAGATAAAGGCAGGTCGGTGTCTTCGAGGTGCGCGAGACGCCGACGAGGCAGACATCGGCGTCGTTGAGGCCCCAGCTCGATTGCCCGTCATCATGGTTGAGGGCAAAAGTCATCGCGTCGATGCGCGCAAAATACTCGCTATCGAGAAGATGCTGCTTGCCCGGCACACCGCGGCTTTCGCGATGGAGATAGGAGGCCAGCGCGCCAATGATCGGATCGAGAACGGGGATCGCCTGTACCTGTAATCGGCGACATCCCTCTTGAAGCAGCTGGCGACGCGCGTCGTTGACGAGGGTAAAGAGAACCAGTCCGGGATTGGCCTCGACCCCGGCGATGACGCGGTCGATCTGGCTGCGAGTGCGGACCATGCTCCAGACATGCTCGACCGCCTGAGCATCATCGAATTGTACCAAGCAGGCTCGCGCCACTGAGTGCACGGTTTCTCCAGTGGAATCCGAAACCAAGTGAAGATGAAACCGCGTCACCCGAGCCTCGCCCGCAGCAGCCCAGTTATCCTTCCTTCGCTGTGGGCTACTTGGTGATTGTGCGAGAAAACCAGCCCCGCCGCCGCCGGCCGTTGGAACCGTCCCCGACTTGTCTTTGACATCGATCTGTTTTGCCACCTCGGGACCGATCCGGTCCTAGGCTGTGAAAATCCGGGACCGATTGAGCCGTCCCTACGTATGTCCACGCTTTTCCTCTCATCCACAGGCATATCTTTGCCAAATCCGAGCGTAAAAGGCTCCATCTTTGTGCACACCAACGCCTCGGTCGGTCCCAGTACCGGACGATGGTGATCGCGTTTGGGGACAGTTTTCAATCCTCGGTATCCACAACGATCTTCAACTTACCACCTCATTAAGAGTACTTAGATAGGATTGGGAAGAACCGACCAAATGCCGAACGGTCCGACAAAATTCCTGTTGCGCGCATTTATGGGAGAAACGTTACCGCGACCCCCGTGGTGGCTAATGCGGCAAGCTGGACGCTACTTGCCCGAGTATCGTCAGATACGCGCCCGAGCCCAGGATTTTGTCGAGCTATGTCTAACCCCGGGGCTGGCCGCCGAACTGACGTTGCAGCCGGTTCGACGCTTCGAGATGGACGGGGCGATCGTTTTCTCCGATATCCTCCTACTGCCGTACGCGCTGGGGCAAAAGCTCGCCTTTCATGAAGGTGAAGGGCCGCTGCTCGACCGGATCGAGAACGATGCGGGACTGGCACGCCTCGATCTCAAGGGCGTCTCATCAAGACTCGAACCTGTGCTCGAAACAGTTCACCGAGTGCGCGGCACGGTTGGTCCGCAGACCGCCGTCATTGGTTTCGCCGGTTCGCCGTGGACGGTGGCTACCTACATGGTCGAAGGCGGGGTGAGCCGGGATTTTCGCCGGATCAAGACCTGGGCCTATCGCGATCCGGTCGGTTTCAATGGGCTGATTGAAATGCTCATCGAAGGCACGATCACCCATCTCGCCGGCCAAATCGAGGCTGGCGCGGAACTCGTGCAGCTGTTCGACAGCTGGGCGGGGATCCTGCCGGAGCCGGCCTTTGTACAGTGGGTGATCGAGCCGACGAAGCGCATCGTTTCGGCGCTGAAAGATCGATTTCACGATTATCCGATCGTCGGCTTCCCGCGCGGCGCTGGTCTTCTCTGCGAGCGCTACCTGCGAGAAACCGGGGTCACCGGGATTGCGATCGATACCGCAGTCCCCGCAGGTTATGCTCGCGACTGCTTGCAACCTCACGGAACGGTGCAAGGGAATCTCGATCCCGTCCTGCTGATCGCGGGAGGTGCGGCTATCGAGTCGGCGGTCCGACAGCTTCGGCAACAGCTCGGAGGTGGCCCCTACGTCTTCAATCTCGGACATGGAGTGTTGCCGGACACACCGCCCGAGAACGTCGCTATGCTCGCCCGCTTGCTTGCCGAGTCCCCACCCCTCCTTCCCCCGCGAGCGGCGGCGGGTTAGGGAGGGGGCGGACATGGCGCGCACCGCGGTCGTGCTGATGAATCTCGGTGGTCCGGATTCGCCGGAAGCCGTTCGGCCATTTCTGTACAACCTGTTCAGTGATCCGGCGATTATCCGACTGCCTGTTTTTCTGCGGCTACCGTTGGCGAGGTTGATTGCGCGCCAGCGAGCCCGTGTGGCGCGAGATATCTACCGGCGTTTGGGCGGCAGCTCGCCCTTGCTCACCAATACCGAGGCGCAAGCACGGGCGCTCGAAGCCGCGCTCGAGCCGGAGCACCGTTGTTTCGTCGCGATGCGTTATTGGCATCCAACGAGCACGGAAACTGCCCGCCACGTGGTGGATTGGAGGCCCGACGAAATCGTCTGCCTGCCGCTCTACCCACAATTCTCGACGACCACGACGGCTTCCTCGCTTGCTGCGTGGAAGAGCGCGGCAGCGCAATATGGTCTGGATTGTCCGGTTCACACGGTCCGCTGCTATCCGGTGGAGGAGGGTTTTATCGTGGCGTTGGCCGGGCTGATTCGACCGGCGTTGGATTTGGCTGCTTCTGGTGGTGACCAACCGCCGCGCCTGCTGCTGACGGCACACGGCCTGCCGAAGAAGATCGTACGCGGTGGCGATCCGTATCAGGGGCAGATCGAATCAACCGCGGCGGCGGTAATCGGCGTCCTTGACCGGCCTGAACTCGACTGGTGCCTGTGCTATCAGAGCCGTGTCGGGCCGTTGGAGTGGGTCGGCCCGGCCGCCGACGATGAGATTCACCGAGCCGGCAGCGACGGGGTACCGGTTGTCGTTGCGCCGATCTCGTTTGTCTCCGAACACTCTGAGACGCTCGTCGAGCTTGATCTCGATTATCGCCGTCTCGCCGAAGCTTCGGGGGTGCCCGGCTATCACCGGGTTCCGACGGTAGGGACCGAGCCGAGTTTCATCCAAGCGCTAGCTGGTCTGGTTCGCCGTGCATCCGGAGGCAGTGGTTGATCGGCTGGCTGACCGCCGCCTATCCCTGGATCAAATCCGTGCATATCCTGACGGTGATCGCGTGGATGGCGGGTTTGCTGTATCTCCCGCGGCTATTTGTATACCACGCGATGGCACAGATCGGCTCCGATCAGTCTGAGACTTTCAAAATCATGGAACGACGGCTGCAGCGCGGCATCATCAATCCGGGGATGCTCGCAACATTGGCGTTTGGTTCGTTACTTGCTGTCACCCCGGGGATCGTCCACTGGGATCGAGGCTGGATTTGGGCAAAGCTGGCGCTGGTCGCGACATTGCTGGTTTACAGTCACACGCTGGTGCGCTGGCGGCGCGCTTTCGCCGACGATCGCAATCGCCATTCGTCGCGCTTTTTCCGCATGGTCAACGAACTGCCGACGATTGCGCTGGTAGCGATCGTTGTGCTGGTTGTGGTTAAACCATTTTAACCCGGATCTTTTTTTTGCTTTGTTGGCATGCAAAGATCTTGCAAACTCATCTGACTAACTTATCTCGGTTGGGTGAAGGGATTGCTGTGCCGGGCACCGGCTTCCTCTGCAAATCCCCGATAATCATCGCCTGAAGCTTTTCCCGCTGGAAACCCCGGCGGGGGTCTCTCGACAGGCGGCCCTTGTCCTCATTTTGACGCACCCTCCATGAATCTACAGGAATTGAAACGTAAAACTCCGGCAGAACTCTTGGCGTTCGCCGAAGAACTGGAGATTGAAAACGCATCGTCACTGCGCAAGCAGGACATGCTGTTCGCAATCCTAAAACAGCTTGCTGAAAACGATGTACCGATTTCGGGCGACGGTGTCCTCGAAGTGTTGTCCGACGGGTTCGGATTCCTACGATCGCCGGAGGCAAATTATTTGCCAGGTCCGGATGATATCTATGTCAGTCCGAGTCAAGTGCGGCGCTTTGGTCTGAGAACCGGTGATACGGTTGAGGGACAGATCCGTTCACCGCGCGACGGCGAGCGCTATTTCGCACTGCTGAAGGTGAACTCGATAAATTTCGACGAGCCCGACCGCCTGCGTCAGCGCATCAATTTCGACAACCTGACGCCGCTCTATCCCGAAGAAAAGATCCAGCTCGAATTCGACGACCCGACCCGCAAGGATTTGACGACCCGGGTCATCGACCTGATCACGCCGCTCGGCAAGGGTCAGCGTGCGATCATCGTGTCGCCCCCGCGGGCCGGCAAAACGGTGATGCTGCAGAACATCGCGCACGCGGTTGCTGCAAATCATCCCGAAGTCTATCTCATCGTGCTGCTGATCGACGAGCGGCCCGAGGAGGTAACCGACATGGCGCGCTCGGTGCGCGGTGAGGTTATCAGCTCGACCTTCGACGAACCTGCGCAGCGGCATGTCCAGGTCGCCGAGATGGTGATCGAAAAGGCCAAGCGCCTGGTCGAGCATAAGCGCGACGTCGTAATTCTCCTCGATTCTATTACTCGCCTGGCCCGTGCCTACAACACCGTGGTCCCTTCTTCCGGCAAGGTGTTGACCGGCGGCGTCGACGCCAACGCGCTGCAGCGGCCGAAGCGCTTCTTCGGCGCCGCGCGCAATATCGAAGAGGGGGGGTCGTTGACGATTATCGCGACCGCGCTCATCGACACCGGCTCGCGTATGGACGAGGTCATCTTCGAGGAGTTCAAGGGCACCGGCAATTCGGAAATCGTGCTCGACCGCAAGGTCGCCGACAAGCGCACCTTCCCGTCGATCGACATCACCAAGTCCGGCACCCGGAAAGAGGAATTGCTCGTCGATCGGAGCGTGTTGTCAAAAATGTGGGTGCTGCGCCGAGTCTTAACCCCGATGGGGACCATCGACGGGCTCGAATTCCTAATCAACAAGCTCAAGGAATCGAAGAGCAACTCCGAGTTCTTCGACGCCATGAATACTTAGCGGGGGATCCTCGTCGTCCCGGTGGAGGCCGAGACCCAGGACAGCCCTGGATACCGGGGTGCGCCGGTATGACGAGAGCCTTCCAGTGTGTGCTAAATGGTAAGGATCGTTGAGCCGGTGGTTCGGCGGCCTTCGAGATCGCGATGGGCGCGCGCCGCCTCACGCAGCGGATATGTCTGGTTGACCGCGATCTTGACTGCTCCGCTCTGCACGACCTCGAACAGCTCGCGGGCGGCGGTCAGCAGATCCTCTCGGCTCGCGGTGTAGGTGTTCAAGGTCGGCCGGGTCAGGAACAGCGAGCCCTTAGCCGAAAGAATGCCGATGTCGACCGGCCCGATCGCTCCCGAAGACTGGCCAAACGACACCATCAGCCCGAGCGGCGCCAGGCAATCGAGCGATTTGTAGAACGTGTCCTTGCCAACCGAATCATAGACGACTGGCAGCTTCTTGCCTTGTGTCAGCTCGTTCACTCGGGTGACGAAATCCTCTCGCTTGTAAAGAATCGGATGGTCGCAACCGTTTTTCTTGGCGAGAGCGGCCTTTTCTTCGTCACCGACGGTACCGATCACAATGGCGCCTAGGTGTTTTGCCCATTGGCTGACAATGAGCCCCACTCCGCCCGCCGCTGCATGGATCAGGATCGTTTCTCCGCGCTTTACTTGATGGGTGCGGCGAACGAGATACCATGCGGTCATGCCCTTCAGCATCATCCCGGCGGCCTGCTGATCGGTGATGCCGGCGGGCACGGGAACGAGACGGTCTGCCGGCATGACCCGCTCTTCGGCATAGGAGCCGATCGATCCGCCGGCATAGGCGACGCGGTCGCCGGATTTCAGACCGGTGACCCCGGGGCCGACCTCTTCGACCACACCCGCACCCTCCGAGCCGAGCCCGCTCGGCATCGGCAGCTGGTAGAGGCCGCTGCGGTGGTAAGTATCGATGTAGTTGAGCCCGACAGCGGTGTGGCGGAGACGAACCTGGCCCGGGCCGGGCTTGCCGACCTCGATCTGTTGCCATTCCAGGACCTCGGGTCCGCCCGGCTTCGCGAAACGGATTGCTTGCGCCATCTCGGCCTCCTCTCACGGCTTGCTGGTCCGACGATAGCGAATAAGCGGACGGCGGAAAAGCGCCTGTGCCTTCGACCGATCTCGTGCGCTCGATCCTGACGGGATACACGGCGAAGTTGACGACACTCCGGTGTGTGAGTATGGCGAGAGGCACCGATTGAAGGGTTGCACGCCATGAGCGCCCAGCATGTTCCGCAGCGACCGCTGCTGGTAGTGACGGATTTGATGGGTACCACCCTGTGCGATGATGGTGCGGTATTGCCGGCCTATCGCGCCGCTTTCACGGAAGCTGCGATTCCTTTCACCGAGGAGGAGCTCGCGAGCCGCCGCGGCGCCCACAAGCTGAGTCTTTTCACCGAATTTGCACTGCGGCGATATCCACCTGAGAAAGCAGCCAGATTGGCCGGTGTGGCTCTACAGGTGTTCGAGAAACGAGTGCGGGACACTCTTGGCGCCGGCGGTGGCAAGGAAATCCCCGGTGCGCGCGGTGCGATCATGCGATTGCGATCGGCAGGCATTCGTGTCGCTCTCACCAGCGGCTTCGATCGGGGGCTAATTGCCGATATCGTCGCGCATTGCGGCTGGGGTGATCTGTTCGAGGCGATCGTCTATCCCGACGAGGTGCCGGCAGGTCGCCCGGCTCCCTACCTGATCTTCCAGGCGATGCAGAAGGTGTTGGTGCACCCGGTGGCGCGGGTAGTGGTAATTGGCGACACCACACTCGATCTGGAGGCCGGCGCCAACGCCGGCGCGGGGTGGGTGATCGGTGTGTTGAGCGGCGCGCACGATGTCGAAACGCTCGGCCGCTCGCCGCATACGCATCTTCTGCCGAGCATTGCCGACCTCCTGCGCTTGCTCGAAATCGAGTGACCGTTGAGAAGTTCAGCGGAGCTTGGCGAGTGTATCGGCAAGGGTGCTCGGCTCGGTCAGCGGCAGGGAGCAGACCGGCCCCTCGCAGACATATGCGGCGGGGTTTCCGCCGACGAGGCCTTTGCCGAACGCGGGATGACCGGTCGGAAGCGAGGCTTCCGGAGCCAGCGCGAAGATTATCCGGTTCGGCAGCGAAACGCCGTAGGCGGCGCGCAGCAGCGGATGGAAACCTGGATCTTCACTGTGACCGACCACTACGATCTGCAATGGTTTTTCGAACAGCTGGGCATTGTTGAGAAAAGTCGCCAGCGGGAAGAAGTTGCGGGCGACCTCGCCTGAGAAGGTCTCGATGATCTGCTCGGCGCGGAGATGATAGGCTTCTTCGCCTGTCAAAATCGCTAGCCGGGTCAATACTCCGACCATGGTGCCGTTGCCGGCGGGGACGGCCGAGTCGGCAGCCGTCTTGGGGCGCGCGATCAGTCCCTCGGCGTCTTTCGCAGCAAAAAAATAACCGCCCTCCGCATCATCCCAATAATGCCGGCCGAGGATCGCGACCCACTGCTGCGCCTGCGTCAGGAAATCCTCGCGACCGGTTGCTTCGTGCAGCGCGAGTGCCGCGCGGCAGAGGTTGGCGTAATCATCGACGCTTGCCGGGTGCCTGGCTTTACCCGACCGCCAGCTGTGGAGCAGCCGCCCCTCGGCGGTTGTCATCTTCGCGCGGATGAATTCGAAGGCGCGTTCCGCGAGCTCGATCCAATCGGGCTGTTCGAATACGATGCCGGCATTCGCCATTGCCGCAATCATCAATCCGTTCCAATCGGCGAGCACTTTGTCGTCCCATCCCGGCCGAACCCGGTGTCCACGTTCCCGGAGCAACAGCTCGCGGCACTCCGCCAGCGCGCGCTCGGTGGCTTTGTCGGCAAGATCGGGCGCGGACGAGCGATTGAGGATGGTCTTGCCCTCCCAATTGCCGTCCGGGCTCACATCGTAGAAGCGCTTGAACAGCGCGGCCCAGTCGCCGAGGACGGCATCGATCTGAGCCTCGGACCACACGTAGAATTTGCCCTCCTCATGCTCGCTGTCGGCGTCGAGACTGCTGGCAAAACCGCCGTCCGACGTCAGCATCTCACGCGCAACCCAGCCGATGGTTTCGGCAATACGCTCGCGATAGAGCTCGCTCCTTGTCTCCTGCCAGGCCAGCGTCATCAGATCGACGAGCTCGGCATTGTCGTAGAGCATCTTTTCGAAATGCGGGACCAGCCAGCGCGCATCAGTCGAGTAACGCGCGAAACCGCCGCCGAGGTGGTCGTAGATGCCGCCCTGGCACATCGCGTCGAGCGCCTTGAGAACTGCGTCCCGATAGGGGCTCTGGCCGGAGCGTTTCCAGGCTCGCCAGAGCAACTCGAGCACTCCGGTCTGCGGGAATTTTGGCGCCGTGCCGATGCCGCCATGGAGCTGGTCGACTTCGCGAAGCAGCCGTTCGGCGATGCGGTCGAGCTGCTCCGAGGTAACGAGGCCCCCGCGTTCCGGCTTTGCGAGCCGCTGCAATGCCTCACGCAACGCCACGACGTTCTTTGTGACCTTGTCGCGGTCGCCCGCATAGGCGCCGCTCATTGCCTCCAGCACTTGCGGGAAGCCGGGCCGTCCCCACCGTTGCTCCGGCGGAAAATAGGTTCCGCCCCAGAACGGCTCACCCTCGGGCGTCAGGAACATCGTCAAGGGCCAGCCGCCCTGCTCGCCGAGCAGCGCCAGCGCATGCTGATAGATCGCGTCGAGGTCCGGGCGTTCCTCGCGATCGACCTTGATGTTGACAAAGAGGTCGTTCATGCGTGCGGCTATCTGCGGGTTCTCGAAGCTCTCGTGCGCCATGACATGGCACCAATGGCACGCGGCATAGCCGATCGACAGCAGGATGGGCTTGTCGACGGCCTTGGCGGCGGCGAGGGTCTCGGCGCTCCACGGCTGCCAATGGACGGGATTTTCCTTGTGCTGGAGGAGATAAGGGCTCGTCTCCTCGCCGAGGCGGTTGCGGTCCATTTTGGCTCCTGCCGTGCGGATTTGTCGGGTGTGCCGGGCGGTTCGGTGCATTGCCCTCGATGCCGCGAGGGATTAGGCTGGCATTCTACACCAAGAACGGCGGCCCGCGGCATGCGTCCGCCGCGTCCCAGCGAACGGAGAAAGAAAAATGGCCGACTCCCCTGCCGACCTGCCGCTCTTTTATTCGCGCCATATCTTCATGTGCACGAATGTGCGGCCAGAGGGTCATCCGCGCGGCTGTTGCAGCGCCCGCGCCGCGGACGCTGGAGGCGTCGACAAGCTGCGCGGTTATATGCGCGAGAAGGCGCGGCAGCTGGGCATCGAGAACATCCGGTGCAACGCCGCGGGCTGCCTCGACCGCTGCGAATTCGGCCCGAACATGGTGATCTACCCCGAGGGCGTGTGGTATCGCTACGAATCCCAGCAGGACATCGACGAGATCCTGGAGACGCACCTCAAAAACGGCGGCCGGGTGCAACGGCTGATGCTGCCGCCCGACCAGCTGCCGCCCAAGCACTGACAACGGGTAAGTCGCCTTCCGACACGATCTTTGCGCCGGCGACGGCGGCCGGTCGCGCCGCCATCGCCGTCGTTCGTATCTCCGGGCCAGAGGCCAGTCGAGCGGTAGGGCTGCTCGCGGGAAGTTTGCCGCCGCCACGGGTTGCGCGCCGTTGCCGGCTGCTGGACCCGCAGAGCAGAGAGGAGCTCGATGACGGCCTTCTTCTCTGGTTTCCATCACCAAGCAGCGCCACGGGAGAGGACGTCGCCGAGCTGCACCTGCATGGCAGCCGCGCCGTGCTCGCCTCCGTTATGCAGGCGCTCGGCCGGCTCGGGCTGCGGCTCGCCGAGCCGGGCGAGTTCACCCGCCGGGCATTTCTCAACGGCAAGCTCGATCTGTTGCAGGCCGAGGCGATCGCCGATCTTGCCGCGGCCGAAACCGAGGCTCAGCTCCGCCAGGCGCTGCGTCAGCTCGACGGCGAGCTGGGCAATCTCTATCGCGATTGGTCGGGCCGCCTGACCCGCGTGCTCGCCCACCTCGAGGCGGCCATCGATTTCCCCGACGAAGACCTGCCGCCCGAGATCGAAGATCGCATTGGCGGTGAGACCGAGGAACTCCTTGGCGAGATCGAACGGCATCTCGCCGACGGTCGACGAGGTGAAAGACTGCGTGACGGCATCAGTGTCGCGATCGTCGGCCCGCCCAATGCCGGAAAATCAAGTCTTCTCAATAGGATAGCTCGCCGCGAGGCGGCCATAACCTCACCGATCCCCGGCACTACCCGCGATGTCATCGAGGTCGCGATCGATCTTCAGGGCTACCCGGTCGTGCTCGCCGATACCGCAGGGCTGCGCGACAGCAGCGACGAAATCGAGCGGGAAGGAAGGCGGCGAGCAGTGCAACGAGCCGAGGAGGCCGAGATCCGGCTCTTCGTCTACGACGCCAGTCATCTTACCGAGGCCGCCGGCGCGGCGGCCTGGCCCGGGCCCGACACGATTCTCGTCGCCAACAAGATCGACCTCCTGCCGAGGCGCGCTCTGTCGGCGAGGGGCCGAGCACACTCCGTCATGCCCGCCCCCGGGCGGCCGGCCCCCGCGGGCCGTCCCGGGGGTGATCCGGGCATCCACGGGAGCATAGCGGGCGTGGCCGAGAACATGGATGGCCGGGACATGCCCGGCTATGACGGCGAGAGGCTGGCGCTTCCGCAAGAAACGATCTCAGTTTCGGCATTGACCGGCCAGGGCGTGGATAGCCTATTGATGGCGCTCGGCGAGCGGGTAGCAGAGAACTACCGCGTCGAAGCACCGACATTGACCCGAGCGCGCCACCGGCAGGCCCTCGAAGAAGCCACCGCGGCACTGCGCCGCTCTCTTGCAGCGCCGCTGCCCGAACTGCGAGCCGAAGACCTGCGTCTGGCCCTCCGCAGTCTCGGCCGCATCACAGGCTCCGTCGGCGTCGAGGATCTCCTCGACGTCATCTTCCGCGACTTCTGCATCGGCAAGTAGATCGCGGCGGAGATTTGTAGGATGGGTTGAGCAGATCAAAACCCATCATTTCTCCTGTTTGAATGGTGCGTTTCGTTGCACTCACCCCACCCTACCGGCTTTGTACCCAGCTCTTCGCAAATGATGTTTCACGTGAAACCGGGCGGCCAGGAGCGGCTCCGTGAACCCCCTGGGGTTTACTCCACGAACATCTCCTGCAGCGTGGCGAGCGCGCAGCTCAGCGTTTCTCGACTTATCGTGCCGAGGCGCCGAACTAGCCGGCGCTTGTCGAGCGCGCGGATCTGCTCCAGCAGGATGAGACCCGATCTGCCTTGGAAACGGACGGGGATGCGGGAAGGGGCGGGTCGATTCCCGGTTGTCATTGGCGCGGCAATGACGGTCGGCAAATGGTCGTTCATTTCCGGCGGTGACACGATCAGGCAAGGGCGCGTTTTCTGGGTCTCGCTGCCGATGGTAGGTTCCAGCGCGGCGAGCCACACCTCCCCGCGCGTTATCGAGAGGACACTGCTGCCGCGGTTCTGGCTCACCACTGCAACTCGTCGTCGCCCTCGTTCCCGAACTGGAGCCAAGCGAGATCCTCGTCGCCGAGTTCCCCGATCTCGCCGAACGCCGCCGCCCAACCTTCGCGCGGCCGGCTTTTGACGGGGGTGATTGCGATGCGACCGTTCTCGAGCGAAAGGTCGACCGTATCACCTGCGGCGACGCCGATTTCGGCTAGCATGGATTTGGGAATTATGATCCCGGACGAGTTGCCTAATTTCCGTATTGCCGCACGCATCTCAGGTTCCCATGTTGGGCTTAACAATGTTATAACCACTCAGGTTTGTCAATTCAGTGCCGGTTCATTCAAAACCTCGACACCTTGCGGCCCGTTCCATACATTCCGCGGCCATGAGTGAACGCCAGGGGTCATATGACGTCGTCGTGGTCGGCGGCGGGCATGCCGGGTGCGAAGCCGCCGCCGCCGCGGCGCGGGTCGGAGCTTGCACGCTGCTGTTGACGCACAAGCGCGCGACGGTCGGCGAGATGTCGTGCAACCCGGCGATCGGCGGCCTCGGCAAGGGTCATCTCGTGCGCGAGATCGATGCCCTCGACGGCATCATGGGCCGGGCGATCGACGGGGCGGGTATCCAGTTTCGCATCTTGAACCGGAGCAAAGGCGCGGCGGTGCGAGGGCCTCGCGCGCAGGCTGACCGCAAGCTCTATCGGCGTGCGATGAGCGAACTGCTCGGCGAAACGGCAGGCCTGGAAATTCTCGAAGGCGCGGCCGAGGATTTGCTGCTCGATGCTCGGGGTAACGTGTGTGGGCTCGTGCTCGGCGACAGCCGCAAGATTGCCGCTGGCCGCGTCGTGCTGACGACCGGCACCTTTCTCAATGGGCTCATCCATATCGGAGAGGAAAAGATCCCCGCCGGCCGTGTCGGCGAGCAGCCTTCCCGCGGCCTGTCGCAGACGCTCGCCCGATGCGGTTTTGCGCTCGGTCGGCTCAAGACCGGTACGCCGCCCCGGCTCGATGGCAATACAATCGACTGGGCGGGGTTGGGGGTTCAGTCGGGCGACGACCCGCCGCCACCCTTCTCCTTCATGACCGAGCGCATCGAGACGCCGCAGGTCGTCTGCCACATCACGACAACGACCGCGGCGACGCATACGGTGATCCGTGCCAATCTCGCCCGCTCGCCGATGTATTCGGGACAGATCACCAGCATTGGCCCGCGCTATTGCCCGTCGATCGAGGACAAGGTTGTGCGCTTTGCCGAGCGCGAGCGGCACCAGATCTTTCTCGAGCCAGAAGGGCTCGACGACGACACGATCTACCCGAACGGCATCTCGACCTCGCTACCGCGCGACGTGCAGGAAGCAATGCTGCGGACGATCCCGGGGCTCGAACGCGCGGTGATGCGTCGCCCCGGCTATGCGATCGAATACGATTTCGTTGATCCGCGCGAACTCCATCCGACCCTTGAGACCCGCCGGATTCCCGGGCTTTTCCTGGCGGGACAGATCAACGGCACGACCGGATATGAAGAGGCGGCAGCGCAAGGCCTCATTGCCGGCCTCAATGCGGCGCTTACCGCATCGGACGTTGAGCCGCTCGTGCTCGACCGCGCCGACGCCTATATCGGCGTGCTGATCGACGATCTCGTCACGCGCGGCACCAGCGAGCCCTATCGGATGTTCACCTCGCGCGCCGAGTATCGCCTCACTTTGCGGGCGGACAATGCCGACCAGCGGCTGACGCCGATCGGCATTCGCGTGGGCTGTGTCGTTGCGGAGCGCAGGCGCCGTTTTGCGGAGAAAATGGCGGTTCTCGGGGAGGCGCGGCGGCGGCTCGCGGAGCTGCGGATGACGCCGCCGGCATTGAAGCGGCACGGGATCGCCGTCAACGAGGACGGCATCGCCCGAAGCGCCGCTGAGTTGTTGGCTCATCCCGGTATCGGCCTTGTGCGCCTCGCGGAGGTTTGGCCCGAACTCGGCTCGCTCGCGCCCGGAATTGCCGAGCAGCTCGAAATCGACGCCCGCTACGCCGGCTATCTCGAACGCCAGCAGCGCGACATCGCCTCCTTCCGGCGCGACGAGTCGCTGTTGCTGCCTTCGGAGCTTGATTATGGCACGGTCGGGAGCCTCTCTCGCGAAATTCGCGACAAGCTCGCCACCGCACGCCCGGCAACGCTCGGCGCCGCGGCAAGGATTTCCGGCGTCACCCCGGCGGCGCTCGTCGCTTTGTTGAAGCATGTGAAGCGTCGTGCCGCATGAGGCTCCGCTCGGGCCGCAGGGCTTTGCGCGGGTCTTTCCTGTTTCACGTGAAACACTCGCCCGGCTCGAGGCCTATGCTGACCTTCTGGTCGTATGGTCGGCGCGGATCAACCTAGTCGGCCGCGCCACGATCGCCGATCTGTGGCGCCGCCACATCCTCGATTCGGCGCAACTCCATCCTCTAATTCCGGAAGCGGCACGAAGTCTCATAGATCTCGGCAGCGGCGCCGGTCTGCCGGGGCTGGTGCTTGCGACCCTCGGCGTTCCCGGTGTCGAACTGATCGAAGCGGATTCGCGAAAATCCGCGTTTCTGCGCGAGGCGGCCCGTGTCACCGGGACCGAAGTGACGATTCGCCCGTGCCGCACGCACGCGGTCCCGCCACATCCCGCCGATGTCGTCACTGCGCGTGCTTGCGCGCCGCTCGACGAACTCTTGGGATTCGCCGAGCGATTTATCGCGCCGCACACCCTCTGCTTGTTCCTCAAAGGCGAGCGATTTGTGCAGGAATTGACCAAAGCGCACAAACGCTGGACAATGTGCGCGTCGGTCGAACCAAGCCTGTCCGACCGGCGGGGGGTCATTCTTCGCTTGCAACAGGTAACCCGTGAGCCTCGCCCGTCTTGAGGCCGGGCCGCGCGCCGTGCCGAATGGGCGCCGCGCCCGCGTTATCGCGCTCGCCAACCAGAAGGGTGGGGTCGGCAAAACGACGACCGCGATCAATCTCGCGACGGCGCTGGCGGCGGCCGGACATCGCGTGTTGTTGATCGATCTCGATCCGCAAGGCAATGCCAGCACCGGCCTCGGCGTAGAGCGGCAAGCGCGGGCATTGACCAGCTATGAGCTGATCCTCGGCGAGGCCGAGTTCGAACAGGCAGTCGTCGAGACCGACATCCCACGGTTGTCGATCGTCTCGGCTTCGCAAGACCTGGCTGGCGCCGAACTCGAGCTCGCCGGTCGCGAGCGACGCGAATTCCTGCTGAGCCGCGCCATACGCAGTCGGTTGCGCGACTACGACGACGTCCTGATCGACTGTCCGCCGTCGCTGAACTTATTGACGGTCAACGCGCTGGTCGCCGCCGATTCGGTCTTGGTGCCGTTGCAATGCGAGTTCTATGCGCTCGAGGGCCTCACGCAACTGATGCGCACAATCGAGCGCGTGCAGAGGGCGCTCAACCCCCGGCTCGAACTGAACGGCGTGGTGCTGACCATGTACGACCAGCGCAACAACCTTTGCGATCTCGTCGCCGCCGACGTGCGCGGGCATTTCGGCACGAAAGTGTTCGAGACGATGATCCCGCGCAACGTGCGCGTCGCCGAGGCGCCGTCGCACGGCAAGCCGGTGCTGATCTATGACCATGGCTGTGCTGGCTCGCAGGCCTATATCCGGCTCGCCGCCGAGATCCTGCGTCGCGCTGCAACGATGGCGGTGCGATGAGCGAGCGGGCAAAACGGCAGCAACTCGGCCGCGGCCTGGCGGTCCTGTTCGGCGAGACCGAGAGCGGCCTCCCGGCAGAGCCGGCGGCGCAGCGGCGCGTGCCGATCGAGCTCGTCCGGCCTTCGGCGTTCCAGCCGCGCCGGCGCTTTGCCGATGCCGAACTCGATGCGCTGGCGCAATCGATCCGCGAGAAAGGCATCCTCCAGCCGCTGGTGGTGCGATCGCTCACCGGCGAAGAGGCAGCCTTTGAACTTGTGGCCGGTGAGCGGCGCTGGCGTGCGGCGCAGCGGGTCGGGATGCACGAAGTCCCGGTCATCGTCCGCCCGCTCGCCGATTCCGAGGTGCTGGAAATCGCGCTCGTCGAAAACCTGCAGCGCGAAGACCTGTCGCCGCTGGAGGAGGCCGAGGCCTACAGCCGGTTGATCGCGGAGTTCGGCCGCACGCAGGCCAACCTCGCCGAAGCCGTCGGCAAAAGCCGCAGCCATGTCGCCAACACGTTGCGGCTCTTATCGTTGCCGGCTTCGGTGCGCCGCCGTCTCGAAGACGGTGTCCTCTCGGCCGGCCACGCCCGCGCTTTGCTCGCAGCCGCCGACCCGGAGGCGCTCGCGCAAGAGGTCGTGCGCCGCGGGCTCAACGTCCGCGCTACCGAGCGGCTGGTCCAGCGCCGCGCGGGAATGCCGCGCCCGAGGCGGCCTATTCGCGACACCGACACGATGGCGCTCGAGCGCGAGCTCGGCACGCGTCTCGGGCTGCGCGTCACGCTCGAACGCAAGCAGCGCGGCGGCGCACTAACCCTTCATTGGGCGAGCCTCGATCAGCTCGATCAGGTGCTGGCGTTATTGCGCGGCTGACCGCAGGCCGCGTGGCAGGGACGCTGGGTTTCAGTTTTCAAGGATAGGGGACTTCCATCGTCACCCGGCGCTCGTCGATCCTCCCATTGTGCACGCTTGCCTTGTGCTCGATTACGTGAAGACCGGTAATCCCCCGCAGCGTCCGGTTTGCCCGCGCCAGCCCTTTGCGAACGGCGGCATCGAAGCCTTCTGATGACGCAGCGGTGATTTTGGTGACGCTCGCTACTGTCATGATATCCTCCCTATGAGCCGACAGCCGGGCTCCCGGTTCCGGCATCAACCAAAGAACAGTAGGCTTGCCCGGCGTCTCCGCCATTGCCGCGACGCTGACGGCAGTTGACAAAATATATATGAAGTGGCAATATTATCTCAATTGCTATGTCATGAATGTCTGGGGGACTACGTATCCAAATCTTGCGGAGTTGTCAGCCCCGAATTGTCATGGATGGCCACGTGAACTCCGGCCGCCGAATTATATTGCCAATTGGGCAAACAGATCCCCGGCTGGACCGCTCGCGACAGGAAGTTAACGCCTGTAGATTCCCTGCAGAAGCAGGTGAACACGGTTGGTTATCGCCGTAGGCGCGCGGCTTGTGCGACTGCGAGCATCGCCTCGCGGCATATCGTTTCGGCGGGGAGGCCGGTCGTCTTCATGTCGAGTTCGGCCTTGGTAAGCCGGTCGAGCTGCGGCCGCAGCCGCGTTTGGCTCCACAGCGCAAGCTGTTTTCTGAAATTGTCTTGCTGTTTGAAGAAGATCGGCGGGCGGGCGGTGCGCAAGACTTCCTCGACGCCGATGCCCCCTGCGGCGCGAGCGGTGAGCGCATGCAGCCGGTGCAGATGACGCAGCAACGCTCGAATTATCGTGACCGGCGATTCGCCCTCCTGCAGGACGCGGCCGAGCACGCGTTCGAGCCGTGCGGCATCGCCCTCGGCCGCCGCCATCACCGCATCGTCGAGCTCGAGCGCCGCAGTGTCGCTGACCGACAGCCGCGCATCCTCAAGTTCGACCCTACCGCCATCGCCGGCGTAGAGGGCCAGCTTCTCGAGCTCCGAACGGGTCAGCAGACGATCACCGCCGAGGTGCTCGACGAGGAACTGGCCGGCGTCGCGGCTCGCGGTCACACGATGAGCGGCGAGCATCTCGCGGACCAGCGCCGCAAGGTCGCGCGGCGTGTCGGGATAGCACCCGATTGCGATGGCGTGCGGGGCATCCTCGAAAACCCGGCGCAGGGCCGCGCGAGCGGGCAGCTCGCCTGCTTCGACGACGACAAAAGCGTCGCCGGGCGAGCTCTTGAGGAAATCTGCGAACAGCTTTGCCAGCGCCTCACTGACGCCGCGCACGCGAACCACGCGCCGCCCGCCGGTCAGGCTCAGCTGTGCCGCCTCGTCGGCCAGACGCGCGGGATCGGCGGCGAGCGCGCCGGCGGTCAGCTCGGCGACGCGGAACGGATCCTTCAGATCGGGACAAACCGTGCGCGCCAGCACTCCCGCCCGCTCATGCACCAGCCCCTCGTCCGGACCGTAAAGCAGGACGGCGCGGATGTTGGGATCGGGCCGCTGCAGAAATGCAGAAATCCTCGACGGTGGCAGTTTCACGGCCGTTCAGCCCGGCTTTGCCTTCTGTTCGGCGAGGCGCCGCTGGAAGAACAGGGTAAGCCGGGTCACGATCTCCTGGTCGAGCTCGGCAACGCCGCGGACTGCGGCGTCGTCCTCGCCGACAATCGTCGAATACTGGTTCGGGTTGAGATCGAAGGTGTTGGCGACGTGCACCGTATTGACGAGCAGGTTGCTGCCGCTCTGGATATCGGTCAGATAGTATGTGACGACGACATCGAGTTTGCCGAGGGTCGCTAAACCTTGCGACTGGATGCCGAGATTGGTGAGATTGGTGGCGAGCGTGCTCTGCAGCCGATAGCGCGCCGGCGCGGGCTCACCGGAGGGATTGAGCGAACTGCGCAGCGCGATCTCGAGCCGTTGCCCGATCCGCTCGGGGATCGGGTCGACCTTCACCGCGCGGAGTTCCTCGCTGGTGGGCCCGATCTCGGGATCGGCGTAGAGCGGAGCCCAGCCGCAGCTGGTGAGCGCAACTGACGCGCCGAGAGAAGCAGCCACCAGAAATCGCCTCCTCAAGAGGCCTCTCCCCGGGGGCGCGACCTCACGCGACGATGTTGACGATGCGGTTCGGGACAACGATGACTTTGCGCGGCGGTTGCCCGTCAAGCCAGCGGGCCACTTGTGGCAGTGCGAGAGCAGCATTTTCGACTGCATTGCTATCGGTGTCGCGAGGGATATCGAAGGTCGCGCGGAGCTTGCCGTTGACCTGGACAGCAATCGTCACTTGCTCGTCGCGCGCCAACTCCGGATCGGCTTTCGGCCAACGCTGATCGGCGAGCAGCTCGCGACCGCCGAGTGTCTGCCATATCTCTTCAGCAAGGTGCGGCATCATGGGTCCGAGCAATTGCGCCAAGATCTCCAGACCCTCTCGATATACCTCGCCTGCGCCGGGCTCGCCGGCGGGCAGATCCTCGAGCACATTGGTGAGCTCGCGGATCCGCGCGACTGCGCGATTGAAGCGGAATTTGTCAAGGTCGTCGGTTACCGCTGCGATCGCCTTGTGGATGGCGCGGCGGATTGCAGTAAGGGCCGGCGGCAGCGCCGCCGGCATCGGGGATCTCGGCGGTGGCAGCGCAACGGGGGGCTCGCTCGCCATTCGCCACAGCCGATTGACATAGCGCCAGATCCCTTCGATCCCGGTCTCGGTCCATTCGAGATCCCGCTCCGGCGGACTGTCCGACAGCAGGTAAAGCCGCGCCGTATCCGCCCCGTAAGTGTCGACGATCGTGTCGAGGCCGACGACGTTCTTCTTTGATTTGCTCATCTTCTCGTGCCGGCCGGCGACGACGGGTTGGCCCGAAGCATCAATGAGCCGGCCATCATCGGTGGTCGCGACCTCCTCCGGGAACAGCCATTCGCCGCCCTCGCTTTGGTAGGTCTCGTGGCACACCATGCCTTGCGTGAACAGTCCGGCGAACGGCTCGTCGAGACCGATATAGCCGCATCGCGTCAATGCCCGCATGAAGAAGCGCGAGTAAAGCAGATGAAGCACGGCATGCTCGATGCCGCCGATATATTGGTCGACCGGCATCCAGTAATCAGCCGCCTGGCGCTCGAAAGCGACGGGCGCACGAGCCGAGCAAAAGCGCAGAAAATACCACGACGAATCGAAGAAGGTGTCGAGCGTGTCCGTTTCACGGCAGGCCGCCCCGCCGCAATGCGGGCAG
>Ga0306920_100002278_pt1 | contig 24231 bp, 26 predicted proteins | sample flu12Cox44000170_FD_204666 | JGI IMG/M metagenome (GOLD analysis project Ga0306920, IMG submission 204666) | Lab enrichment of tropical soil microbial communities from Luquillo Experimental Forest, Puerto Rico - flux4day.12C.oxic.44.000.170 (v2)... | ecosystem: Environmental > Terrestrial >...
GACAGCGTTTCGTTGTCCGGGCGGATGAAAAGCTGACGGCGTTTTTGGAACTGGAAGCGGCGATTCGCGCGGATTTTTCCTTAGAACTCGCCGGCCCCCATGAAATTGAACATAATGAATTCGCCAGAGTCGAAAGAAAAAGGGGAATCGCGGAGTCGGGATGCAACTTCGGGAAATTATGACGAGAGACGTGGAGGTGATCAGACCGGAAACCTCTGTCAGCGAAGCAGCGCAAAAGATGCGTTCACTCGACGTGGGCGCGTTGCCAGTCTGCGAGGGCGAACGCCTCGTGGGAATGGTGACCGATCGCTATATTAGCATCCGGGCAACCGCATACGGGCATGATCCCAACACGGCACGAGTGCGCAATTACATGAGTTCCGACCTCATTTGTTGCTTCGAGGACCAGGACATCAAAGAGGCCGAACAGCTTATGCGGCAAAGACGGGTTCGCTGGTTGCCTGTGCTCACGCGCGAGAAACAGGTCGCCGGGATTGTAGCGTTGGAGGATCTGGCAAGCAGAGCCGCAGGAGTCGGGTAACGTCGGCATTCGGTTCGCCGTACCACAGCCGACCGAACGGCAGCGCATCGGAAATCAGATCGACGCCCCGACAGTCTTTGCGCGGGCGAACTTCATAAAGGTGCATGGCTCACTTGTAAAAGGCGACCTTTACTTCTTCGATGTTGCCACGCTTGTGATGTTCCCACAGCTTGTAGAATCGCGCCCCGATCCGTTTTACCATTGCGTCCACGTCTTTTTTTCTGTCGCCTAGCTTGCGCTCGAAGAACGTGCCAAGCATGAACGTTTTCCCGGGATCCGTCCAATGATCCCATTTTTGCAAGTGGATTTCCCTGCCACAATCCGCGTCATCCTGTTCGCGCTGTTTCCGCTCTAATTCTAGTTATTGTCTTAACTAGGCCTGCCTTACCTGCTCCTGCTCGGCTTGCAGATATGCGGCCCTTTCGTCTGGCGAAAGCGAGGACAATTCAATCGCCCTGCGTAGCTGCGATATTTGGAACTCAAGCGCGCTGGTGTCTGGTTCGATGACTATTGTTCCCCAACAAAACAGCAGTATTTCACAATCAGCCGTCACGCTTTCACCTGTGGCGACTTTTTCATTTCGCTCCACTCACCACTCTTTGAAATTGCCTGCGTACTTGTGCGTCTCGATCACGTTGCCAGCTTTATCGTAAAACACGGCCAACATTCGGTCGCGCCACGAAATGAAATAAAAAACGTCATGAAAGAGAAATTAGTGATGCTGCTTCGCCATGTTGTTCTGTTTGCGCGCAATGTGGGTGGTAAATTTGGGAAAGTTGTGAGGGAGAAGTTAGTGACGCTGTCTCATCGCTTTGTTCTGTTTGCGCCAAATGTGGGCCGTAATCGCGGAAACGGTAACAAAGGCCAGCTCCGCCCCCGATTTGAGTGGCCATACGTAATGAATTCGTCAGCCGTAGGGTACGGCCCACTCGTTTCGGGAACTTGGATTTGGCACCATCAGCATGCACGCTGGCATCACGGCTATTACCGAACTCGCCGTTAAAGAACGGCCTGACAAATCGGTTGCCGTATTGGAAAATAATCGCTCGTAATCTCAAGAAAGCCGGATGGAGTCTGGGCTGGGTCTCAGATCCCGATCTTGAAAGCCGAACAATCTGGATTGCTGACGCGCATCGCGACGAATTCTAAACACGAAAAAGAGTCGGCTAGTGGGACTCCCAGGGCAAAACTCCGGTACTCCCTGGAAGTCCCACCTCCACTTCACATTGGTCTCCGCCTTTGTGGCAAGGTTAAGGCCCGATCTCTCCTATTTCCGTTTCGTATCGGATTTGAAAAATGCGCGTATCGCGGTCAAAAAAATCGATGGCCGATTTTTGCTCGTGTGTTTCGATCACGCTGCAACCTTCATTGCAAACGCGAATGACAGAATCATGTGACGGGCTGTAGAATTGCGGGTTATCCGATAGCATTTGCGACGGCTTCCGGCCCGTCATACCAGAGCCGACCAAATGGCAGCCCATACGATTGCAAGGTCTAGCGATACCTCGCCTCGATCGCGTCGAGCAACTGCCGGGCTGTCGGTTCGTTAGGCGCCATCTGCAGCGTCGCCTGCAGATGAGGGATCGCTTCGTCGTATCGGCCAAGTTGGGCCAGAAGCATACCGAGATTGCGATGGACCGCGGGCTGTTGCGGATCAATCTCGAGCGCTTCTTCATATTGGCGGACCGCTTCGTCGTAGCGACGTATCGCTTCCTCGGGGACTTGGGGGGCTGATTCGCTCAAATGGTTTGCGGTTATCGCCAACGCGTTTGCAAGATTGGCCCGGATTTTTGCGACTCCAGCACTCCTCGCGGTGGACGGATTCGCCTCTTTCAATTGTAACGCGTTGCGATATTCGGCGATTCCTTCTTCGAACCGCTCCAGCCGGCAATAAGCGAGTCCAAGCTGATTATGGATATCGGCTAGCTCCGGCTTCAGTTCCGCCGCGCGACCGGCATGATATGCGGCCTCGGCATACCTTTCCTGCTTGAAGCGGCGTTGCGCCATCATGATGTGAGCCTGCCAGGCGTCGGGGTTTTTGGAGAAGTTGTCCGGCCAAAGCGTCTCTTCGTTGCGATAAACGTCCGCGCGGGCGAAAGCGTATGTGCCCATTGCAGCAACCAGCAGTGTGACAACGGTCGCGGTGGCAATTTGGGTCGCGCGTTGTCGCTGCTTCCACCCGTATGCGACGCCTGCGCAGAAAAGCGCGATCAAGGAAACGTCTGCAAAATACTGGAGATGATCAGCGACCAGCGTGCCGCTGCGCACGTAAGCCATTCGAACAAGTCCCAACGACGGGAGGAGCGCGACAATAAAACAGGCGACGGCAAAAAGAGCGCCGCGTGTCCCTCGATTCCGCCAATGCCAGAGGCCAGCCAAAACACCGATAAGCGCGATCAAAGGCAGCCATTCCAAAACACGGGGCGAATCGAATCGCCAGTTTGGATAAATCGCCATCAATCGGACTGGAGCGAAGAGATGCGCGGCGTACCACCAGATTGCCATTCCGGCGTTCACCAACCGACGCGGCAGCGATCCGATAATAATCTCTTCTTCTCCAATGCCACGGTTTTGAAACCACATCGTGACCAGACCCAAAACGAGTGCGAGCAAGAAAAATGGCAAAGACCGTATGACGTCGCGCCGGAGATTTTGGGTGGTCTTGCCTCCGGGCAAATTTTTGTTCTGCCACCAAGCGCAAAGCAGAAGGACAACAGGCAAAAATACAACCTGCGTTTTTGAGAGCAGCGCTAGCGCGAAGAAAGCCAAAGACGCAGCATAGGCCGCCGTCGAGTTGCGTAACCGCTGGTCGTCGAGCTCAAGAAAACAAAGAACCGACAACAGCGCAAAGAACATCGCGAGAAGATTTTTCAACTCGGAAATCCACGCTACTGATGCCACATGGATCGGGTGGATCCCGAAGATGAGGCCGGCCAGCCATGCGCCGGGAATGTTGAGTCGCTTCAGTAATCGCCAGACAAGCAATGCGTTTGCAATTTGCAGAAGGATATTAACAGCGTGATAGCCGGTTGGGTTCGCGCCGAAAAGGTGATGCTCGATCCAGAATACGGTATTCGTCAGCGGGAAATAATCTGCCGTTCTGCCGCCTGACCAGATTTCCAGCAGGCCCGAACAGTTTTGCAGCAACGGGTTACCGGTGATCAGGAGAAAATCGTCCCATACAAACTCTCCTCGAAATGCCGGCAGGTAAACCACCACAACGGCGATGATAATTGCAGCGATGACCGCCGCCTGCTGCCAAATGGTAAATTTTGCAGGCGCGACCCGTGCATGCCGTTCCCCTCGCGGTTTCATGATCAGCCAAACGAACTAACCACGAATCTTCACTCTACTGTTTCCGCCTCGGTACCATTGCGCTTGCCAACATCGTTTGAACAATTTCGGCTCGCTGATTTGTTGTGACGTTGCGCAGGCGAATGATCCCGTAGCTGGGCCGGGACCGCGACGGCCGCAGATCAATAATCTCCGTTTCGACAGTCAGCACGTCGCCCGGTCGAACCACATTCGGCCAGCGGAGTTCATCAACCCCGAGGCCGATCGCGCCTTCGGTGAAGTTCAAAGTTTGCACAAACAGCCGCATCGTCATGGCTGCGGTGTGCCATCCGCTGGCGACCAATCCTTTGAAAATAGTTCGCTCGGCCCTTTTGCGGCTGAGATGAAACATTTGTGGGTCAAACTTGTGGGCGAACTCGATCAGCTGCTTCTCGCTCACAGCTAGCGGCTCGGATTTGAAACGATCGCCCACTTTCAAATCATCGAAGTAATGCTCTTTCATTCTCGCAAACGTGCGGTCAGGCCGTCGCGTCCAAGCTTTCGCTGCGTCATAGTCAATGAGACTTGAATGTCACCTTTGGAAAGCGCGGACATGTCCGCGCTTTCAAAGCGGCGATGTGTCACTGCACTCCAAGAATCGGTAGCATCGAGAAAGTAAATTCAACATGCAAGACAATGCGAGGTGTGAAACGCACGTTTTTGGCAATTCACAAACCGTTTTCCGCGACAGCTTGCTGGAAATCCGCTGGCAACGGCGCTTCAAAATTTTTCCATTCACCGGTGCGCGGATGATGGAAGCCCAGCTTCCACGCGTGCAACATTTGGCGCGGGAAATTCTTCGCCAGACGCGGTGCATAGACTTTGTCGCCGAGCACCGGGTGGCCGAGATGATGAAGGTGCACGCGAATTTGATGGGTGCGTCCGCTATGCAGCCGGCACTCAATTAGACTTGCCTCATCGCTTGAGCGAATGACGCGATACTCGGTTTTGGCCGAGCGTCCACGTACGGAAGTCACCCGCATTCGGTGTCGATGGACCGGATGTCGTCCGATTTTTTCTTCGATTACCCCGGACGCCTTGCGCAATTTTCCAGCGACAAGTGCGAGATAGATCTTTTCCACTACACGCACAGCGAACTGTTTTGATAATTCACGATGCGCGACATCATTTTTCGCTACTACGAGACACCCGCTTGTTTCCTTGTCGAGACGGTGAACGACACCGGGCCGTTCTTTTCCCCCGATCCCTGCCAGCGTGGCGCAATAGCTGAGCAACGCGTTGACCAAAGTATGTTCGCGCTGACCCGCGCCCGGATGAACGGTGAGGCCAGCCGGTTTGTTGATAACGATGATGTCATCGTCTTCGAAGATTATCTCAAGTGGAATCGGCTCCGGCTGGAGATCGATTTTCTTCACCGGCGGCTCGCGGAGATCAATTTTGTCGCCGCCTCGGACGATCTGCCGCGGCCGGGTCGTTCGCTCGTTGAGCCGAACGAATCCGTTGCGGATCAATTGCTGAAGCCGTGACCGGGAATATTGCGGAAGTCGCTTCGCCAAAAACTGGTCAAGGCGCAGTCTCGCGTCGTTTTCTGTTACGACAAACTCGGTCGGCTTCGAATCTTTCAATGTTTCGGAAGTAGATCAGAGCAAGAGCATGAGCAAGAGTAAGAGCAGGAACAGGAAGCCGAGGGATGAACGAATCTCGCGCGTGAGAGTCAGATTTTTAGACGAACCGTTGCCACGGAGCCTCTTTGGCACGATGTTTTTTTTATGGCACAAGACACGCCACCACCATTTCCCTCACCGGACGAACTGAAGACCAAGATCACGGAGTTCATGAAACAGAACTTCGGCGATCGGGTGTCAGTCGCGACGATTACCGAGCCGGAGCCCGCGACGGCGGAAGAGGATGAAAAACCTGAGAAGGCCGATCATAAGGAATTCGAGTTCAATCTTCTGCCTCGCGACATCAAGGCGCATCTTGATCGCTTCGTGATAAAGCAAGATGAAGCGAAAAAAGTTCTGGCGATTGCCGTTTGCGACCATTACAACCACGCCAATTACCTGCGCCGCCTCGAAAAAGAAGACGCCAGGCGGGCGCAGGAGATCGAATACATCAAGCAAAATGTGATCCTGGTCGGGCCAACAGGGGTCGGCAAAACGTATCTCATCAAACACATCGCCGATCTGATCAAAGTGCCGTTTGTAAAGGCGGACGCGACGAAGTTCAGCGAGACCGGCTACGTCGGTGGTGACGTGGAAGATTTGGTCCGCGAGCTGGTGCACAAAGCCGACGGTGACGTGAACCTAGCGCAATTCGGCATCATTTACATCGATGAGATTGATAAGATCGCCGCGGCCGGAAATTTGATCGGCCGGGACGTGAGCGGACGCGGCGTGCAGACGACGCTGTTAAAATTAATGGAAGAAACGGAAGTGCCTGTGCGCAGCATGAACGATCTCCAGGCGCAATTACAGGCTGCGTTTGAGTTTCAAAGGCGCGGTAAGGCCAAACGCGAGACGATCAACACCCGGCACATTCTGTTCGTAGTGAGCGGCGCGTTTGAGAAGTTGAAGGAGCAAGTGGCGCGGCGCGTCCGGCAAGCGCAAATCGGTTTTCGCGCGGAGCCGGTTCAGGTGATGGACAACGAGCTCTTCCAGCATGTGACGACGCACGACTTCATCGAGTATGGTTTCGAGCCGGAATTCATCGGCCGGTTGCCGGTGCGCGTGGTTTGTGAAGACCTCGATGCCGATGATCTTTTCAACATCATGAAATATTCCGAAGGCAGTTTGCTTCGGCAATACGAGCGCGCGTTTCGCGCTTACGGAATCGAGATCAGTTTCGAAGACGAAGCCTTGCGCCTGCTCGCACAGGCTGCCGCAAAGGAAAAGACCGGCGCGCGTGGATTGCTCACGGTGTTTGAGAAGCTGTTCCGCGATTACAAATATTATTTGGCTGGGTCGGGCTTGAGCCAGTTGCGTGTTACCGCCGCGCTGGTGCGCGAGCCGCAGCGCGTGCTTGATCGCTTAAAGGTCGAGGGACAAAAACTGGAGACGCAAATGCTCGAAGCCGGTGCACGACAGTTCGCCGAGAAGTTCAGCAATGAACACGGATTGGAAATCGTTTTTGATGAAGCGGCAGTTCGGCGCCTGGTCGAGCGCGCGCAAACGGAGCGGATGACCATGAGCGATCTGTGCGCTCATTTATTCAAAGATTACCAATTCGGCTTGAACCTCATCAAAAAGAATACGGGCCGAACCAAGTTTATTCTTAACGCCGAGGCAATCGACGCTCCAGACAAGTTCCTGAGCGAACTTGTAGTGCAATCCTATTACCCGGCTGCGCTCGCACAAAAAGCTTGATTGTCGATGAAGCGGTTGCTGATCACAACGCTCATAATTGGAGTGGCCGTCGCTTTCGGCGTCGGCGCGCTGCACGGCAGCAAGACCACGGCAGGCTTAGAGGCGTTTGCTGCTCAGCTTGTCTCCGACTATGCGGGCGCGACGCGAATCATTGGTGAAAAATGGCAATACGTCTTTGTCTTGCTGATTGCTCTTGGTGTTTCCTGGCTCAGTCTGAGCAACGTTCTACGATGGCGAAGCCGTCTGTTGATTGGTTTGTTTCTGGTGGAGCTATTTGCCTTGTCGTGGGTTTGCTCGCTTTACCGGATATTCTTCCAGCCGATTCCGTCCGTTCTTGCTTTGGTATTCGCATTGGGGATCGCAGAAGGCTGGTCGGCTTTTTTGCGAAGAGACCGCTCGCATCTGGTGCGAACGTTCTTTGCCGATCGCCTCTCGAACAAGGAATTTCGTGGTCTGAGCAATGGCACAACTCCATTTGAAGTTGAGCCCAAGGCGTACGACGTAAGCGTTGTGGTCTGCGATCTCGGTAATAAGGTTGCGTTCGCCGAAGATTCTGAGCCGGCCGCCTTCGCCGAAGCCACGTCTAAATTTATTCGCGAGGCGGCTGCGCACTTCATTAAAGAAGGAGCTTACCTGCACGCCGCCGACGGAGAAGGCGTGGTCGCCTTCTTTGGATTTCCAGTTCCGAACAGTGAGCATGCCCAGAAAGCAGTTCGCGTCGTTCTCGATATCATGAAAACTTTTCGCGAGGGCAGGGAACGCAACGAAGAAATCTCTCGCACTTGGAATATCCGTACCGGGATTAGCTCCGGCCTGATAATTGCCGGCGCGTTGAAGGACAGCGAGCGCCCTCTGCTATTGGCGAGCGGCGAACCGATTGACCTAGCCCGCAGATTCTGCGCTCTGAACAATCTCTACGGATCGAACGCGCTGATGGACACGCGCGCCTTTGACCGAGTGAGCGAGATTGTTGTCGCGCGTCCGATAGATTTTGTGAGCGGACTGAATTCGCATGATCGCCTTGAAATCTACGAACCGCTTTGGCTAACCGCAGAAGCCACGCCGGAACACATCGCGCGCCGGGATTCTTTCTGGAGCGGCGTGGTTTTTTATCGCGAAAAGCGCTGGGCGGAAGCCTACAACGAATTTCAAAAGGCGCGCGGTTCCGAGGAGGGAGAGGATCCGCCATTGCAATTTTATTTGCGCAGGCTGGAGCCGCTTGTTCTTCAGTTGACGGAATCGCCATTCGAATCAATCTGAGCGCGTGTTGAGAAGGACGGAGTATCCGGCGGCAATCCGGAATTTGATTGCGCAATTGCGGCAAATGCCGGGAGTCGGCCCGCGCTCTGCGGAGCGAATTGCGCTCTGGATGGTGCGAGCGCGCAACGATCAGTCGGAGCAAATTGCGCGCGCCGTCATTGACACGCGCCAGTCAATTCGAGCCTGCAATCTTTGCGGATTTTTTGCTGCCGGTGAGATCTGCGAAGTATGCGGCGATCCCTCACGCGCGACGGAGTTGCTTTGCGTCGTAGAACAGCCAACGGACATTCTGCCTCTGGAAAAAACCGGCGTTTTTCGCGGGCGATACCATTCGCTCGGCGGCAAAATTTCGCCGCTCGATCACATCGGGCCCGAAAATTTGCGAATCAAAGAATTGCTTGACCGCGTTGATCGAGAAAAAATTTCCGAGATCATTTTCGCGCTGCCTGCGGATGTGGAAGGCGAATCCACCACAAATTACATTGTTGATCTATTGAAGGACAAACCGATCAGCCTTACGCGCATTGCTCGCGGTATTCCAGCAGGCGGCGGGCTTGAATCGGCTGATGAATTGACGCTTTCAGCCGCGCTGTCTGGACGGACGAAACTGTAGCGGCGGTCTGTGACCGCCGGATTATTGGTGTCGGCGCTTACAGAGCGTCGCTACAGAGCAATTTGACTTTTGTAACTCTTTTAACGTTGTAACTTTCCTGGACATGTCCTGCGCGAAGATTGATCCGGCGTCGCACCAGGCCCGGAAGCCGCCCTGGATTAAGGTGCGACTGCCGTCGAATCCCATTTTCTTTTCAACCAAGGCGCTGATTTCCGATTTGCGATTGCACACGGTTTGCGAGAGCGCGCAATGCCCGAACCGCTGGGAATGCTGGAGTCAGGGCACCGCTACCTTGATGATTGCGGGTGACCGTTGCACACGGGCGTGCGGATTTTGCGCTGTCACAACAGCGAAACCCTTCGCGTTGGAACAAGACGAACCGCAGCGCGTAGCCGAGGCGGTGCGCCGAATGAAATTAAAGCACGTCGTGATCACAGCCGTTGCGCGCGACGATCTCAAGGACGGCGGCGCGGATCATTTTGCCCGCACGATCACAGCAATCCGCGAAATGGACCCATCGATCATCGTCGAAGTGCTTGTTCCCGATTTTCACGCACAGGATTGGTGCATCCAAATCGTGCTCGACGCTGGCCCAGACATTTACAATCACAACATGGAAACAGTCGAACGCCTGACACCGCTGGTGCGCTCCCGCGCAAAATATCAGACGTCCTTGCGAGTTTTGCACCGGGCAAAAGAACTATCGTCGAGCGTCGTAACCAAGAGCGGCGTGATGCTTGGCCTCGGTGAAAAAGAGACAGAACTTTTTCAGACAATGGACGATTTACGTGAGGTTGGCTGCGAAGTGTTGACGATGGGTCAATACTTGCGTCCGAGTCCGAAACATTTGCCTGTGGTTGAGTACATCACGCCGGACCAGTTCAATTATTACGGCGACATCGCGCGTAGAAAAGGTTTTCTCTACGTCGCTTCCGGTCCACTGGTTCGCAGCTCGTACCACGCGGCCGATTTTCATCCCGTGGTGCGCCGATGACCGAACAGATGCGAGCCACGACGCGCGCGCTTGTATTATTGTCATTCCGAGCGAAGTCGAGGAGTCTCTGAATTAAAATACTGAGATGTCTCAACTCCGCGCGACATGACAGGAATGGACATAAGATCGCAAACGGCCGCAGTCATTCCTGCGTATCAGGACGAAAAACATATAGGCGACATCGTTCGCCGAACCCGCGAGCGACTCGATCACGTCCTTGTGATTGACGATGGCTCGACCGATCAGACCGCGCAACGCGCACGCGAAGCCGGCGCTGAAGTCATTGTTCACACTCAAAACCGTGGCAAAGGCGAAGCGATTAAGACAGGACTAGGGCACTGGCTCGATCAAGAAGTCACGTGGGTGACTCTTCTCGATTCCGACGGTCAGCATCTTCCGGAAGAAATCGATCGCTTTCTTTCAGCTGCGGGCTCCGCGACGGGACCGACCTTTTTCATCGGCAATCGCATGAACAATCTTGCCGGCATGCCATTCATCCGTCGCGTCGTGAACCGTCACATGAGCAGACGCATCAGTCGGGTTTGCGGTCAAAAAATTCCTGACACGCAGTGCGGTTACCGCATGTTAGACCGACAATTGATTCCCGAGCTACTCGGTGGCGGGCATCGTTTCGATTACGAAACCGAAGTGCTCATCATTGCCAGCGGTAAAGGTTACCAGATCGAATCCGTTCCAATTACGACCGTTTACACCGATCAAGTGAGCAAGATTCATCCTATGCGCGACGCGATTCGCTTTTTTAAATTGATGTGGCGCTATAGAGGCATTGGTAGCTGACGGATTTTGCCTAAGTCGTCGCCCGCCTCAAAAAATGCAAAAAGCACGCAAAAGGGCTGAAACGGGCCGTACGCAAAACCCTTAGGAAATTTTTCATTAAAGGCTTCCAAGCGTTAGGCTTTCACCTTAAGAGGGAGCCCGCAGCTTAAACTCAACTTCGCCCCCCATGAAAAACACATCTCCCATGAAAAAAAACTCCACTAATCAGTCTGTACCTGCCCGCCGTTGCTTCCGCGAAGGCGGGTTTCTTAATCTGCGCGTCTTAATCGGCCTGTTCATAATCGTGGCCGGCGTCTCCTTGGCGCTTCTGGCCACAGCGAAGCCGCCTGTAGCCAGCCTGAACCAACCGGCCCAGAAATATAACCCGACTGGTAGCTCCATCGATCTCAGCGTGCTGCCGCCTGGGTTTGATTGTTCCCAGATTCACCAAAAAGGCATCGACAGGCAAGACAACATGCGGGCCGGCGCCATTATGATTGCCTGCGGCCTCGCAGAAGGAGGTTCAGCTCCCACTGGCGGCACATCAGGCAGTAGCATATTCTCCAAATTGATCGACACTCTGCTGCCGGCACCCTTGTTCATCGGCGGTGGCGACTCTGATGTTATCTTCCCAGACAGTACCTATCCCAAAGTGACCCAGTCGGAGAGCATGGAATGGGGCGGCCCTAACTCCTGTTGCGCGTTACCGCTGATGACCACCCGCCCGTCGGTCCAGCCGCCGATAGCCGTCGCCCCAAAGGAGTGAAGACGAGATCCCAGTAACATAGCTTCTGGGCGATTCTCGCGAGACTGACAGACGCGCGGATTTCCGATATTCTGTAGCAACGGCTCTGTGAACTGTGCCCGAGAATCGTCGCGTAGCGCTGCGACAGTTAAGGTTTTCTCGCCGGCAGTGGTTTTGAGCTTTTTAGGATTTCGGACTCCGGGGTAAGCTTGGCTGGTCTGCCGCTGAAGATCACGCGGTTTGGTTTTTCCGCGAGGGTTTCCACAAGCGCCTTGGCGTAGGTCGTGACGACTTTCAAATTCAAGAGCGTCACGTGCAGTTGTTTCAATTGTTCCTGGAGCTGCTTATCCGCCGTGCTGATGAAGTGATCCGCGGTTCCCAGCACTGCGTCCGCGCCTTTGGTGAGATTATCAAGATTGGTGACGACGTTTTGCAAGTTGTCCACATCGAACTTCAGCGAATCGGCTAGTGGCCCGAGTTTTGGCGTGAACTCGTCGAGATCTTTCTTCAAGCCTGTGACCGTGACGTTCAGATTATCGAGCAATTTGTTCGCGTTCTCGAACAACGGGCCGGCTTCCGCCGTGATCTGCTCAAGCCCGTAAGCTGGATGGCCCTCGACCGCTGCGTCGTTTGCCAACGTCTGACCACCGGGCGTGCCCGCGGAGAGCGCCACAAACTTTGGCGAAAGTAACGTATCCGAGCTAAGCGTGGCCGTGACATCCGTCGGCAACGGCGGAATTGCTTCATCCAAGCTGACCGTCACCCGTACCGCGTCCTTCTTATTCTGCAGCGCGTCGCGCTCTTTGGCGGTAAGGTGCCGCATTGCGATCACGCGTCCTGCCGGCGCGCCGGCATAGCGCACCTCGGAATTCACTTTTATGCCGGTCACATCTTCATAATTGATTTGCAGCATGCGTGTCGGTTTCTTGAGGCGATAAGCCGAGAGCGCAAAAGTGAGCGCCGCTAGCAGGACGATGCTGCACGCGATCACAAACAAAGCGACGAGGTAATCGGATAGAGTGCGTTTCATGGTCGCTTATGGTGAAAACGGAACCGGGCGCCCAGAAAAGGGCGGGGCCGAACAAGTTGATGATCTTTATGCTCTTCTTGTGAAAGATTCAATGGGATCGGACCATCCGCCTGGCCGTGGATAAATTGCTGCACCTCCGGGTTTGCACTGTTCCGAATTTCTTCTGGCGTGCCTTGCGCCACAATCGAGCCGTGGCCCAGCATAATCATACGCGTGGCGATACGAAAGGCGCTGGTCATATCATGGGAAACTACAACTGCGGTCATGTGGCTGCCTTGAGTCAACTTCAATGTTAACTGATCGACTACGGCAGTCATAATCGGGTCGAGCCCCGAGGTTGGCTCGTCGCTGAATAGCAACTCTGGATCGAGCGCAAGCGCGCGCGCGAGTCCCACGCGCTTCTTCATTCCGCCGCTAATTTCATCTGGCTTAAGATCTTCAAATCCAGTCAAGCCCACCATCTCGAGCTTTTGTTTCACGATTTCTTCAACTTCATCGCCGGACTTGTCGGTGTGTTGCAAAAGTGGCAGGGCAACATTCTCGCCCACTGTGAGCGACGCCAGCAGCGCGCCGGATTGGAACAACATGCCGAATCGCAGCCGCACACGTTCAATCTCGCGTTCCTTCATGGCTGTAATTCCTTCCCCAAAGAGTTTCACCGCTCCTGAAGTCGGTTTCATGGAGCCGATCAGGTGTCTGAGCAAGGTGCTCTTGCCGCAACCACTGCCGCCCATGATGACGAGAGTCTCGCCTCGATGGACGTTGAACGAGATATCATCAAGCACGGCGCGGTCCCCGAATCGCCGGACGAGATGGTCTACCTCAATGATTGTTTCTCCATTGGTGCTCATGCGCTGAAAAAGAAGATTCCGGTTAATACCGCGTTCATTACCAGCATTGCCAGCAAAGCTTGCACAACCGAAGCCGTTGTGGCCTGACCGACGCCTTCGGCGCCACCCTCGACATTCAGCCCGGCGTTACACGCGATGGTGATGATGATCCAGGCAAAAACCACGCTCTTGATCATTCCCGAATACAAGTCCCAAGTCTCTGCGCTTTCCAGCGCGCGAAGGACGTAGCCTGCTGTATTGAAATCGAGCGCAAAAACGCAGACCGCCCAACCTCCCAGGATTCCGATGTAATTTCCAAAAATGGTCAGCGCCGGCAACATCACCATCATGGCCAGAAAGCGCGGCACGACCAGATACTGGACCGGATTGATTGCCATGACCTCCAGCGCCTCGATTTCCTCGGAGACTTTCATCGTACCCAACTCGGCTGCAACAGCCGAGCCGCTACGCCCAATCACGATGACAGCGATCAACACCGGCCCCATCTCGCGCAGAAGCGTAATCATTACCAGATCTGGAATGTACATTTCTGCGCCGAGACTTTGGAGAGAATGAGCAGCTTGCATCGCCAGCGTCACACCCACGCTGAACGCCGTGAGGGCTACCATAGGCGCTGCACGGACGCCGATAAAAACCATTTGTCGGAAAATCGGAGCGATTTTGAAAAACTGCCCGGTAAACGGGGCAATCAAAATCCAGTAAAGCAGGCTCAGATTAAGCTGAATATAATTTTTCACGCAGACTTCGAATGTGCACAATGACAAGACGAGCCGGATGAAGAAAGCGCAAAGTCTGGCAACGGACGGATGAGAGCGATGAGCAGGATCGCTCTTTCAGCGGCCCAGGACGATACTTCCAAAATCCAATCCCAAGTCATGGAAGATCACCTGCGCTGCATTTCTCCCCGGCGCCATTGAGACGCCCGGGCCAGGATGACTGCCGGAGCTGCAGAGGTACACGTTAGGCACCGGAGTTTTGTATTGCCCCAGCTCGGGAATCGGGCGCAGCGAACCGTTTTGGTAGGGGAGAAACGCGCCCTGGCCGAGCGTGCCACGAACTGCGCTGATGATCCTGCGCGAGATGTCCACCGGCGAATGAGCGGCGCGTTTAAGAATTTTTTCCTTCAAATCGGGAATGTAGTTCGCAGTGATGAGGTCGATGAGGTAATCGGCGTAGGGCTCGCGTGCCTCGTCCCAACTGCGTCCCGAAATTCTGCCGGTTGCATCGCCCGTGATCACGTAGGGGACACTCAGCACCACGAATTTCATCAGCGCCTTGCCGGTGGGTGCGCGACTGGGATCGACCGCGGAATCATTCCAACTCACGATCATTGGCGTCGCCGGGAGCTCGCCACCGCGACATTGTAGATAGACTCGTGCGAAGAAATCGAGCGATGGCTCGGTGAGATGAACATGCGCGGACTGGCGCGCGGCAAGTCCGGCCTTGTAATTGATCGGGCTATCGAGCGCGACGAACATGACAAAAATTGAATCGCCCCACTCATAGCGTTTCATCTTTTCGACGATTTCTTCTTCCACCATCTCGCTCCCGAGCAAATCAAGCACGAGATGGCCTGGGTCCACATTCGAGACGACGAGCTGACCGACCGAAATTTCTTCACCGCTTGCCAGGCGCACCGCAGTCGCACGTTTCGAATCCTCCAGGATTTTCTCGACGAGCGCATTCGTGCGGATTTCTCCGCCATGCGCTTGCAGATCTTCGGCGAGCGCAAGCGTTACTGGATGCATCCCGCCTTTGACCAAATTGTTGCCGGCGTTTTGTAACACCGAAGCAAAAAGCCAACCAAGCTCCGCGCCACAGGCGTCATCCGGCGAAGCGCCGAGGAAAGTGGCGAACGAGGCGAACAGACTCTTAGTCGCCTCTGCCTCTAGTGTTTCGTTCGCCCATGATCTGACGCTCTGCATGCTAAACCGATAGGCTTCCATTGCCGCCGGCGACGCAGCGAATTGCGCGGCCGTCGCGGGAAACGAAGGAGGCGGCGAAAACATCGCGGCAGTGATGGCGTCCTTTTGCGCGAGGAAACGGCTCATCAACACACGCCATGTCCCGGCGTCTTTGACCGAATAACGAGCGACCTCCGAGGCAGTCTTTTCAATGTCGCGGTGGACGCTGATAATGTCGCCGTTAGGAAAGGCGTGCGAGAACGGAATCTCAGGCTCGATAATTTCATAGCGGTCGAGCAAACCCAATTCGCGTGGCACGGGTGAGAGATTTGCGAGTTGATACCCGCTGGCGTGGATGTCCGACCAAAAGCCGGGAAGCGTTTCCTCTTCGGTAACGGTCATGCCGCCAACCGAGCGATATTGCTCAAGGACGAGGACCTTCAGTCCCGCCCGGGCGAGATAACAGGCGCACGTCAGGCCATTGTGTCCTGCGCCAATAACGATCACGTCGCAAGGATGCGGCATGCTTACGACGCAACAGTGATCTTGCGAAGCGTCAAGCACTTCGCAACCTGTAGCCGCGTCTCTGTGAGACGCGCGGTCCCGGTGCAATCGTAGGACGCGCTTCGCAAAGCGAAGCGGCTACAGCAGCCCGCGCTTGCGGAAATCGCCAAGGTTGCCGCCGCTCGAGCGCTCCACCATGTCGATGGTGAACTTGAGCAGACAAACTTCCCAGGCGTCGTCCACGCCTTGAATCACTGCGCTGAGCGGTTCGTTGGCGCTCTCCACGCGGCTTTTGGTGCGATTGATCACCGCGTCGATTGAATCGCGCAACGTATGTTGGCTCAGATCGGTTTTGCGAAATTGAAATCCGTAACGAAGCACCGCGATGTTCCGCGCATGTTCGCGTAACCGATCGACGTAGCGCTCTGCTTTCTCGCCAAAACCTTCCAGCAACAGCCTGCAATAATGTTCCGGCGTAAGAATCTGAGGGCGCTCGGCATGAATTTTTCCGTTGCGAACCCGGACTTGATCGACCCGATCCATCAACTCCGAGATCAGATAAAAACTGAAACTGGTGCTGCCGAACGTCGCGATTTTCTGCTCCGGCGCGACAATCACGTGAGTATTTTCAATCGCGTAATCGAAGTCATCCCTGGTCATGATTGTCGAATTTTATACTGTAGGTCGTTGTATTTCAAAAGAGCGCTTCGCTATGCCAGAAAGCCACAAAAGCACGAAGCACGGCTGGTCGATGCTTCGAAAGCGCCAGAGCAGCAGCGCACTCCAAAATGTGGCCGCCCTGCCAAATTCATTTTATGCGCTTGCTTCTTGGGGTGCGGCGGCGCTCCGCCGCTTTCCGGCTAAGTGACCCCGAAAGCTTTCAGGAAAGCGCGGCGTTCTTACTTTGATTGATTCTGCGTTTGTTGTTGTTGTCCGCCTTGCGCTTTCCCCTCGGCGCCTTGCGGCTGTTGCGTGCTCTGCTGCGGTTGCTGCGGTTGAAAAAGCGAAAGATACTGGCCGTAGCCTTCTGCCTTCAATTTGTTCACGGGAATAAAACGCAGCGCAGCGGAGTTCATACAGAAGCGTTCGCCGGTCGGCGCGGGGCCGTCGTTGAACACATGACCGAGATGCGAGTCACTGGATTTAGAGCGGGCCTCGGTGCGCTCCATTCCAAAAGAGGAATCCCGTTTTTCCACCACGCTGTCTTTCGAGATCGGCTTGGTGAAACTGGGCCAGCCGGTGCCACTATTGAATTTATCCAGCGAACTGAACAGCGGTTCGCCGGTGATGACATCGACATAAATTCCGGGCTCGTGATTGTCCCAGTAGGCGTTGTGAAACGCCGTCTCTGTGCCGCCCTCGCGCGTTACGTGATACTGGTCCTTGGTCAATTTTCTTCGCAATTCAGCGTCGCTGGGAACTGGTTTTGTAGGATTCATCACTTCGGCTTCTTTCTTTTGCGTTTGCGCATACCCAAATAAGATCGAACCGACAATCACGACAAGTGTGCCGGCCATACCGAGCCACAGGGTTTTGCGCGAATTTTTGTAAGTTAATCGCATACTAATCATCCCTGATTTTCTCGCGCGAGATCGTCCCTTCTAGCAGCGCGTTAATTTACGCGCAACCACGTTTTTCAGCAAATGCGCAAGACTTCCTCCATTAATTTAATTCGAAACCGGAACAGAAAATGGATGGGCGCTCCGTGTGTATCGAAAATTAGTGAGAAGTGAACCGTGAGACGTGAGAAGTAAACCTTGGCCTGTCTCTCACCTTCTCACGTCCTAATCCTGCCGCCCGGCTTCGGAGACGCGAATGTACCGGCGCAGCGTAATCAATCCGATCGGCGCGACAGACGCCGCCAGAGCAAAGATCAGCCACATTGTTGCGGGACGATGCGGACCGTGTTCCGGAACGAACGCAGCTAGTAACCACCCGCCGGTGCCGACAAGAAGCTTACCCACGAGGAACGGAAGATACGCCAGCGAGCCGTACGACGCTTCCTGACCTTTCGGTGCAATCGCGGCAGCGTACTCGTACACGCGCGGTGAATAGAACGCTTCGCCGACCGAGAACACGATCAGATAAAGCGCAGTCATGATGTAATAAGGATGAATGCTCCCGTGTAATCCGAGGTAGCTATAGCCGAGCCACTGCGCCGGCACGCTATTCGCCGCGGGCTGGAACCATTCCGTTGGTAGCGCCATGATGAACACTCCCGCGGCGCAGATCGCTCCGCCGATCACCACCATTCGATACGCCGCGAACTTTTGCGTCAGCGCGCCTACAATCGGCACCAGAAAGATAATCATGATCGCGTTGATATTGGAAAGTTTTCCAATTGGCGCTTCCAGGCCCAGTTCGCGAATGCCGAACTTTGGAAACACGTAATCCATCTGCAAAAAGATGGCTTTGAGAAATCCGATCAAGAGGAAGAAAACAAGTATCCGGTAAAAGCCGGATTGACTGATCAGCCGCCGAAAAAGATGCGCCGTGTCGATCGCGCTTTTCCGCACCGTTTCTCCGATGCCGCTCCAAAATGCCGGCGCAGTCCTGCGGCCGCGGGACGGTTCCTCAATCACGGCACCTCTATCCGCGGCGTCCGCTCCTCTACGGATAAAATAGATCACGGGAAACAGCACGATCTCGAACGCGAGGCTGACCATGAACAATTGCTGGTATGAGGTCGGCTCAAATCCGAAAAGACTGACGCGCAAGTTCAGTTGCCGCACGTAATCGAATATCCATCCCGCAGCGATATAGCCGACGTTCATGATCATGTAGATGATCGAGAACGAGATTGAGCGCTGCGCTGTGGTGGAGTAGCGCCGGGTCGCAGCCAGCAACACTGGCGTTCCGAGAGCTTCGCCGACTGCCAGCGGAAGAACTCCGCAGGCGAGCGCTAACGATGGGATTGTGGTCACAACCATTACGCTGCGAGCCACAGTACAAATGGCGACTCCGAGGAAAAAAGTGCGACGTAACCCGATCGCATCCGTGAGCGAGCCGGCGAGCAACGTGAAGACAGTCATCGCCGGCGCCCATACCCAACCCACCAGCGCTCCCGCGGCCTGATCGCTAAAGCCGAGGTCCTTCGACAGCCACAGCACCATTGTTTTGTTCGTGATCGAGTAAGCTGTGTAGATGAGCAACTTGATCAGGAACGTGAGCCACAACTCGCGTTGCGCGCCGCGCAGCACGGTGAACTTCGCGATAAAACCGCGCACACCGGCGACTGGTGCGGGTCTGACGAGTTCTTCTCCAGAAACGGCTGCTTTGGTCAATTCGGCCACGATTTCGGTGCCCCTACTATAGCAGCATCTTATTGACTTCTAGTTCGGCGTTGGGCGCCTGCTCGCGATTTATCGGAGTTGGACGCCTGCTCGCGAACGGAGCCGCGGGGACACGAGCGACATGGATGGGCAACCCGACAGGTTGAAAGAGCGAGAGCGAATGAGTCAATGCTTTCGGAGTTCGGCGGTTTGTCTTCGCTTAGTCGAGGCGGCTCTTCACTCCAATTCCCGGGCGATTCATCGACTAAGAGAAATCCAGACGTCCAAAAACGAGTCCCGAGCGAAATAATATGTAAGATGAAATCCAAATACATCTCTACGTGTAGATTCGTCCTGATTCTGGCTCTGATGTATGCGGTCTCGATTGGAACCGCTGCCGCTCGATCCACAGGGCGTCTAATCGTTTCGACGGACCCGAACCTTGGGAGGAATTCGGTTGTTAATCTTCGGATCGATGGCAGAACAGTGGCTAATCTTCGGTGGGGCAGCCGCTTTAATCGTTCTCTGTGGACAGGGCGTCGCGTATTGACGGTGTCCGCCTGGCCAAGCCCGTCTCGGTCCGATTCGACGGTGTTGAACGTGCGGCGGGGTCGAACATACGCGTTCACGGTGACCCGGCGGTGGTGGGGCTCGAATAATGTTGTTCTTGTAGCGCAAGGGCGGTTCTAACGGGAAGCCGACCGTCGATCATTGCGAACTGAGTCAGGTAGCTGTTCTCCGTCTTGCTAGACCGCTATAATGTCTCGCTTGAGACGGTGAAACTCGACGACACTACCTCGCGTGCGATCAAGGCCCGGAGAAGCTGGTTCTCCAAGCCGTTCATCTGGTTGATAGCGGTCATCGGATTTCTTTGTAGAGTCCTGCTGCTGGCGTGGGCCACCTTGGCGATCTATTACTCAAATCTGCCATGGGCCTGGTTGCGACTGTCGCTGGCATTAGCGTTCTTGGCGTTCGGTATTTGGGCCTTGTGGCTAACGCGCATACGGCGAATGTCCCTGGGTTTTGCAGGACTGTTTCTCAGCGTGCTCGTTTGGTGGATCTCTATCCGCCCTTCCCACGATCGTCAATGGCGGCCAGAGGTGTCGGTAATGCCCCGGGCAACAATCGATGGTGACCGCGTACGCATCACCGGTTTTCGTAATTTCAAGTACCGCAGCAGGGATGATTTCACGATGCGATACGAAGAACGAGAGTTCCTCATCTCGCATCTTACTTCGCTGGATTTCTTCGTGTCCTACTGGAAAAAGGGACCTGTGGGACACACCTTCCTGAGTTTTAACTTCGACAACGCTCTTCCTCTCTGCATCTCCATCGAAACGAAGCCTGAGAAAGGCCAAGGCTTCAATCCAATCGCCTCGCTATTCAAGCAATTCGAGCTGATCTACGTCGTGGGTGATGAGCGCGACATTGTACGTGTTCGCACCAATTATCGGAAGGAAGACGTGTATCTTTACCACATCCTGACATCGCCCGAAAATGCGCGGCGACTTTTTCTAGTGTACATCGATCGGATCAACAAACTCGCTGATCACCCAGAGTTTTACAATCTGCTGAGCAACAGTTGTACGATCAACATCGTGCGCTACGCAAACGCCGCTGGCAGGATCGGGAGATTTGATATCCGTCATCTCCTCAACGGGTTCATCGATCGCTATATCTATAGCGCAGGACTGGTCGACAACACCTTGCCTTTTGACGAGCTGCGCCGGCGTTCTCGGATCAACGATGCCGCACAAGCCGCAGACGACGCTCCGGATTTCTCGCAGCGCATTCGCGCCTCCCTGCCTCTTCCGCGACCTTGAACATGGCAAATCCGATCACTTCTTTGTATAGCAACGACGGCGCACGATCCCATCCTCCGAGCGCCAGCTTCAACAAATCGGAGAATCGATTCAAAAACGCGGATCACAGCATTATGCGCCCGGCTGTGAAAAATTGCGTATCCAATCGCGTTGTTGGTCGCGTCCGGCTCAACGTTCCACAGCCGACCGAATGGCAGCGCATCGGAAATCAAATTGACGCCGCATTTGCCACCACCTCGGGGTTAGCTCTTGCGCTTTTTTATTGCAAAAAACTGGGCCACGAGTTTGTCGAGGATCCGCATCGGGATCAAATTGGGAATTGTCCAATTTTTGAAGCGCTGCGGAACGATGGTCGTGCAAACCTTAGGCCGCGCATTGGTGAGAGCAAGCCAGACGGCTTGGCCGATCGTCTCGGGGGCTAGGCCGCTAGTGGCTTCGCCCGCCGAATACCGCTCAAACTTCGTTAGTGCTTCCACAAATGGAGTGTTGCGAAATCGCTCGGTTACCCCGGCTTCGGCTTTCTGCCAAATCGGTGTCACGACCGCCCCGGGTCGGATGAGGATCACGTCAATCCCGAACAGAATTAGTTCGCGACGCAAGCTCTCCGAGAAACCTTCGAGACCAAATTTCGACGCAGAATAAGCGCCGGTGAAAGGACCTGCAATCTTTCCGCTTGTCGAGCTGATATTAACGACCCTGCCCGGCTTTCCTTTTCGTGCCAGGTCGCTGCCAAGAAGGGGCAGAAACGCCTTAGTTACGATTAATGGGCCGATAAGGTTCACTTCTAGCTGCTGTCGAAACTGGTCAACCGGAAGATAAGCTAAGGGACCGGTCACCTCGATCCCCGCGTTATTGACAAGGCCGTCCAGTGTGCTCGTGCCCAAATCGCGACCGACCTTGTCTGCTGCAAGCTGCACGGCAGTTTCGTCCGTCACGTCAAACAACAATGGGACGAACTTTTCTCCGAATTCTTTCTGCAAGCGGTGTGCGTCTTCCTGCCGGCGCACGCTGCCGAACACGCGGAATCCGCGATCGATGAGCACATTCGCCGAGGCATGACCAATTCCAGTCGAGACTCCGGTGATAACGACTTGCTTCATGGTCAAGCGGAATGGCGGAACGATAACCGAAGCACGGAATCAAGCGATAACCAATTCTGCATTACAGTTCACCGCCGGCTGATAGGATCCACGTCCAGCAGTAAGTGCTTCGGCTGTTTGGTTAGGAAGAGCCAGCACGACTAACTGGCAGGGTCATTCTCGTCTCCGGCCGGTTTCGAGACAAGCCGGTCGACTCGCGGGACGCAGTCGAAGCCAGAATAGGCGGAAGATCAGGATCCAGGAATCCGAGCGCGTGCGGAGGTTTAATAACTCGAACTCCTTCGCGTCGCTGCGCCTCGGCGATTTGCTCATGCAATTTTTTCATCTTAGTCCAATGCACTTTGGGCCGGAAATGATGCTCGGCGTGATACCCGTTATTGAACCAAAGCAAATTGTACCATTTCGAGTAGGAACTGACTCCCCAGGTAATCGGCTTATCAGGATTTCCTCCATAATGGAGAAAGAAACCGTTCAGGTAAGTGCAGCAGTGGCCGAGATAATAGAATGGCAGAAAGAAGAACCAAAACTTCCAGTCCAAAACGAAGCCGATGGCGATGGTCGTCCCGAGAATTGCAATCTCAGCAATTCCCCAACGGGCATCGACTCGGTTCTTTCTTTTAATTTCCCGGTAGATCGCCTTCGGATCTTCGCGGAGGTAACTTAAGAAAATATAACGCCACGGGTTTTCCGGCTTTCCATCGCGTCCGTGTCGGTAAATCGAAATCCAATCATACGTATTTCCATGCTCGTCGGGCCTGTCGCTGTTGCCGAGATGATGGCGGTGATGAACGTACTTATAGAAAGTTTGAGAAATCCCAAGCGTCACCGATTCCATAATGCTGAAGAGCCGGTTCAAAATCCGGGGCCTGAAGAACGGATTGTGAATTAGGTTGTGTGAAACCCCGTTGATGTTCCATGAGACGCTCACGGAATAGACGCATCCCATGCAAACTAAGAACCACCAAGGAGCGTACGGAAAAATGAGGAAAAAGGTTACGATGTAGGCGAAGTGCAGCATCCCCGCAATGACAGCAACCGCGTCCCATTTGGAGTAGGCAAAGATTTTCATCTCACCCCTGATAACCCGCCACCCAATCTATACCGCGTTGATCGAAGTAAACCCTGAAACTTTTGTAGGATGTCGTCCTACACAAGGCTAACGCCATAGGCGATTGCTTATCGCCAGCGGCTTTAGATAGCGGTTGCCAAACATTTGAGGGCGGCGACGATTCGATCTTGACACCAGAAGACCAATGGAAGTACACCACCGCAACTGGCAAGGAGGATGTATGTTAATGGATATTGTTTGGTTCTTGTTGATTGGTCTGGTGGCCGGCTGGCTCGCAAGCTTGATCACAAAAAGGGAACGCAAGGGAATCGTCAATTATTTGATCATCGGAGTCGTCGGTGCCTTCCTGGGCGGATTCGTGTTTCGCATGTTGCATCTCGTTGCGTATGGGCTGCTAGGAGAGCTTGTCATCGCCACGGTGGGCGCCGTCATTCTGCTTTTTGTGCTTCGAAAAATTTAGTCAAGTCGCACCCGAGCTTGATAAAAACAGATGCCGATCGCTTGCAAAGAGAGTTCGGCGATATGTTCGTCCGTTGCTATTAGACGTAGCTGACGAAACCGCCTTTCAAATGGACAGCCAAACCTATTCGAATTTTTGCTGAAAAGAAATCGGCAAGACTTCGTTTCGCGCAAAGAATGCAAGGCACACCAAGTTCAGAGAAATCAGAAGATAGTCTTCCTCGGTGCCTTTGCGGGATAAATTTCGAACTGATTTTTTCAACATTTGAAAACCTAGACTCTAAGCGCAGTCGATGAATGCCTCTTCCACCGTAACGCTCCTGGGTGGACTCGGCCTGTTCCTGCTCGGAATCCACCACCTCACCGAAGGCCTGAAGGGACTCGCCGGCGACTCGCTCCGGCGCGCACTGCAACGGCTCGTGTCGGGCCGCTTCAGTGCGGTCTTTTCTGGTGCTCTTTTCACCGCGGTGATACAGTCTTCCACTGCGGCCATCCTCACCGTCATCGGTTTCGTCAGCGCTGGGCTGGTCACCTTCACGCAGGCGGTCGGGATGATTATCGGGGCGACGCTTGGAACGACCTCGACGATCTGGTTGGTAGCCATCTTCAGCCTGCGCTTCAGGATTTCTG
>Ga0306920_100002279_pt1 | contig 24231 bp, 24 predicted proteins | sample flu12Cox44000170_FD_204666 | JGI IMG/M metagenome (GOLD analysis project Ga0306920, IMG submission 204666) | Lab enrichment of tropical soil microbial communities from Luquillo Experimental Forest, Puerto Rico - flux4day.12C.oxic.44.000.170 (v2)... | ecosystem: Environmental > Terrestrial >...
CCGTGCTCTGTAACGCGCGCGGCATTCGTGAGAGAGCTGGGTTAGCGGCGGACGATGAGTTCGGCGTCGCCACGGCGGGAAAGGAGCTCGACGGCGGCGGTCTGGTTTCCCCGCGAAATCATGAGGACGAGGCTCGAGGTTCCCAGACGAAGGTCCCGGATCTGCACCCAATCGAGCCAGGGGGGCAGAACGGGCTCGACCAGAGTGAGGCGATTGCCCTGCGCGTCTGGAGCGAAGCCCAGCATGGCGCTCAGCAGGTGGAAGGGGACGCCGGCCGCCCACGCCTGGGGCGAGCAGGCGACCGGGTAGCGGGTGGGACCGAGGCCCGGAGCCCGCGCGAAGCCGCAGAAGAGCTCGGGCATTCGCGCTCCCTCCCACTCCAGCGCCGCCTCGAAGAGCGCGGTGGTCAGGGCGAGGAAGGCCTCGGTCCTTCCATAACGCCGGAGACCGGCGGCGGCGATGGCCGTGTCGTGCGGCCAGACCGATCCGTTGTGATAGCTCATCGGGTTGTATCGCCGTTCACGCGCTGACAGCGTACGGAGCCCCCAGCCGGAGAACATGTCCTCCTCGAGCAGACGATCAGACACGGCCGCCGCGCGCTTCTCGAGGGCGATGCCCGTCCACAGGCAATGCGCGGGGTTTGAGGAGATGACGCGGCAGGGACCGGCCTCGCCGTCCAGGGCGAGGGCAAAGAACCGCTCGGCGTCGAGCCAGAAGTCCACATCGAAGCGACTGCGCAGGCGCTGAGCGATGTCGCGGAGCTTCGAGGCCTCGGTCCATCCGAGGACTTCGGCCACCTCGGCCGCTCCGAGGAGCGCGGCGAACTTATAGCCCTGCACCTCGGCGAGAGCGATCGGCGGCTCGGCGAGCGCGCCCGAGGCATGCATGATCGCGTCGTGGGAGTCCTTCCAGCCCTGATTGCCGAGTCCCACCGCCGAGCGCCGCGCGTACGTGAGATAGTCCTCCTTCGAACGAGAGCCGAGCATCCATCCGAGGGCGCGCTCCAGGTTCGGCCAGAGCTCCCCGACGAGGGTGCGGTCGCCCGTCCACCGGAGGTATTCGGCGAGGAGCATGACGAAGAGCGGGGTGGCGTCCACGGAGCCGTAGTACGGGATGAAGGGAATCTCGCGGCAGGCGGCCATCTCACCGCGCCGGAGCTCGTGAAGAATGCACCCGGGCTCCTGGTCGGTGAAGGGATCGTCGCGCGTGCCCTGGTATTGGGCGAGGAACCTGAGCGTACCCCTGGCGATCTGCGGCTCGAAAGGCAGAAGCTGGAAGGCCGTGATCAGGCTGTCGCGCCCGAAGGGAGCGACGTACCACGGGATGCCCGCATAGGGCATGAGGCCGGCGGAGGTCTCCGTCACCAGCATGTGCAGGTCTCCGCGCGAGCGGCGCAGCCACCCGCTCAGCCCTTCGTGGGCGGTGGCGATACGAGCGGCGTCCCCGGAGCGGCGTCTCTGCTCCTCCTGCCGACGGCGGACGATCTCGGGCAAGCTCAGCGGCTCTCCTGGATCGGGAGCATCCTCCGAGGTGGTCGTGGTCACGCCTATGGACAGCTCGACTCGCCCGCCCGCGGGGATCACGAGCTGGTAGACGGCTTCCGTGGCGGTCAGCTCCTTGGGGGCGGGCTCGAAGGTCAGCAGGGTTGCGCGCACCGCACCGTCGAGCCCCTTGTAGGCGAGGCGGACCGTCGACGCCTCGGTCACGGGGGGCAGCAGAGTGCCGCGGCGCTCCCGGCGGAGCCCCCGCACCTCGAAGACGTCGGCGAAGTCGGCCCCGAAGCCCCAGTCGACCCGCACCCGCACCGCCTCCGCTGCGAAGTTCTCGATGCGCAGGGTCTGGCAGAGCTCGCCGCCATACAGGGTGAGGCGCCGAGCGAGGTGCAGCATGCGCCCCGCGACGAGGATGGTGTCACCGTCGTGGAGATCGGCGTTGGTGAGATCGATGGCGAGCTGCAGGTTGTCCTCGGAAACGGCAGCGTTCAGGAGGAGCGGCCGCTGCTCGTGCACGCGCAGGTCGAGGCGGTCGAGAAAGCGCGTATCGCGCACGTAGAAGCCGAACTCGCTGTGCGGCACCGCGGGGAAGTCGCCGCGCCGATCGGCCACGAAGAAGGCATCGTCGTGCTGGAGCACGAGCTTGGGAAGGTCTGCCGTGAAGGTGGACGCGAGGATGTAGTAGTGGTCACCGACGGAGATGGCGTCCCCGGGGTTCGGACCGGTCATGCGGAGCGGGCCTGGTCGGCGAGGCTCCCGTAAATCCCCTCGTAGCCGTCGACCATGCGCTCCACGCTGAAGCGGGTCTCCACGTCACGCCGGCACTCCGGTCGCTCGATGCGGTCGAGCGACTTCACCGCCTGCTCCATGTCTTCCAGCGTGTCCACGATGAAGCCCGTCTGGCCGTGGCGGACCAGCTCGGGCACGGAGCCCCGCCGCCGCGCGATGACGGGGGTGCCGCAGGCCAGAGCCTCGATCAGCACGAGACCGAAGGGCTCCGGCCAGTCGATGGGGAAGACCAGAGCGCGGGCTCCACACAGGAACTCTGGCTTGTCGTGGTCGTTGATCTCCCCGATGTAGTCCACGAGCGGATGATCGAGCAGCGGCTCGATCTCTCGCTGGAAGTACACGCGATCCACTGGGTCGACCTTGGCCGCTATCTTGAGCGGGACGCCGAGGCGCTTGGCGAGCGCGATGGCCAGATCGGGACGCTTCTCGGGAGAGATGCGCCCGAGAAACGCGAGATAGTCGCCTCCGCGCGGCGAGTACGGGTACTGGTCGAGCGGAAGGCCATGATAGACCGTGCCCACCCAGTTCACGCCCAGCCCCTTGAAGGGATGGCGCTGAGCATGGCTGATGGACACGAGGGGCTGATCCCGGAAATGCTTGAAGACGGGAAAGGTGTCGGGCAGGTCGAGTCGCCCGTGGAGCGTGTGGATCGTCGACGCGCCGGCAAGCCGAGCGAAGGGAAAGGCGAGATGGCCCACGTGGCAGTGGATGATGTCGAAGTCACGCGGGTGCTCGAACACCCGGGCCAGCTCGAGGATATGGAACGCGAGGTCATCCCGCAGCTGACCGCCGAGCCGGAGGGCGCGGCCGGTGGGCGCCACGAGCTTCGCCTTGGTCCGCGAGTCACCGCTCGCGAAGAGGGTGACGTGGTGCCCTCGGGCGACCAACTCCTCGGTGAGATAGCTCACGACACGTTCCGTGCCCCCGTAGAGCGCCGGAGGCACCCGCTCGTAGAGCGGCGCGACCTGGGCGATCCGGAGCGGGCGGCTCACGAGGCCGCCGAGAGGGAGGAGTCCGGCGCCAGCTCCGCCCGTGTCAGGATCACGGGCGTGTCGATCGGCCAGTCTTCGAGTGCGTCGGCCGGTATGCTCACCCGCCGCGCCAGCACGGGGCCGCTCACCTCCGTGAAGCCCTCGGTCACCACTCGGTCACCCGCCTTGCCGCGCGCGACGGCGGGCGGTTTCTCCTGGATCACGAGATCGATCCACCATTTCTCGTGTTCGTCCGCGTACTTGATTGCCCAGAGGGCCATGTCCGAATCCCCGCTTACCAGGTGTACGGGTAGCCGTAGTGGTCGTGGAGCTGCGTCTCGTACTCGCGGGGGATCTTGACGTCCGGATCGTACGGCGGAGCTTCCTCGATTCGCTTCTTGGTCAGGTTGACCACGAGGGCCTGCTTTCGCGGGGCAACCGCGCTCAGCCACGCCGTGGAGAGCAGCACCTTGCGGCCAGACAGCCAGCCGCCGGTGTCCACGACCACGTAGCGGGCCTTGAGATCCGAGTCGCCGAGCAGGATGTCGCTCACCTGGCCGATCTCGCCGTCGGTGGCGAGGATGGTGTAGTCGAGCATGTCCTTGATGCTTCGAAGCATTATTGGGGTCTCCTGTCCTGGATGCTGGCCGCTCGCTCGTCCTTGCCCAGCGCCTCGATGAGGATCCGCAGGTCGTCGGCATGTTCTTCTTCAGTGGCGAGGACGCCTTCGAGCATGCGGCGCGTGGTGGGATCGTCGTCGCCGATGAAGCGGATCATCTCGGCATAGGAATCGATGGCCACCCGTTCCGCCACCAGATCCTCCTTGATCATGTCGATGAGGTTGTCGCCTTCCACGTACTCGGAGTGGCTCCGACCGAGCAGGCCCTCTGGATTGAAGTCGGGCTCTCCGCCGAGTTGGTTGATCCGTTCCGCGATTTGGTCCGCGTGCTGCTGCTCCTCGCCCGCGTGCTCGAGGAACTCCTCGGCCACTGCCTGAGCGTGAATCTCCGACGCGGTGTAATAGTGGCGCTTGTAGCGGAGCACGCAGACGACTTCGGTGGCGAGAGCCTCGTTGAGCAGCCGGAGCACGGTGGCCCGGTCGGCGCGATAGCCTTCGGTCACCGCTCCCTTCTCGATGTGACTGCGGGCTCGACGTCGGAGTTCCTCGATGTCAGTGAGAAAAGACTTGTCCATGAAACTCTCTCCTTCTTGAGTCACGAGGTGTCGATAGAGGCGAGAGTTTGCGAGGAGCATGCCAGGCAATTCTTGCGTCTCCCGCGAGGCAATCGGCGGCAAAAGCGTGAAGCGTCGAGGGAGCTGGTCGGCCCCAAGTCTGGCTCCGGTAAGATCCACCCGGTAAGATCCACCCGGTAAGATCCACATCGCCTGACTCGATGTCTCAGAGCTGGATCAGAGCGATTCGGAGAGCTTCGCGATCTCGCGAAGGATCACGTCCCACCGGCCGATTGCCGCGCGCACCGTCTCGGAGTCCTTCCCCGCCCGGAGGAGCTGAAGCTGCTCGTGGAGCAGCGCGCGATAGCGCGTCACCGCGCTCACGATCGCGTAGAGGCTCCGGTCCCGGGCCTCCAGGGACTCGAGCAGATCGACATCGAGCGGATCGACGGCGCGGAGACGGGCACTCACCGCGGTATCAGCGGCCACACGTGACATAGACCTTTCTCCCGACCAATCTAGACGATGACGACCCGCTTGCCTCGCGAATCGAGCCACGAGCGAACCCTCGGCCAGGCTCCAGGCGCCCGACGCTCCCAAGCTTCCACTGCGTGAGAGCTCACCACCACGCACGGCCATTCCGGCCGCTCCGCCGCCTCGATGATGCGTATGAGGTCCGTGCTCGAATCCTTCACCTGAGCAAGTAATTCTTCCACAGTCATGGCGGCTCCGATGAATCCCAGGCTCAGTCGGCTTCTCGCTGCCGACGTGGCCCTAAGAGCAAGGGACGTGCCCTGGCTCAAAACCAGCAATTATTCCGATCCTCGTTGGGCAAAACCTGCGTTTCACGCGCCCTTCAGGAATTCTTTACCGAGTAGTTCGGGCGAGCGTCGACGTTATGAGAGGCTGGCACGGCGGATGCTCTTTCCCCGCGAGCCATGAGACAGCCAACCCTTCTCGCCTCGTCCCTGATCGGGGTGATCTTAGTCGTCCTCGTCTCGGTAGCCGCCTGGCACTTCTCGCTCCCCGAGCCCGGCAGCAGCCAACCCGCCGTCCATCTTTACGCGGGCAGCGAGCTCATTGGGGTCATCTACCCCTCGCATCGCGCCCAGAACTGGGTCTCGCTCGAGCGATTCCCCCGGCCCGTGGTCAACGCCGTGCTTACCGCGGAGGACCGCCGCTTCTGGAGTCACCCGGGCGTTGACCCGGTGGCGGTGTTCCGCGCTCTCGCCGTGAATCTCCGGCGGCACGAGGTGCGACAGGGGGCGAGCACGGTCACTCAGCAGGTTGCCCGCACCGTGTTCCTCGATACGCGTCGAACTTGGAGTCGGAAGCTCGCCGAGACCGCCATCGCGCTGCTGCTCGAAGTGCGCTACCCGAAGACGCGGATCCTCGAGACGTACCTGAACACCGTGTACCTCGGCCAGGCAGGCGACGTTCCCCTGTACGGTGTGCCCGCGGCCGCGCGCCATTATCTCGACAAGGACGTCACTGCGCTCGACCTCGACGAAGCGGCCTGGCTGGCCGGCTCGATCCGCGCACCCAACCGGCTCCTCGGAGGCTCTCGCGGAGAGGCGAAGCGTCGGCGGGACCAGATCCTGGTCGCCATGGAGGAGCGGGGCCTCATTGATGCGACCACGGAGCGCAAGGCGGTCGCTCGTCCGCTTCCTCCCCAGCTTCCCGAGGCGGTGAGGACCGCGCCTTACTTCGTCGACCTGGTTGCCGCGGAGCTGTCTCGCCGGGGTGCCGTCCCGGTGACGGGCGATCTCCGGTTACAGACCACCCTCAATGTCCCGCTCCAGCGGGCCGCGGTGTCCGCGGTCCGCCAGGGCATCGCGCGCATCGAGAAGGCGCACCCCCAGCTTGCTGGACGAGTCCAGGCGGCGGCGCTCGCCATCGATCCCGCCACCGGCGAGATCCGTGCCCTCGTCGGTGGGAGGAATTACGCGGAAAGCCCATTCAATCGCGCGACGCGCGCTTCGCGCCAGCCCGGGTCGATCTTCAAGCCTTTCGTCTATCTTGCGGCCTTCGAGGCGGAGCGGAGGGGGTCAGGGCTGACTCCGGCCTCCCTCGTCTCCGACGAGCCTTTGTCGGTACGCGTGGGAGCGGCGAGCTGGGAGCCCCAGAACCTTGACCGTCAGTTCCACGGCAGTGTCACGGTGCGCCGGGCGCTGGAGCAGTCGCTCAACGTCCCCGCGGTCCGCGTCGCCATGGACGTGGGGACCCGCCACGTCGTGGACGTGGCTCACGCCGTCGGCATCGACCATCCTCTCGCTCCCGTGCCCTCGTTGGCCCTTGGGACGTCGGAGGTCACCCTGCTCGAGATCACCAGCGCATATGCCACGCTGTCGAATGCCGGAGTCCGCGTGGTGCCCACCACCCTCGCGGCGAACCTCTCCACCTCGGGGGCGGCTCTCGCGCCCTTGCCCGCCTCGTATCGCGCGGTGTCGGCCGAATCCGCGTTTCTCATCACCCACCTCCTTCGCGGCGTGATGCGAAGGGGGACAGGCGCGGGCAGCGCGGCGTGGGGTCTGCAGGAGACCACGGCGGGCAAGACCGGCACTACGGACGGACTGCGGGACGCTTGGTTCGTCGGCTACACGCCGAGCTTGGTGATCGGCGTTTGGGTAGGAGTCGACGACGGCACGCCGCTCGATCTCACGGGTTCGCAGGCGGCGCTCCCCATCTGGGGTCCCATCATGCAGGCCGCGGTGCGCCGGGCGCCGCCACCGGACTTCACCCCGCCTCCCGGCGTGGTGATCGCCCAGGTCGATCGCGCCACCGGGCGTCGCGTCTCCTTCTGGTGCGGCAGCGACGACGTTGTGCAGGAAGCATTCAGGCAAGGGTCCGTGCCGAGAGAAGGCTGCGATTCTCCCATGCGCGAGGCCTTGCCGAGCGTGCTCCACTGGTTCGGCAGGCTCTTCCGCAACTGATCACGTCCGGGAGTCGGAATTACCGAGTCGTCCGGACGTAAGCGCGCGCTAGCTCGTCGCGCGCGATCGGCGAACCTCCTCACCTTTCAGTCATTTGAGCGCTGGCACGAGTGTTGCCCTTGTCTCCGTCACGAGGAGGACACAACCAATGCTCTACTACGCGCTCATCTTTCTCGTGGTCGGCCTCATCGCGGGGCTCCTTGGGCTCTTCGGAGTGGCACAGGTCGCCTCACAGATCGCCTGGATCCTCTTCGTGATCGGCATAGTGATGCTGATCATTCACCTCGTCGCCGGTCGCGGGCGGGGAGCGAGAATCCCCTGATGGAGATCGGCTACAAGCTCTCGAGCGAAGAGCACGGCCCCAACGAGCTCGTGCACTTCGCCCGCATGGCAGAGGAGCGCGGTTTCAGCTTCGCCATGATCTCTGATCATTTCCACCCGTGGATCGATCGGCAGGGACAAAGCCCGTTCGTGTGGAGCGTAATCGGAGCGATTGGGCTTGCTACCACGCGGTTACGGCTCGGGACGGCGGTGACCTGCCCAACGGAGCGGGTGCATCCCGCCATCGTGGCGCAGGCCGCCGCCACCGCGGCGGCCATGATGCCGGGACGTTTCTTCCTGGGCGTGGGCACCGGGGAAAATCTGAACGAACACATCATCGGCGCGGGATGGCCCGAGACGGACGTGCGTCAAGCGCGCCTGGCCGAGGCGATTCACATCATCCGCCTCTTGTGGCAGGGCGGGTTTCAGAGCTACCGCGGCTCCTTCTACACGCTGGAGCAGGCTCGGCTCTATACCCTTCCTGCGTCTTCTCCGCCACTCATGGTGGCGGCGGGTGGTCCGAAGAGTGTGGAACTCGCCGCCGCCCTCGGCGACGGGCTCATCGGCGTCGAGCCGGATCGAAAGCTCGTCCGCGGCTTCAGGAAGGCCGGCGGCGCACGCAAACCCTGCTACGGCGAGCTCACGGTGTGCTGGGGCAAGGACGAGGGCAAGGCGCGCCGGATGGCAAAGGAACGCTGGCCCATCCCGGCCATGGACGCCTCCCTCGCCTGGGAGCTTCGCCTGCCCCGTCACTTCGAGGCGGTGGCGGAGCTCGTGACGGAGGACGCCATCGCGGAGTCGATAGTGTGCGGATCCGAGCCCCGGCACCATCTGGAAGCGTTGCGCGAGTACGCCGACGCGGGTTACGACCACGTTTGCGTCCATCAGGTTGGACCCGATCAGGCGGGCTTCATGGAATTCTACCGGAGCGAGATCATTCCCCGGCTCAAGGTCGGCCGCAAGAAGGCGGCCTGAACGCGTGGCACGGAGAATGCCTTCACGTAGGCAAGAGGAGGACGATGCAATGCCGGAGTCAAGAGTGGTGCAGCGGTGGGAAATCGTGAACTGGCCGGTAAATTGGTCCGCTGTGTGGGTCGGCGCGCTCGCCGCGCTGGCGTTGGGGCTGATCATCGGCCTGGTGGGTACGGCGGTTGGGGCCTATCAGGAGATGCATATCGTGAGCTGGCGGAAGTTTCAGCTGTGGTCGCTCGTCTTCAGCGTGTGCGGAGCCTTCTTCGCCTTCGCGGTGGGCGGATGGGCCGCCGGCAAGATCCTCGGCGCCCGGCACGCGGAGACCTCGATGCTCCATGGAGCGATTGCCTGGCTCGTGACGGTGCCGATGTTCCTCGTGCTGGCCGCCTTCGGCTCGATGGGCTACTTCGGCGTCTGGTACGGAGGCCTTGCCGGCACCCCGGCGTGGGCCGCGCCCGTGGTCACCGATCCACACACCGCGCTCGCCCTCGGCCGGAACGGTGCATTGGGTGCCGTGGCCGCGCTCCTGCTCGGTCTTGTGGGGAGCGTGGTCGGAGGCTGGATAGCTTCCGGCGAGCCCATGACCATCACCTACTATCGGACCCGCACCGCATTCGCGGGCGGCTCAAAGTAAAAGGAGCAACACCATGCTTCTCATTTTGCTCTGGTTGCTCGGCGTTCCGTTGGGCCTGATCCTGATCCTTTTCCTCCTGGGCGTGGGTCACTAGATGCCGCCCGACAGCACGCGGGTCTGCATCGACGGACGGAGCTTGGATCGTCTCCAGGAGCTGGTCGGCCCCGTCCGGGAGCGTCTCGGGGACTCGATCCGTGACCTCTCCCACGCCCTGGCGCGAGCGGGCGAGTCGGTGAAGCGCATCCAGGTGGCCGACGTCACGGCCATCATGAGACGCTCGCCCCTCGCCAGCCTCGCCGTGGCCGCAGCGATCGGCTTCCTCGTGGGGCTCTCGCTGTGGGCGCGGGACGAATAGGACCATGCTTCTGCGTGAGCCCAGGGTCGAGCCTCCCGACGCCGGCCGCAGCATCTTCGGCCTGATCGAAGAGCTCCTCGGGAAAACCACGCGGTTGCTCGATCAGAAGCTTACCCTCCTCCGTCTCGAGGTGGAGGAGAGTGTCGGGACATTGCTCCGCCATCTCGCCGTATTGATCGCGGGCGCTGTGGTGGCGGGGCTCGGTCTCGTGCTCGCGAGCTGCGCTCTCGCCCTCTGGATCGGCGATCTCCTCGGCTCCGCCCCGGCGGGCTTCGCGATTGTGGGCGGGGCACTCCTCCTCGTCGGGGTGGTGGTGATCGCCGTCCGTCTGAAGCGAGGCGTCGGTCCCCGGCGACTGGTACCGGAGCGGACAGTGAAGGAGCTCGAGAAGGACACACGATGGATCAAGAGCGCTCCGTAGACATCGAGCGGGTGAGCCGCGAGATGGAGCAGACGCGACGCTCCATCCTCGACACGGTGGACGAGCTTAAGGATCGAGTACACGAGCGTGCCGACTGGCGGCACTACACCGCCGCCTATCCCGTGGCCAGTCTGATCGTGGCGGCAGCCTGCGGTCTCGCCCTCGCCCGGCTCCTGGTTCCTGCCGTGCGCCTCGTGGGCATCCCGCTGCTCCTGGCGCCGCGCCTGGCGCGACGACGTCCTCGGGGGCTCGCGGGCACGTGGGCGAAGCTCGCGACGACGGGCGGCGCGCTGACTCAGCTCGCCGCCCTGCCCGCGCTGGCCTCGGAGGTTCGTCGGATCGTGGGTCGGGCGAGGGGCAAGAGGGCGCCGCTGATCTAGGAGCGGCCACCGTACTCCGCCTGGTTGGCCTTCAGGCGACGAATCAGCTCATCGTAGGAAGAGGTCTGCAGGATGTGGTCGAACTGCGTCCGGTAGTTGAGCACCAGGCTCACTCCTTCCAGGAGGACGTCGTAGACGAGCCAGCGATCGCCCTTATGGAGGAGACGATAGTCGATGGGGACCTGCGTGTCCTGCTTGGTCAGGATCTGCGTCTTCACGGTGGCCATATCGCCTTCGATCGACTCCCCGATGTAGGCGATCTTCTCACCGTTATACTTCTCGATCTTGCTGACGTAGGCCCGCTCGAGGAGATTGGCGAAGAGCTCCACGAATTCTCGCTGCTGGCCCTCGTTCAGCTCCTGCCAGTGCCGGCCAAGGGCCCGCCGGGCCATTTCCGTAAAATCGAAAACGGCATCGGCGTCACGCCGGATGGCCGCCCGGCGCTCTGCGGCCATGGACTCGGGCTTGAGGGTCGGATCCTGAAGGGTGGCGAGAACATGGTCGACGGAGGCCCGGAGCTGGTCCGTCGGAATGCCTGCCGCCGCGACCCCGCTGCTCAGGGACAGGACGAGAGCTGCGGCTAGGGCCGAGAACCTCCGCGACGTCACGCCCCGAGGATATGGATGTTGACGGTGCGAGACCGTGGACCGTCCCATTCCGCGAGGAGGATCGCCTGCTCATCGTCGAGAGCGAGCGTTCCGTTCACAATACCGATGGCGACCCCGTGGCCGAGGAGGCTCGCCCGGAGATGCGCGGCGGCATTGCCCCGCTCGCAGTCCGACCAACGGAGATCGTTGTGCCGGTAGGCACCCTCCTCCCCGATGAGGCGCGCCATCAGACCCACGAAGTCCTCGGTGTCCGAGTCGGTGATGACGATAGAGCAGGTAGTGTGCAGGCAGTTCACCAGCACCATTCCGTCCTGCACGCCGGCGTCCCGGATGGCCGCCTGCACCTCGGGCTTGACGTCCACGGCATTGCGACGAGTTTCACTCTTGACGGTGAAGCTCTTGCGATGGACGAGAAGCGCAGCCTCCGCGGCCTCTGCCCTCATCGCGAACGATCCTGCGGCCCGCCATCGAAGGCCGACGCCAGAACCGTCTTGAGTCGAGTGGCGTCGAGTGGCTTCGGTAGATAGGCGAAGGCTCCCTGCGCGGTGGCGCGGCGCCACGTCTCGAGCGTGCCGTGAGCGGTCATCACGATCACGGGGAGCGTCGGAAGCTCCCGCCGTATGGCTTCGAGCAGCTCGAGTCCGCTCATGCGAGGCATGACGACGTCCGTAATCACGAGGGAGGGATGGATTTTCGGGACCCGGTCAAGGGCGGCCCTCCCATCCGACGCGGTCTCTACCTGGTAGCCCCACAGCTCCAAGAGGGTACGCATGCCCTCCCGGGCGTCCGAGTCGTCATCGGCCACGAGAATCCGGCGACCAGGGCGCGTCTCCGGCTCAATATCGTATCTTTCGTCTCTGAGTGCCTGGCCCATGGTGACTTCCGGTGCATCGCCTGTGCCAGCCAGGCTAGTTCTCTTTCGCGAGCCTCCACCGCCGCGTCTTGTTGTGGAGCGTCTTCGGCGTCGTGCCGAGAATGACCGCGGCCCGCGTCTTGTTGTTGTTCACGGACTCGAGGGTTCGCAGGATGAGCTCGCGCTCACCCTGCTCGAGCGTGGTGCCGAGGGGCAGGAGCACCGCATTTCCCTGCTCGCGCCGCTCTGTCGGGGCGATGCCCAGCGGGAGGAAGACTGGGGTGATGAGCTCCTGGTTGCAGCCCACCACGGCCCGCTCGATGATGTTGCGGAGCTCGCGGACGTTGCCGGGCCACGCGTGATCGCGGAGGCGCATCATGGCCGTCTCGTCCACCCCCTTGACCTCCCGCCCGTACTTCTCGTTGAACTCGGCGATGAAGGCCTCCACGAGGAGCGGGATGTCCTGGGCCCGCTTGCGCAGCGGCGGGAGCGCGATGGCGAGCACGTTGATCCGGTAGTACAGGTCCTCCCGGAAAGCCTTGTCGCGCACGGCCTGGGCGGCGTCGCGGTTGGTCGCGGCCATGATCCGAACGTCGACCTTGATCTCCGTCTTGCCACCGATCCGGCGAACCACGCCGTCCTGCAGAATGCGGAGATACTTCACCTGGAGAGCCGGGCTCATCTCCGTGATCTCGTCGAGGAAGATGGTGCCGCCGTCGGCCAACTCGAAGAAGCCCGCCTTGCGCTCGTTGGCGCCGGTGAAAGACCCTTTTTCGTGGCCGAACAGCTCGCTCTCCATCAATGTCTCGGGGATAGCTGAGCAGTTTACCGCGACGAACGGCCCCTTGCCCCGATCGCACATCTGATGAATGGTCCGGGCGACCAGCTCCTTGCCCGTCCCCGTCTCGCCGGTGATCAGGACCGGTGCGTCGCTGGCCCCGGCCAGCTCGATCAGCCGATAGACTTCCTGCATCGCCGGGCTCGTGCCCAGGATGGGCCCGAAACCACGACTCTCCCGAAGCTGCCGGCGCAGGAGTGTCACCTCGCGCTGGACTTCCCCGCGCTCCACCGCCTTGTCGAGGAGGACCCGGAGGCGCCTCGGGTCCACCGGCTTGGTCAGATAGTCGTAGGCCCCCTCGCGCATGGCCGACACCGCCGTTTCCACCGTCGCGTGACCGGTGAGCAGGATGACCACGGCATTCGGGTAGACTTCGTTGAGCGGCTTCAGGAGCGCGACCCCGTCCAAGGCCGGCATCACCAGATCGGCGATAACCACGGAGGGTCCGAAGTTGGGGGCTTTCTCGAGCGCCTCCTTCCCGTCGATGGCCTGCTCGACCTCGTATCCCCAGGTCGTCAGCAAATCCGCCAGCGCGGTGCGTGCGGACTCGTCGTCGTCTGCGATCAGAATGCGGTGTTTCATGGCTCACTACCTCGCTCGTTAGGGTTGAGGCCGTGGCGGTCCTGCCAAACCGGGCACGATTGTAGCAATGTGTATGCCCCTAGGATTCTAACCCTCAGACGGCGCCTAAGTACGAGTGGGGGCGAAAGAAATCTGAACATGGGCCGAGCCGGAAAGGGCCCAGCGCCGAGGAAGGTCGGAAGGTTCGACCGAGAAGTTTTTACCTGTATCACCTTGCTATACTGCGCCGCGCGGGGGTCAAGCCAGGAGCCATGAGTACCGACGTCGCGGCAGCGCCTCCCCGGGACGCCTCACCGAAGCCATCCGATCGAGCACGGCGGGTGGGCCTCTCGCTTCGCGCCCGCGAGATCTTCGCGCTGCTCCTGCTGAGCCTCTGCATCGTCGCCCTCAGCACCGCCGCGCACCTCTACCACGCTCAGCAGATCGTCTGGAACGCGACGCTCAGGGAAGCGGATCTCGTCGCCCGCCAGATTTACGAGCAGTGCGTTCGAACCCTCTCGCGCCCCGCCGCCCAGAGCCCGCGAGACATCCTGAGCCACGACCCCGACCTCCGGTCCCTCCTGGACGCCACCGTCGGTTACGCTCCATGGCTGCTTTATGCCGCGGTAGTCGACAACAGGGGCGTGGCCATCGTGCACAGCGATCCCAAGCGCGAGGGTGAAATCGTTCCGCCTCAGCCGAGCCTGCGAAGCCTCGTCAGTGATCACCCGCTCCGCCGCCTGCTCGGGACGGCGCGCTCGGAAATTTACGAGACCGCCCTGCCCTTCAACGTCAACGGCAAGCCGCTGGCCACGATCCGCCTCGGCATCGCCATGCCGCTCCTGCGGGGCCGGCTCGACGATGCGTTCTGGTACACCGTTGTCCTAGGCGCGCTCGCCCTCGGCGCCGCGCTCGTGGTAGCCCTCGGCCTTTCCAGCGTGACCCTCAAGCCCATCCGCAAGCTGGCGGAGGACATGGAGCGGCTCCGGCAGGGCGACTTCGACGTGGGGGGCGGCGTGGAACCGGGGGACGAGTTCGGGAAGCTCGCCTATCAGCTCCAACTGCTGGGCAAGCAGATGGAGACGGATCGAACCCGGATCCTCGCCGAACGGAGCGAGATCGACACCGTCCACGCGGCGGTGGACAATCTGGAGGACGGCATCCTCTTCGCCGAAGCGAACGGGCTCGTGCTTTTCGCCAACCGCTCGATCGAGTCGCTCTTGGGTCCCACCGCCGACAACGCCGAGGGTCGACCACTGATCGAGGTCTTGCCCGCGGAACACCCGCTTCTCAACCTCATGCGGCGTACCCTCGACACGGGGGAAGCCTCGCGGAACGCGCAGGTCGAGATCGTCACCGACGGCAAGCCGCGCGAGGTGCTCGCCTCGGTGTTCCCGGTGTTGGGCGACGGGGCGGGGTGCGCCGGCGCCATCCTCGTGGTGCGAGACGTCCGGGCCGTGGCGGTGTCCGCGCGAACCTTCCAGTCCCTCATCCAGTATTCCGCCCAGCTCGCTGCCCTCGGCCAGATCACCTCCGAGGTCGCCCACGACGTGAAGAACCCTCTACACGCCATGGCGGTGCGCGTCGCCTTCCTCCGGGAGCGCATCCCGAACCAGACGCCCGACGTGGTGCGAAGCCTCGACGTGCTCGAGCGCGAGATCCAGCGCGCCGCGGCCGTGGTGGACCGCTTCATGGAAGTGGTGTATCCCTCCGACCTGGCCCGTGCGCCCGTCAATCTCAATCCCCTCCTTCAGGAGCTGGCGACGCTGCTCCAGGCGGAGTGGCAGGCCAAAGACGTGGTCCTCACCACCCACCTCGAGCCGGATCTGCCCGCCGTCAAGGGCGACGAGGAGATGCTGCGGCGGGCGCTCATGAACCTCCTCGTCAATGCCTGTCAGGCCATGCCGGGAGGAGGGCGGGTCGACATCAGTTCCGAGCTCGAAGCGGAGGCGCTCAGGGTCACCATCAGCGACACCGGCGTGGGCATTCCGCCGGAGGACATCGAGCGGATCTTCAAGATGTACTACACCACGAAGACCGACGGGACCGGCATCGGCCTCGCCCTCGTGCGACGGGTGATCGACCTGCACCACGGCAGCATCGAGATCTTGTCCACCGTTGGCCAGGGAACGAAGATCATCGTGCGGCTGCCCCTCAGCCTCCGGTGATGAGAGCCGCCCTCACCCTCTGTCTCGTCGCCGCTACCTCTTTCGCCTGCGCGTCGAGCCGGCCGCCTCAGCCCGCCAACGTGGTTCCCTCGAGCGCAGCGCCGTCGCCAGTTCCGGCGCCGGCTCCCTCGCCCGCGCCTCCGTTGATCACGCCGCGCGTGGCCAACGATGAGCGGACGGTCCGTGACGTCAACGCGCGTCTGGCCCGGGCGAATCAGCTCGTGTCCCAGATCGATCCGAGCAAGCTCAGCAGCGATCAGCAGGAGATGCTGTCCGGCCTTCGCGACTTCATCTCGAAAGCCAACGAGGCGCTTCAAGCTCATGACATCCCGCGGGCGCAGATGCTCGCCGACAAGGCCTCGCGCTTGGCCGATGACCTCACCGTCACTCTCAAGAAGACTCGCTAACTGTTCACGACTCTAGCGCGCGAGACGGGAGGGGTGGGGTCAGCCGGCGTGCGGCAGGGTAGTGAGCCAGTCCGGCTTGACGCCGAGCTCGCCCAGCTTCCTGAGAACACGCCGGGAGGTGCCGAGATCGCACCAGGATACTTCCGAGAGCCGCATGGCCACCAGCTTGTCGGGGCATTGCTCCAGGAGCGCCCGGGAGAAGCTGGCGCGGGGCGCGAACTCGTAGGCTTGGGCGATCGCCCAGCGCTCGTGCTCGGTGCTGAGGAACCGGTCGAGACCGGCCAGCCGCTCGTGCAGTGAGGGTAGGCACTCGCGGCCCATATCCGTCAGCGCGCCGGCGCGCGCTCCGAAGACGAAGGTGTTCCAGAGGGCTCCGGCCTCGAACAGCATTCGCGCGGTCGCCGCATCGGGCTTCTCGACGAACCGGTCGACGCGATGGAGCACCGTCCCTCCCAGGCCTGGCTGCTTCGCGCCGAGCTCCATCCAGCCGTAGTCGGTCTCGGGTTCGGTCGGCTGCGCTCCCAGCAGCACCATCTGCTCGCGCCGGCGGTCGGCGACCTCGATCACCTCGCCGATGCGAGCCATGAACGCGGCGTCGTTCTCGACGAAATGATCCGAGGGTGTGACGACGATGACGGCATCGGGGTCTCTCATCCGGATCCAGTGCGCCGCGAGCAGAATAGCCGCCGCAGTGCCCCGGTCCTTCGGCTGCTCGAGGACATGGGGGACCGGTGAAAGAAGGCGCAGCTCAGCGGAGAGATAGGCGCCCTGACCAGCCATCGTCACCACAACAGTCCGCCTCGCGGGGATACTCAGGCCAAACCGGTCGAGAGTCTGCCGTAGGAGCGACTTTCCCCCGGTGAGTACGGCATATTGCTTGGGCCGGTCCTCGCCATAGACGTGCCGAGTGAGATCTCGGAGCCGCATGCCCTCGCCGCCGGCCAGTACGAGGGCCCACGTGTGCGCATTCCCACTCAGGTCGGTTCGATCAATGTGGATCACGCGCGATCACTGGGCAACGCGCATGCCACGCGTAATGTGCAAAGCACGTGCTTGCCAAGCCCCGGAGATTTCTGGCGCATTTGTGATGATGCGCCTTCGAGCAGGTCACGATGGTCGCCGGGGCGTCCGGACGCCGCGGTCCGAATTTACTGAGTAATTTGTGCCCCGACCGTGTAAGTCCCCTGACACTCGTGGCGCCCCTAACCGCAACCCCCCGAAAGTGCGACCGCATCAAAGTGTCATGGAGGGGCATATGACTTGCAGCCTGGCGACAGCGAGCGCAAGACAGCGGGAGGCCAATATGAACAGGAAGACGTGTGATTGTGGAGCGCCAATCCTTCGCGCGGTCGAGGATCTCGGGTGCGTCGAGTGCGGGGAGCCCTGCTGCCCCGTCTGCGCCTACACCCTCGAGTCCGTCTCGTACTGTTCGTCGTGCGCCGCTCGATTCCTCGACCCGGCCGACTACGCGGCGCGACGCTAGACTACCTGGCGGCGCGACGCTAGACTGCCTGCGCCTACGCGACCCCGCCGGGTCGCGGGACGATCGAGTGTCCTGAGCTATTCGCCCGCCCGCGCGTGGCGCCGCGCGCCGCGCCGAAGGAGGAGCCGCCATGACGGATATGTGGAGCGATCTGATGTGGACCGCCATCCACAACGTGACCGCGCGTCTGGTCATCATCCTTCCCGGTCTCCTCGCCATCCTGACCCTCTCTGCCATCGGTCTCGTAGGGGGCTGGCTCATTGGCCGGCTCGCGCGGCGTCTGGCCCGGACACTCGCCTTCGACCGCCGTGCCGAGGCGTGGGGGCTGAGCCAGGCCATGGGACGCTCGGGCATTCGGAGGACCCCCTCGGATGTCATCGGCCTCGTGGTCTTCTGGAGCATCCTCGTGGTCTCGGTCACTCTCGCCGTCGACGCTCTGGCCATTCCGGGGACGGGACGGGTAACTGACTTCGTTCTCTATGCCCTGCCCCGGGTCCTGGGCGCGGGGCTGATCTTCCTCATCGGATGGCTCGCCTCGAACTTCCTCGGCGAGGGCGCCCTCATCGCCGCCGTCAACGCGCACGTGCCCGAGGCGCGGCTGCTCGCCCGGGCCATCCGCTGGGCGGTGCTCCTCTTCGCGGCGGCCACCGCCATCACCCACCTCGGCATCGGGAAGGAGATGGTGCTGGTAGCCTTCGGGATCACCTTCGGCGGGCTCATTCTCACTCTCTCTCTGGCCTTCGGCTTCGGCGGGCGGCGGCTCGCGCGCCAGATCCTGAACCGCTACCTCCGCCGCGAACCGCACTCGAGCGAGACCTTCACGCACCTGTGAGCCGCCCATGACCGACGCCGGCGCACGCCTCGCCGCCGCGATCGCCGAGTTCGAGCCTCCGCGCAGCGCGACCTATCGATTCCAGCTTGGTCCGTCCCTCGGTTTCGAGCAGGTGGCGGCGCTCGCGGACTATCTCGACGCCCTCGGCATGACCGAGGCCTATCTCTCCCCCTGCTTCAAATGTGGGCCGGGGAGCTCCCACGGCTACGACGTCACTGATCACAATGTGCTCAACCCGGAGATTGGAAGCCCCGCATCGTTCGACCGGATGGCGGCGACGCTCAGGGGGCGCGGCATGGGGATCATCCTCGACATCGTGCCCAATCACATGGGGGTGGCGGGGGACAGCAATCCGTGGTGGATGGACGTGCTCGAGAACGGTCCTAGCTCGCCGCACGCGAGCTTCTTCGACATCGAGTGGGCGCCGCCCAAGGCCGAGCTGCGAGACAAGGTCCTGCTGCCCGTGCTGGCCGATCAGTACGGGCGCGTGCTCGAGTCCGGCCAGCTCCAGCTCGAGCTGGTCGACGGCGCCATCGTCCTTCGCTGCGCGGGCGCGCGGCTTCCTATCAATCCCGACTCCTATGCGCGCCTCCTCACCCACCAGCTCGAGGATCTGAGCGCCCGTCTCGGCGACGATGCGCCCCATCTCCAAGAGCTCCAGAGCATCCTCACCGCTCTCGCGCATCTGCCGAGGGTGACGGAGACCGATCCTGCCCGCGTGCAAGAACGCCTGCGCGAGAAGGAAGTGGTGAAGCGGCGGCTCGGCGCCTTGGTGAAGGAGTCGGAGGAGATCCACGCCTTCGTCGAGGACAACCTCCGCGCCTTCAACGGCACGGTGGGCGATCCGGCCAGCTTCGACCTCCTCGACGCGCTGCTCTCCGAGCAATCCTACCGGCTCGCCGATTGGCGGGTGGCGGGAGACGAGGTCAACTACCGCCGCTTCTTCGATGTCAATCACCTCGCGGCCATCCGCATGGAGCGCCCCGAGGTCTTCCGGGCCAGCCACGAGCTGGTGCTCCGGCTCGTCGGCGAGGGAAAGGTCACCGGGCTCCGTATCGATCACCCGGATGGGCTCTATGCTCCCGGCGAGTACTTCCTGCGTCTCCAGGAGGGCGCCCTGCTCGCCGTGGCCCGTCGCCTCGAACCCGAGCTCGACGCGGAGGAGGCCCTCGCGGTGGCCGCGCGCTATCGCGCCGCGGCCGCCGCTGACCCCGCGAGCCGAGATGGGCGGCCTTTCTGGATCGCCGCCGAGAAGATTCTCATGGGCGATGAGCCCCTGCCGGAATGGTGGCCGGTGGCGGGCACGACGGGCTACGACTTCCTGGGCTCCGTGAACGGTCTCTTCGTGGACCGGAGCACGTGGCGCCAGATGACTACGGTCTACCGCCGCTTCGCGGGCCCCGTGGAGTCCATGGCGGACCTCGCGTACATCGCCAAGCGGCTCATCATGCAGGTGTCCATGGCCAGCGAGATCGCGCAGCTCGGCCTCCACCTCGACCGCATCTCGGAGCGGAATCGGCTCTCGCGGGACTTCACCCTGGCGAGTCTCGTGCGAGCCATCCGGGAGATCATCGCCGCCTTCCCCGTGTATCGGACCTACGTCGGAGATCTCCTGGTGGACGAGCCGAGCCAGCGCGACCGCGGTTACATCGATCGCGCGGTGGCGGAGGCGCGGCGGCGCAATCCCACTGTGAACGCGTCGATCTTCGACTTCCTCCGCGACGCGCTCCTCATGCGCCTGCCGGAGCGGAGCGACGAGCACGAGCGCGACGAGCGGCGCCGGTTCGCCATGCGCTTCCAGCAGACCACGGGGCCCGTCACCGCCAAGGGCGTGGAGGACACCGCGCTCTACGTCTACAATCGCCTCGTCTCCCTCAACGAGGTGGGGAGCGACCCCGCGCGCTACGGCGAGGCCGTTTCTACCTTCCATGAGAAGAACCAGCACCGTCTCGAGCGCTGGTCCGACTCGCTCCTCGGCACTTCGACGCACGATACCAAGCGTGGAGAGGACGTCCGCGCCCGGATCAGCGTGCTGTCCGAGATTCCCACGGTGTGGGCGGCCCACGTCAGGCGGTGGCGCATGCTCAACCGGCGGTTCAAGCGCGAGCTGGACGGCCTACCTGCGCCCGACCGCAACGACGAGTACCTCCTCTATCAGACGCTGGTCGGCGCCTGGCCCGTCCATGCGGACGAGGAGGCCGCGGAGCCGCTGACCGCGCGCATTACCGCCTACATGGAGAAGGCGACCAAGGAAGCCAAGCGGCGCACGAGCTGGGTCAACCCCGACGCGGACTACGACCGCGCCGTTCGCGACTTCGTGGAGCGCATCCTCGCGGCGGACAGCCCGTTTCGCTCGGTTTTCCTGCCCTTCCAAAGCGTCGTCGCCGTTCACGGCGCCGTCAACTCGCTCGCCCAGACGCTCCTCAAGATCGCCTCCCCCGGCATCCCCGACTTCTATCAGGGTTCCGAGCTCTGGGACCTGTCCTTGGTCGATCCTGACAACCGGAAGCCCGTGGATTTCTCCGCGCGACAGGAGCTGCTCGACAGCCTGCGCAAGCAGAGCCCGCCCTGGGGCGAGCTCCTCGCTAATTGGCGTGACGGACGGATCAAGCTCCACGTGACCCAGCGGGCGCTGACCCTTCGCCGCGAGCTCGCCGGCCTCTTCCGCTCCGGGGCCTACCTCCCGCTGTCGGCCGTCGGGGAGCATGCCGACCATGTCGTCGCCTTGGCGCGCCACGACCCGGAGCGGGTGGTCATGGTGGTGGTGCCGCGACTCAGTGCGCGCCTCACCGGCTTCCATGGCGAGTGGCCGCTCGGTTCTGCGGCCTGGGGGGACACGTGGCTTTCCATAGATCATCCCGCCCTGCACGGAGAGTACGTGGACCGGCTCTCCGGTCTTCGGGTGAGCCCTGAGCTGCACGATGGCAAGCCCGCGCTTTCGCTCGCCAAGCTGTTCGAGGTGCTGCCGGTCGCTATGCTTCAGCGGGAGGGTCGCTCGTGAACCGGACGATGCCCCGCACGCGCCCTGGATCTCCCTATCCCCTCGGCGCCACGTGGGATGGGGCCGGGGTCAACTTCGCTCTCTTCAGCGAGCACGCGACGGCGGTCGATCTCTGCCTCTTCGACCCGGAGGACCCACGGCGGGAACGCCAGCGCATCCGCATGCAGGAGCACACCAACCAGGTCTGGCACGTCTACCTCCCCGAGGCGCGCCCCGGGCAGCCCTACGGCTATCGCGTGCAGGGACCCTTCGAGCCGGAGAACGGGCATCGCTTCAACCCCGCCAAGCTTCTCCTCGACCCCTACGCGAAGGCCATCACGGGGTCGCTCCAATGGGATGATGCGTTGTTCGGTTACCGGATCGGCGATCCGGGAGAGGACCTGACCCCGGACGATCGCGACAGCGCCCCCTACATGCCGCGCTCCGTCGTCATTGATGCGGCGTTCAGCTGGGGAGAGGACCGGCCGCTGCGCACGCCCTGGCACAAGACCGTGATCTACGAGATGCACGTCAAGGGCTTCACCGCGCGGCACCCGGACGTGCCCCGTCACCTCCGAGGAACCTACGCAGGGCTGGCGGCGCCGCCCGCCGTGGAGTACCTGAGCCGGCTTGGGGTGACCGCGGTGGAGCTCCTGCCCGTGCACTACTCGGTCGCCGATCACTATCTCGTTCAGCGCGGACTGACCAACTACTGGGGCTACAACTCGATCGGCTTCTTCGCTCCGGACTCGCGCCTGGCCTCCGCTCAGGGAGCGGGCGAGCAGGTCGCCGGATTCAAGACCATGGTCAAGACCCTCCACGAGGCGGGGATCGAGGTCATTCTCGACGTCGTCTACAACCACACCGCGGAGGGCAATCATCTCGGGCCGACCCTGTCCTTCCGCGGCATCGACAACGCCGCCTACTATCGACTCGTCCACGACAGCCCGCGGCACTACATGGATTACACGGGCTGCGGCAACACCCTCAACATGACGCATCCACGGACGCTGCAGCTCATCATGGACAGCCTCCGCTACTGGGTGCTCGACATGCACGTGGACGGGTTCCGCTTCGATCTCGCCTCCGCGCTCGCGCGGGAGTTCCACGACGTCGATCGCCTCTCCGCGTTCTTCGACGTGATCCACCAGGATCCCGTGATCTCCCAGGTGAAGCTGATCGCCGAGCCATGGGATCTCGGTGAGGGCGGCTACCAGGTGGGCAACTTTCCCCCGGGCTGGGCGGAGTGGAATGGACGCTACCGCGATGCCATCCGTCGCTACTGGAAAGGCGACGAGCGGCAGGTCGCCGATCTCGGCTATCGCCTCACCGGCTCGAGCGATCTCTACGAGCAGGGAGGGCGGCGTCCCTTCGCCAGCGTCAACTTCGTCACCGCCCACGACGGATTCACCCTCGCGGACCTCGTAGCCTACAACGGCAAGCACAACGAGGCCAACGGTGAGGACAACCGTGACGGCACCGACGACAATGCCTCGTGGAACTGCGGCGCGGAGGGACCCACCGACGATCCCGGCGTGAACGCGCTGCGCGAGCGCCAGATGCGCAACTTCCTCGCTACTCTCCTTCTCTCCCAGGGCATCCCCATGCTCCTGGCCGGCGACGAGGCGGGCCGTACCCAGCATGGCAACAACAACGCGTACTGCCAGGACAACGAACTGTCCTGGCACGCCTGGCCCCTCTCCCGGTCGGCCATGCGTCAGCTCGACTTCACGTGCCGGGTCATCCGGCTGCGTCTCAACAATCCTGTCTTCCACCGGCGGCTGTTCTTCCAGGGGCGGCGCATCCACGGCTCCGCCGTCAAGGACCTCTCGTGGTTCAGGCCCGATGGCAAGGAGATGACCGAAGACGAGTGGAACAATGGCTTCACGCGCTGCCTCGGCCTGCGGCTGGCCGGCGACGCCATCGAGGAGATGGACTGGGGGGGACAGCCCATTGTGGCCGACACCTTCCTCCTGCTCTTGAATGCGCACCACGAGGCCATTCCCTTCATCCTTCCCGCCCACAAGGCGCGCGTGCGCTGGGAGCTGATGCTCGACACCCGTGACTGGGACCTCGGGCCGCGGGTGCCCGCCTTCCGCGCTGGCGAGACGTATCCGCTGGAGGGCCGGTCGCTCGCCGTGCTGCGGCTCAGGCGCTCGAGGGCGAAGCGGTGAGTGGGCAGCCCGCGGTCCGGCGCGCGCATCGCATGCCCTTCGGAGCGGAGACTCGCGACGACGGCACCACCCGGTTTCGCCTCTGGGCGCCCGCCGCGCGCAGTGTCGAGCTCTGGCTTCCCGATCGAAGACAGGGCTTCGCCATGCCGCGTGACGCCGCCGGCTGGGCGGAGTGGGTCGCGCGTGACGCGCCGGCGGGGACGCGTTACTCCTTCCGGATCGATGGCGAGCTGCTCGTGCCGGACCCTGTCTCGCGCTATCAGCCCCTGGACGTGCACGGGCCGAGCGAAGTCGTCGATCCTCTGGAGTATGCATGGTCCGACGACGAGTGGCGCGGCATCGCGCCCGAACGGCTCGTCTTCTACGAGCTGCACGTCGGCACCTTCAGTCCCGAGGGCACCTTCGCGGGGCTGGCCGAGCGCCTCGACCATCTGGTCGCCCTCGGGGTGACCGCGGTCGAGCTGATGCCCGTGGCCGACTTTCCCGGCCGATGGGGGTGGGGCTACGACGGTGTCCTGTTCTTTGCGCCCGACTCGACCTACGGGCGTCCGGAGGAGCTGAAGGCTCTGGTCGAGGCCTGCCACGCCCGCGGCCTCGCCGTATTCCTCGACGTCGTCTACAACCATTTCGGGCCCGAGGGGAACTATCTCCACCGCTACGCTCCCGCCTTCTTCACCCGCGAGCACAAGACGCCCTGGGGTGACGCCATCAACTTCGACGGTCCGGGCAGCGAGGTGACCCGCGCCTTCATCATCCACAACGCCTTGTACTGGCTCGAGGAATTCCACCTCGATGGCCTGCGCTTGGACGCCGTGCATGCCATACCCGACCGCTCATCAGACCATGTGCTCGACGAGCTGGCCCGCGTGGTCGCCGAGGGCCCCG
>Ga0306920_100002280_pt1 | contig 24227 bp, 15 predicted proteins | sample flu12Cox44000170_FD_204666 | JGI IMG/M metagenome (GOLD analysis project Ga0306920, IMG submission 204666) | Lab enrichment of tropical soil microbial communities from Luquillo Experimental Forest, Puerto Rico - flux4day.12C.oxic.44.000.170 (v2)... | ecosystem: Environmental > Terrestrial >...
ATGAGCTCGGCCCTCGGGCGCACCGCTTGGCCAGCGGCAGCCCCGGAGCTGGCCGGCGCGGTGCATTGCACGCTGGCCTCGGATCCAGAACCAGATCGTTTTTCGGCCACCCCAGGAGCGTGTGAGGGGTGGCCGGAAAAACTTGTGATTAACAAATGAACCAAACAACAGCCGACACTAACTTACGAATGGGATACTGAAAGGGGTAGGACCACAGGGACTAGATCCTCGAGGGCAACGGAATTCGCCGTAGTGAAGCCGAGCTGCGCAGAATCAAGGGAGAGTTGTTACTTCGCGGTAAAGGCAGCGAGCCTGAAGCGGAAGCTTGCTTTCGCGAGGCGATTAAAGTCGCACGGCGGCAAAGCGCCAAATGGTGGGAGCTATGCGCGACTGTGAGCCTGGCGCGCTTGCTCATGAAACAGGGCTGCCGTGACGAGGCGCGCACCATGCTCGTCGAGATCTACGATTGGTTCACCGAGGGCTTCGACACGCACGACCTTAAGGAGGCCAAGCAGCTTCTCAATGAACTTGATCAAGAATTTTGATGCAGCTTGCGGACTCGCTTGCTCGCTGCGCGCGGCAACCCGCGCTCCGCTAGTGTGGTTCACCGAAGGTTTCGACACTGCGGACTTGAAGGAAGCCAAGGCGCTGCCGGACGAATTAAGCCGATAAGCAGGAAATCAGATGCTCTCTTTTAAGTGGCACAGGCTTTAGCCAGTGGGTCTGACAAGCTCGATGGTTGTTTGTTAAGAGCATCACAGGCTAAAGGCTATTTTGATTCCGGGAATTTCAGTATGGGTCCCGATTTCAAGGACGCCAATTACGCTTCCCTACCCTGGAACAAAAATGCGACGTTTTGGAAGCTCCTGCCCAAGTCACGTTCTGATACGTATTAATCTCGCATCGTAATGCTCGCATTTGCCCAAGAGTAGGCGTCAGTTCTTCGCTCGCGGCACCACCCTTTCCCAAACCGTCTTCGCGCTGTAGACAGGCATCTCAGCCGTGCAGGCGCTGCTGCCACCATCTGGATCATACTTGTCAAGGAACGCAACGTAGGCGTAGCGCATGTGATAGCAATGTAAACGGCCGCCCATATCCCTGTAAGTGGACTCGATTATAACCACCAACTTTGTACTGCCGTTTACGACGGACTGCAGGTATTGTGGTGGAAACATCGCCCCGAAGAAGTAGGGCGCCTCTGGCGATAGCAAGCCGAGTGATAGCACGACATGCTGCAATCCCAGGATATCCTTAACAAGACGGCCGTTGACCAGAGTGGACACCTCTATGACCGTTTGTTCTGAGGGTATGTTTCCAAAGTTACGGAACTCGATCCACGATGCCGGCCGCTCTGGATTGGACCGGTCGAGTTTTATCGAAGCTACGCCGAGGTAAGGGCGATTCGATGTTGAGTAGAAGTCTCGGGTCAGTCGCGCGACCCGCCATGAAGTCCAGGCACTGAACATGGTGCCGATGGCCATCAAGATAGTTGCTGCAACCATCAGTGCGTTGGTGAAATCAAGTGAGCGTAAGGTCTCCCGCTGAACATGCAGGAGTGCGTCCCCAGTCTCTACGCGACCAACAATCTCTTGCCCCTTTGACTCATCTGTTGGAGAGCTGATGGGCATTCCTCCTCCTCGACCGTTACGCAGCGGAGGATACTTTTCGAACAAAAAAATTGGATGACTGAGAGTGAGCGGGGAAGGGAACTTGGGCTAAGAAAAGGATGGTCACCATTGTTGGCGGCCCCGGTCCCCTCAAAGAAATAATTTCTGTCCAAATTTTTCTCGTATTGCGATTTTAAGTCCGGTCCTGCTGGTCGTGCCGATCTACTTTGCATCCAGCACCGGGTTTGTGGCCCGCTCCGTGGGTCGAGCCGAGTCGGTGCTGCTGCGGATTATGGTAAAGGTCCCGGCGACACGTCCGGGTGCTCTTCCTTTCGCCTCGCCAGCCACATCAATTTCGGCCTTCGTCTGACCGCCACCCATATCGCTGTATCTTACCGAGGTAACATTCGCCACGACCTCTCCGGTCACTTCTCCTAATGGCATTTTCAACCCCCAATCTCAGGTTATGGGGGACGTTCTCTGAGCCACGGAGCAGGCATCTCCGTCATACTCCGATCTGTAAAAACTGCCAACTTCTTTACTGGCTGAGGCAGCATCACAAGGCGGACGCGATCAGTGTCGATCCTGCCGTTGCACCCGTCTCTTCGATCAGCGCCGCAGTTTGCCTCTTGCGCTCCAACCCCCAACTTGCGGGCATAGCGTTCGGCATCACGTTTTCTGTTCCATTGCTCCCCAACACGCTTGGTTGCGAGCGCAGCCGAATACCCCAGGCTCGTGAATGGCTGAGGGCGCGCTTGACCCTTCGCGCCACATGGCGCATACGACAGGGTGGCAGCGCAGTAGCGCCGGGACCCATAGCAACGTGTTGAGGAATAGATCATGACTGTCTTCAAATATGACCACGTCCATCTCCGTAGTCCCGATCCGGAAGCAACAGCGCAGTTCTACGAAAATATGTTCGGCGCAGAGGTTTCTCGCAGTCTCTATCCGGCTGGCACTCCGTTTGCCGGACAACCGCGTATCACGATGAAATTGGGTGGGACAAGTTTCTACATTGCGCCTCCCGATCCGAGAGCACCTAACGGCTTCCCGCCCAAGACGCCTCACTTCGGCCTGGAACACATCGGCTTGACGGTGGACAACCTCGACGCCGCGGCGGCCGAGCTGAAAAGCAAAGGCGCGCACTTCACTGTAGAGCCAGTGACCTTCACGCCCGGCATCAAGATCGCCTTCGTCCAGGCGCCACAGGGAGTGCTGGTTGAATTGATCCAGCGCGAACGATAGAGCCTAACTATGCGCTGCCACCGGTTCTGCGGCGGTGGCACGATGTGCTTGGTCGCCAGTCAGGATGATTTTCGCCTCCGCCTCCACCCTGGTGCCCTTGAAGAAATCCTGGTTCATCCCGCCGTGCAAGCGGACAGGGTTCTCCAGTGCGAATCGCCGGAAGTCCTCCGGACTCATGAGGCCTCGGTCGACCAGTTCATGCGCCTCCTCCAGGACTCCGCGCATGTCTTCCACATCGAAGTGGCCGATGTCTGAGCCGAAGATGGGGTTCAGGGACGCGCCGCAGGGGTTCAGCTTGCGATCGAAAGCGGCGGCGGCCGAGCGGTCGTCGCCCTCGCAGCCGAAGAAGAAGTTGGGCACGAAAAGATCGCGGATGTCCTCGGGGCGCGCGATTTTGCAGTCGCGCCAGTCGTCCAATTCCTCCATGCGATCGGCGAATATCGCATCCTTTACCAGCTTGTCGCGGTAGGGCTTCAGGCGTTCGTGTCCAAATTCATCGATGAGCCGGCCGAACAGGGCCGCGTCAATGCGGGCGGGATCGAGACGTTGCATCGCCGCGTAATTGCGCTTTTTCCAGTGCTCAACCAGCCGCGCGTAGAGCGCGGTCGCCCAGGCGGCGCCACCCTCGAGAAATCCGAAGCGCAGCTCGGGAAAACGGCGAGTAACGCCCCCGAAAAACAGCGACTTGCAAACGGCCTCCCCTCCTTCCGCAAAGCCGCCGAGTTGGTTGTATTGATGGCGGCTGATCGACGCCCGGGTGCCGCGGCCGATGGGGGCGGAATGAAAGGTCGGCGCGACCCGCAGCTCGATGCACTTTCTCCAGACCGGGTCGTAGTCGTACGGGCTGTCGATGCCGAAACAATCGTAGTAATAGAGCTCGGCCATCGCGGCCGGATCCTTTTCCGGTTTAGCGACCGGGCGCAATACATCGCCCGCGAACACCGCGGCCTTGAGACCGAGGGTCTTTACCGCATGTTCTAATTCGGCAATGGCCTCGCGCGGGGTGTGCATCGGAATCACCGCGGCCGGAGTCAGACGATCGCCAAAACCGCGGAACATCTCGGCGTTATAGTTGTTGCACGCCCGGGCGCACGCCTGGCGCAACTCATCGTCCGCGATGCCCGGCAGCGTCAGCACAAGCAAACCGAGGCTGGGATAGACGATGGCAAAGTCCAGGCCGATTTCATCCATGCGGGCATGCATCAGCTTGGGCAAGGCCGACGTTGCCCGATCCAGGGTGTTCTCGGCCGGAAGAGGCCACCAGACCGGGATTCCCGGCCGCGCCTGGCTACGCTCCTCGGGCGTCATGCGAAATGCGCGGCGGGTCATGACGACGTGGTCGCGCCAGCGCTGCGGCATCTTTGCGCCACCGGCTTCGCGCAGGAAATCAAGGAACAGCGGGACCATTTCGATCTGATGGGCATCGGCGTCAACGATGGGATGGCCCAGCTTGGCCCGCAATTGGTCAACCGTGGGATTGGCTTTGAGCATTGTCGGCATGATTTTCCAGTCCTTCCCCAAGCTTTGGCTGCGCCTGATTTTCCGGCGCGTTGATCCCAACTCGGCACATTAGTCTGAAGTCGCCCCTACCGTCAAAAAGGGCCCCCTGGAACTCGCATGGGAGTAATTGTCAATTGTTGTGGATCGAGCCCACATGATCAGGCGGCTTCCTGTGGTGCGGCTTCGCTTGATTGACTAGTGGTTCGGCTCCTCCGCCTTTCCTTTACGCACCTGCGTTTCTTATGTTCCGCGCTCGGTGACGCTTGACGCACGGGGCTCGAATTCAATCCGCGCCACGTGGGTTATCAATCACGAAGAGCCACGTCCCGTCCGGCTGGCGACGAACCACTTCAACATTATTGCCAGTGGCCGTGACTGGCTTACCATCCGGCCCGGTAGCGGTCGCGCTCCACGCTCCGCGCAACATGGCCAGATTCCCATCGCCACTTTGAATGGCCGTGATCTCCCGGGTGAAATGGATCTCCTCGAGCGCCAAGAAGCCCTTGAGGGCCTCTCGAATAGCCGCTCGGCCCTTGACGACCTCACCCGAGTCGAGGACTAAACTAGCGTTGGGCTCGTACAGCGCGACCGCAGCCTCCAGGTCCTTGTTCTTCAACGCTTGCTCGATCAGGAGGTCACACTCTTCGGGCTTATGTGCTGGCATATTTCCCTCCGTCGATTCTGTAGAAATGAGCCTAACATCGGCCCTCATTGAGTAATTGTCAATCGTTGTCGATCGAGCCCGCATAATCAGCCGGCTTCCCGTGGTGCGGCTTCGCTTGATTGAGTAGTGGTTCGGGGTGTTTAACGCTCGGAATAGTTCCTGAAGCCGATTAAGCGGCTGTGCCTGCCAACCGGATTGGCGTACCTCCAACAATTACCAACGTATGCGTTGCATCGTTAATCTTTGACGTGAGTGCGGCTAGTATGAATTCCTGTAAATACCTTTACCTGCGAAACTGCCGCTTTTGTCATTCTCGCGCGTGGCTGCCGCGCGAAGAATCCCGGTCTTTTTCCTGTACTACTCCTATGCCGGGCATCTCCACGCCTCTGCGTCATGAGCCCAATAGTGCGCACCGCAGAAAGCGCGACAAAAATGGAGCGTCGCCGGACGGAGCCGGTGCAGCCGTCCTAAAGAATCCGGGATTCCTCACGCGCGGCAGCCACGCGCGCGGGAATGACAGCAGGAGAGGCTCCTCAGTGAGGAGCATGACATGCCTCGCCCGAAATATAAAAGGTATTAGTGGGACTGGATACTGGGACTCTGCCTATCTTGAGGGGTGTTGATTTCATCAGGCGTTGCGTCGGCGAATGTGAAGTTGAATCGGGGATTGGCGTTCCACGCTTCAAGCAGAAATGAAGAACACCAGTAAAGCCGGCCGCGATATTTACAACCAGCCGTCACGCACGCAATCGTGCTAACAACTGGCGAACCGAACCTGCACAAGTGACTAGAGAACGCTATGAAACGCGCGGAACGCGACACCCTGCTGTTTATCCTGGCAATCACCTCGGGCTCTGCCGATGGATGGAGCTATATTGGACTCGGTCATGCTTTTGTCGCCAACATGACCGGAAATACTGTCCTGCTCGGTGTCTCGATGTTCCTGGAGCATCACGATGTCCTGCATCCGTTGATTTCGCTGATATGTTATGCGGCGGGAGTTGCATTCGGATCATTCTTAACGCGCGATGTCAAAGAAGAGTCGCTCTGGTCCAAATCAACCTCGAGCGTTCTGTTGGTGGAAAGTCTTATTCTGTTTGCAGCTGCTCTCGTGTGGCTGTCCAAGAACGCAATTCTTTCACCGAGGTTGAAAGATCTTATGCTCGGCTGTGTTGCCGCAGCGATCGGCCTGCAGAGCGGTGCAATGCTGGCTCTGAAGCTACCCGGCATTATCACCACTTATATTACAGGCACCTGGACACCTCTGATTAGCGGAGTCGTGCTGATTGGCATCGGGCGTCCGCGCGTCCATGCCAACGAAGAGAGTTTAGAAGGCCGCCTGTTTGTCCAGGCTGGATTTCTACTGGTCTATTTCTCATCCGCCGTCGTTAGCGGATGGATCTTTCATCATATTCCGGTGCTCATAGGATTTCTTAGTGCAATCCCGATACTTATAGCTGGAGCTTACGGTGCGATCCGCGGCTGATACCCAATCGCGGCGGCGCTCACGCTGAATTTCAGGGCCCTATTAGCGGTGTTGGTCCGCGCCATCCACCAAGCTTTGGCTGCTCGCTTAAATGGCATCCGGTTAAGTTGTGCGCCAAACCAGACTTTACACCAGGATGAAGCGAAACCGTGCTCAGCCTCCGCAGTTTGCTTGACGCACCCTGCCGATGATTTGCCTACCACGTTGCTCACCGCGGCCCACCTGGTTGACCCATCCGCAAGCGGAGGATTCGCGACCGGAGACAGTTAGGGGTAGGGTATGCCAGCACGGCATTGACCGCGTCGACGAGGCGATTGTGAACATTGCGGCATGGCTCCGCGGTCTCGGGTTCGAGCAATACGAGCCGGCGTTCCGCGCAAACGACATCGACGAAAGGGTGCTGCGCAGCCTGACATCCGAGGATTTGAAGGATCTCGGCGTCACTCTGGTCGGACATCGCCGGCGACTGCTCGACGCGATCGCCGCGCTGGGTGCAGATCTATCAACCGCGGCGGTGACAGCGGCGTCCAGGGATCTAGTCCTGCAAGCCGACGCCCAACGTCGGCAGCTAACGGTGATGTTTTGCGATTTGGTCGGTTCGACCGCACTCTCGGCGCGGCTCGATCCCGAGGATCTGCGCGACGTCATTGCTGCATACCATCGCGCCGTCGCGGAAATCGTCGCTGGGTTTGATGGCTTCATCGCCAAATACATGGGCGACGGTGTGCTGATCTATTTCGGCTACCCGCGAGCGCATGAGGACGATGCCGAGCGCGCGATCCGAGCCGGGCTCGATTTGATCGGTGCCGTGGGTGACCTCAAGCTCAAATTCGCTGAGCTGCGTGCCCGGGTCGGCATTGCAACCGGGCTGGTGGTCGTTGGTGATCTGATCGGCGAAGGATCGGCGCGGGAGCAATCGGTCGTCGGCCAAACACCCAACCTTGCCGCTCGTCTGCAAGCCGTGGCGGAACCGAATGCTGTTGTCATCGCTGCGAGCACTCGCCGGCTCGTCGGCGATCTTTTCGACTACCGCGACCTGGGTGTCGTCGAGGTCAAAGGGATCGGGGCTGCGGTCCCGGCGTGGCAAGTGCTGCGTCCGAGTGTTATTGCGAGTCGGTTTGAGGCGTTGCGCGGATCGACGCTGGGCCCGCTTGTTGGCCGGGACGCGGAAATCGACCTGTTACTGTGCTGCTGGCGGCGTGCCAGGTCGGGCGACGGTCAGGTCGTTTTGCTCTCCGGCGAGCCCGGCATCGGCAAGTCGCGCGTCGTTACAGAACTGGCGGAGCATCTCAATGCAGAACCTCATTTCCGTCTGCGCTATTTCTGCTCGCCGTATCACCAAAACAGTGCGCTGTTCCCATTCATCGAACAGCTTAGCGATGCCGCCGGGTTTGTCCGCAACGACTCGTCCGTGGCGCGAATCGAGAAGCTTGAGAGCTTAATGGCCCGAACGACGCCGCCCGACGAGGATGTTGCGCTGCTCGCTGACCTCCTGTCATTACCTGCTCTGCAGCGTCACCCTTTGCCGAACCTCAGTCCCCAGCGGAAGAAAGAGCGGACGTTCGAAGCGCTGATGCGGCAACTCGAAGTGCTAGCGCGCCAGCAGCCGCTGACAATGGTTTTCGAGGATGTGCATTGGATCGACCCGACCTCGCGCGAGCTGCTCGACCTCATCGTAGAGCGTGTCCACAGCCTGCCAGTGCTGCTGATCGTGACATTCCGTCCTGAGTTTCAGCCGCCTTGGAGTGGCCAGCCGCAAGTCACTATGTTGGCGCTCAATCGCCTGGATCGCCGCGACCGGACCGATTTGGTCAAGCAGCTCGCCGGCGGTAAGGCCCTTCCAGATGAGGTCGTCCTCCACATCGCCGATCGGACCGACGGCGTGCCGCTCTTTGTCGAGGAGCTGACAAAGAGCGTCCTGGAGAGCGGTCTGCTACGCGACGAAAGTGATCGTTACGTGCTCGATGGTGCATTGCCGCCGTTGGCGATCCCGACAAGTTTGCACGATTCTCTCATGGCGCGGCTCGACCGTTTGGCGCCGGTGCGGCTTGTGGCGCAGATGGGCGCCGCGATCGGCCGCGAGTTTTCCTACGCGTTGCTGCGTGCGGTGTCCCGTCTGCCCGACGACGAATTGCAAGCCGCTCTCGGCCGCATTGTTGCTTCCGAGCTGGTCTTCCAAAGAGGCGTGCCGCCCGAGGCGGTTTATTCCTTCAAGCACGCGCTCGTGCAGGACGCGGTGCACGGCAGCTTGCTGCGCAATGTCCGGCAACGACTGCACGGGCAGATCGCCGAAGCACTCGAAGCTCATTCCCCTGAGCTGATGAACAGCCAGCCCGAACTCTTTGCGCAGCATTATGCCGAGGCCGGGCGCGTTGAAAATTCCGTAGCCTATTGGGCCAAGGCCGGCCGGAGATCTGCCGCCCGCTCGGCGATGGCGGAAGCAGCGGTGCAACTGCAAAAGGGCCTGGATCAATTGGCACTGCTGCCGGACAATGACGAACGCCGGCGGCGGGAGCTCGAATTCTGGTGCGCCCTGGGCGCAGTGTTCCAAGTGGTCAAAGGTTTCGCTGCGCCGGAATCGGGGCGTACCTATGAGCGCGCACGAGAGTTGTGGGAGCGTCTGGGTTCTCCGTCGGAGTTCCTTCAGGTTCCTTTTGGGCAATCGCTCTATCACATGAACCGCGGCGAACTCGATCGAGCGCTGCGCTTCGACCAGGATTTGCTGCGTTTGAGCCGTCAGCGCAACGATTCCGCAGGGCTGGTCCTGGGCCATCAGTCGTTTGGTCGAAACCTATTGTTTGCCGGCAGGTTTGCTTTAGCGCGATCACATCTGCAAGAGGCGCTGGGGCTTTACGATCCTGTCTCCCACCAGGGACTTGCCCAACAGATGGGAACCAGCCCCCAGGTGGCGTCTCAGGCGTTCCTTGCGAATGTCCTTTTTTGCCTCGGGTATCCCGATCAGGCAGTGACACGGACCAATGCAGCCATCGCTGAAGCTCGGGCGCTTGCTCATCCGCCGTCCTTGGCTCTGAGTTTGTCGATTGGCAGCAGGGTGCTTTCGCTCGTCGGCGACAGCGCAGCCCTGGATCAGGCGGCCGGCGAGCTGATCTCGCTGGCGACCGAGCGGCGTTTCCCTTATTGGCATGCGCTGGGAGCGGCGTTTCGTGGGTGGGTCCGGGTCACAAGCGGCGATTTGGCCGAGGGCATATCGCTACTGCGCAGCAGTTCAGCCGCTTATCGTGCCACTGGGTCGGAAGCTTGGACGCCCCATATTATCGCCCTGCTGGCTGAGGCGTGTGAGATCGGAGGACAACTTGAAGAGGCGCGGAGCCTATTGGACGAAGCTATCCAAATCACGGAAAGGACTAGGGAGTGCTGGTTCGCAGCGGAGCTCTACAGGCACAAGGGCGAAATCTTGCTCCGGCTAGGGCATCGCGGGACAGCTGAGCAAACGTATCGAAAAGCCCTGATCATCGCCCAGGAGCAGGAGGCCACGCTCTGGGAATTGCGTGCCGCCTCGAGCCTCGCCGAGCTCCACCTTGACCAGGGTTGCCGCATCGAGGCGCGCGATCTTTTGACACCGATCTATAACCGTTTCAGCGAGGGCTTCGACACGCCTGATCTAAAAAAGGCAAAAACCCTGATTGAGGGCCTGAATACGTAGTCGCGACGATGCTTTGTCGCCGACAACGTAGTGGCGGCGAAGGTCCGCAAATATGTTTCCTTGGGGAAGCTCCGAGGCCATGCCCTGCTTCAGTGCCCGGCGTTGATTTAAGATCCTTTCAGCTATTAGCCGCGAGAGCGAGAGCAAGCAGCTGGCGCGCAGAACGAAGAACGAAGATCGCGTTGCTTGAATCGACCAACCGGGAATGTCGAGACTTGGCCGCCGAATAAGCCCGCCGGAATCCGGGACGGCCGCTTTCGGCCGCCCTGAACCAAGTGAAGGGTCTCGGCGCGGCCGATTTCCTTCGCTGCGCTCAGGACGGCAAAAAAAGCCGCCTCGCGCGCGGCAGCCAACGCGCACGGGAATGACAGAGCGCGCGTGCCCAGGGTTGCGAAGTACACAAAGTAAACTTATTGACGGTTCGGCACACTAGTGGCTACGCGGAAGACGGTTCGATGGAAACTGGCGTACTCGAAGGTCGCCAGGCCACTCCGTCAATTCGCCACCGGCATAGTCTTTGAACCGCAGTGGCCTTCCCTGTGCGAACGCTTTCGACCCCATTCGCTGAACGAAGAGTGCTGTCCCTGATGTTCTGCATTCCTGAATCAGCGAGCGCGCCCACTCGAGGTGAAAAGGCCGCGCGCCGGCGCCCGATTCGCCGCCGACTATCACCCACTGCAATCGCGGTGCAAAACTGCCGAGACGGACAGGCGCCAGTACCGGCTCAATGCTGACCCCACGTACAACCGCAGGAATGGTGAGCAGCTTAGGAGCGTCACGCTCGAGGGCCAATTGATCCACCGACGCCAGCAGCCACACATTCGGATAACCCGCGCCCCAATCCGGCGGCAGCATCTTGGGTGCATTGCCAATTCGCTTCGTCAGGATAATCCAGTCAAGGTTGCGCGTCTCGCGGACTAGCGACCACAGCCGATCTCGGAAGAGTTGATCCACGTCGTTATCGAACACATCGGCCATAGATGCGCAGAACACGCGATTACGACGATGCCGCGTTCGCGCCAGGCGATCCCATTTGAGTGGCTGTTGCCAATGTTCGTCGCCAAAATATCGACGCGGTGCCCCTGGTCCCCAATGAGCACCCTTGAACCACCTGACGTCGAGCGCCATCGCGTAGCATCGATCGCAGAGTGGGCTAACCTGGGTGCAACCCCACCAGGGGTTAAATGTGTGGTCACACCACTCAATTTTCGTTACCTCACCCATCTTTGCTCGCGTCAGCCTTTTGGCTGGTTGGAGTCCGGACCAAGCCGACCGCCGACCATGATTACGTCGTAAGTCGGTGCCAATGTCATGCGCCGCCCATCTGGCGAACCCGTTTCAATTTTTTCACAGCCTCGGCGGCCGCCCTCGTTCGCTGATAATATCAAGCAGAAGCCAGAGGTAAGGCGCATGCGCAGATTCTTCGGGTCGATGGGTGCCATCAGCCGAGTCACGATCGAGAGCCAGGCCCTTAAGAGTAATATGCTGGATGATCCGTCGGTGCGCGTCGTGGACGTGTACGTCCCGGCTGGACATGACGGACAGGGATTGCCCGTGTTGGTGGATCTTGTCGGCTTCACGAGTAGTGGCCTGTCCCAGACGAATTGGATCGGCTTCCGCGAAAACGTGCCGGAACGGCTCGACCGGCTGATCGGGGAGCAGCGCATGCCACCTGTCGTTGTCGCCTTCCCCGATTGCTTCACCCGGCTCGGCGGCAACCAATACATCAACTCAGCTTCAACGGGTGCCTGGGAGGATTTCCTGCTGCATGAAATGCTGCCGGCGATCGAGCAGCGCTTCGGATGTGGCGGCTCCGGGCGTCGCGGCGTATTCGGCAAGAGCTCGGGCGGGTATGGCGCGATCATGCACGCGCTACGTCACTCCGACATCTGGTCGGCCGCGGCGTGTCACTCCGGCGATATGGGCTTCGAGTTGTGCTATCTGCCCGATATGCCAGCGGTCCTGCGTGCACTCGCCGGAGCTGAAAACTCCATCGAGCATTGGTGGTGCCAGCTCGAAGAAGCCCAAAAGCATCCGGAGGGTTCCGGCAAGGTGGTCAACGCGCTGGCGATGGCGGCCAGCTACGATCCCGATCCCACGCAGTTCCTGGGCATGCGGCTGCCCGTTACTTTCGACACCTGCGAGGTTATCGAAGAGCGCTGGGCGAATTGGATGCGGCAGGACCCAGTAGTTGAGATCGAAACGCAGGCGAGCAATCTCCGCAGGCTGAAGGCACTTTACATCGACTGCGGCGAGAAGGATCAGTTCAATCTGCTCTATGGTGCCCGCAGGTTCGTGCGCCGGCTCAAGGAGCTTGGCATTGCGCATCGCTATGAGGAGTTCCCCGACAACCACACCAGTGTCGATTACCGTATGGATGAAAGCTTGCCTTTTCTCGCCCGGGCGCTGTCCGGCTGATGTGCGACTGTCGACAGCCCCCCAGGGCGAGCTTACAAACATGTAGTGTGCCGTCCTATAAATAAGTTTACTTTTGTACTTCGCAACCCGGGCACGCGCGGTCTGTCATTCCCGTGCGCGTTGGCTGCCGCGCGCGAGGAATCCCCGTAATGGACACGGAAACGCTGGTCGGATCTCGTGTGTTGCTGGAGAATGCAGGCCGAGAAGGCCCTTGGTCCTCTTCGGGGGTTTAACACTATACTGGTTGAATTCTGTACTAAGTCCTGCCACAAATGTTTGCTGGAGCGACGGCAATGGGGGGAAATAGATTCCTGCTATTGGGTGCTTGGCTTCTAGTCTTGACGATCACGCTCGTTTTGTGGATGTACATACCGACTCTTACCGGTGGGCACACCGACGTTCATCCTTTGCATTTTTTGCCGTACCCGCCAGGCGTAGCCATTGCGGTTCTCGCAGGATCAACAGGAGGCATGTTGAATGGGTTGTTCAAGGTTTGGAATGAAGTAAGTCATGGCGGCCCTGTGTCGAGCCAGCACGATCCCGCGTTTTACTATTTGCCACCTATTCTCGGCGCGTTCGCAGGTATTCTAATGTTCCTCATTATTGCTGCCGGTGGCCTTTCTATCATCGATCCAAAAGGAGCATTCTCGGCGGATCTGCAGCAGTCTGCGAGTGTAGCATCTTTACTGTATAAACTGACACCCACTTCGCCTCCTCAGCTTGCAGTCTTTGTCATCTATACTGCCGCGGCCGGGTACTATTTTACTCGCGTCCCTGAGACTTTCGGGCTTCTCGAGGGACGCGCGAGGCGGCGAACGAACCGGAGTGATCGACGCACGTAAACACATGAAGCCGGTTAAGCCGGAGCCAGCGCCGAAATGCAGTGCCAGCAAGCCGCCCTCACCGTTAGCGCTGTCAGGCTGATGTGCGACTGTCGACAGCCCCCCAGGACGAGCTTACAAACATGTAGTGTGCCGTCCTATAAATAAGTTTACTTTTGTACTTCGCAACCCAGGCATGCGCGCTCTGTCATTCCCGTGCGCGTTGGCTGCCGCGCGCGAGGAATCCCGGTCTTCGCCGTTTCGATCAGGCAACTTGGATGCGTAAGCACCGGACTTACTACGTGTACCAAGATCGCGTTGATTGAATCGACCAACCGGGAATGGCGAGACTTGACCGCCGAATAAGCCCGCCAGAATCCGGGACGGCCGCTTTCGGCCGCCCTGAACGAAGTGAAGAGTCGCGGCGCGGCCGAGTTCCCTCGCTGCGCTCAGGACGGCAAAAAAAGCCGCCTCGCGCGGCAGCCACGCGCGGGAATGACAGATCCGCAACTCCGCATGTTAACATATTTACGCGACATCCCACTCAGGTAACCAAGCTGATGACGCACGCTGAATTGTGCTTTCCGGCTACTTCATGAACTCCTCGCTGAAGTAAATAGTTGCGGTAGCCAGGGCAGCGCGCCACATCGCTCTCAATGATATCTGCCCTTACTTCTGGAAAATGGCCGATGCAGGTGTGATCCCTGTAACCGGTTCGCGAAGGGCGCTCCGAATCTGCAGTTTCAGTTTGGTTGGAGTCTTAACTATGCGAAGCGTACGCCGCACCAGCGCTTTGAGCACGCGCTCCTCAACGAGATAGCATCGGCAGACGCGGCATCTGCGGAGATGCAGGTCAGCGAACCCCTGCTCTCGCACAGTCAGCTGGGAGTCTGCCTGAGCCGACAGATAATCCCTCAGGTAGTCATCGCAATCCAACGTCTATCCCCGATCAATGGAAGCTGTACACCCTGATCGTCTCGTAGCGAAGCTGCGCGAGAGTCATGACTCTCGCGCACGATTCGCCGACACGTCGTCAAGGAGTGATGCGAAGACATTTCCGGACTGGCTACAAAACACGCATGGTCCGGTCCACGCGCAGCCTTGGCTGATGTAGGTTGGGGGGGTGGCGAGAGGAATTAGCGCCACACCCTCGTTGCGGCTTCGCCCATAGATCAGCAGCTTTGACCTGAGCAGAGAATTGGTATCTGCCTACTACTTGTCCGACGGTACAGCCGCTTGGAAATGAGCTATAGCTTCGACGTATCGTCCCGCGGCATATGCGGCAGCGCCATCCTTGTAGTGAACGTTAGCAGCCACGGCCCTGGCCATGAGACTCCGCGCCTGTGCCATGGCTTCGAAGTCCTCCGGGGTCGGACTCATACACTCGACCTGCGAAGCCTTGATGAACCAGGGTAGTTTACCGGCGGTATCCGAGCTTAACGGGCCGCACGGAGTCATGACCTCGCTCGTCGAGACCGTTGTGTCTTGACCATCGAGCGGCCCCGCGAACGCAGGAAGATAACTTGCGAAAATCAACGAGCTGCTCACCACACCCAGTGCGACTTTGTTTAATATGCGCATTTGCGTTCCCCTTTCTTCCCCAACAAGCGTTACTTGTGCCTTGAACGTGCTATCTCGATCTCCGGAGGCCGCAATTGTCATGCCGCAGGTGGAGAAGTCTTTTACTACAGTGAGAGAAGGTTTAGTGGGAGTTAATAGTTGGAGGGTGCAAACTACGCTTTGCAGCAGCTGCTAAGAAGCCAAAAGGCTTAGCACCCTTCCTATAGCCCGATTTCGGACCGGCGCCGTCCCCACTCCGAGTCACTTGTCTAAAACCGACCTTTCGAAGCAACTTAATGACGCGCGGGTTGGAACGAAGTGGATGGTAGATTCTGTCCACTCGGATCGGAGTGAGCCACGACTCGTGCACCTGATAAAGCTCTGCGGGAAGAGCAACCCGAGTGATTGCTTGGCTTTGCAGCCTTGGGGCCGACGGTTCGCTGGCTGCCACGAGACCGCCCTCGCGCGTTGGTAGTCGCGAGCACACGTGGCGTGGTAAATAAGCAGAAGCGCTGTCTCGGAGCTTTGGGCGGCCTCAATAGCTTCGCTCCTGCGGTTCGTGCTGCTCTCCCCGCGTCCACCGCCCGTCCATAGTGCGAAATGGGGGAATATATGCGCTGTTCGAAATGCGGCAGCGATAATCGCGAAGGGCGCAAATTCTGTACGAATTGCGGGGCATCACTGGTTGCTGCCTGCCCAAAGTGCGGCGCTGCTATTCAGCCTGGCGAAAGCTTCTGCGGGGAATGCGGCACCGCATTTGGTGATGCCGTGCCGGTAGCGGCGGCTGTTGGTACCGCACCCGTAGCGGCCTCGGCTGACGGTGAGCGGCGGCACCTGACGGTGTTGTTTTGCGACCTGGTGGGTTCCACCGAGATTGCCGCGCGGCTCGACCCCGAGGAATGGCGCGACATGATTGCTGCTTACCATCGCGCCGCAGCCGAGGCGATTACCCGATTCGGCGGTTATGTCGCCAAATATCTCGGAGACGGCGTGATGGCCTATTTCGGCTGGCCCGAGGCTCACGAGAATGACGCTGAGCGTGCCGCACGCGCCGGCCTGGCAATTCTAGAAAACATCTCGAAGCTCAATGATAACTCAGCATATCCGAAACTGACTGCACGAGTCGGTATCGATTCCGGTCCGGTGGTAGTTGGAGTCGGTGCGGGCAAAGAGGCCGATGTCTTCGGCGAGACCCCGAACATGGCGGCGCGGCTGCAGGCAACTGCTACACCTGGCACAGTACTGATAACCGCCGCGACGCACCGCTTGATCTCGGGACTGTTCGTGGTCGAAGCACTAGGGCCGCGCACGCTCAAGGGAATTGCGACTCCCCTGGAAGTCTTCCAGGTGGTGCGTCCGACCGGAGTGCGCGGCAGGCTCGCTGCCGCGCGCAGCCTTACACCATTGGTGGGGCGCGAGGAGGAGTTGCGGCTTTTGCTGAGCCGCTGGCAGCGTGCGCGTGAGGGCGAAGGCCAGGTCGCGCTGGTCGTCGGCGAGGCTGGCATCGGCAAGTCGCGCCTGGTGGCAGAATTCCATGACCGCATCCGCGACACTCCGCATATCTGGATGGAGAGCGCGGGAGAACAGCTTTTTGAGAACTCCCCGTTTCATGCACTGACCGAAATGCTCTCGCAGTGGCTGCAACTGCAAGCACTAGGCGGAGCGCAGCGGAGCCGAGCTAAGGAGTCTGCGACGTGCGTATTAAAGGAGTCTGTGGCGTGCCCACCCGAAGATGAAGGCATCACGCGGTTGGAACGCGCGCTGGCGTCGGCGGGACTGAAGCTGGACGAAGCCGTGCCGCTGATCGCGGAGCTACTGCAACTGCCGGTTGGCGAGCGCTATCCCGCCTTGACCATGGTGCCCGAACAAAAGCGCCGCCACCTGTTTGCCGTGCTGATGGGATGGGTATTCGGGGCGGCGCGGCTGCAACCGGTAGTGATGGTGGTAGAGGATCTCCATTGGCTCGATCCCTCGACCCTTGAATTGCAACAATTGCTGGCTGAGCAAGGGGCGACGGTGCCCCTGATGCTGCTGTACGCGGCACGGCCGGAGTTTCGAGCGCCGTGGCCAATGCGGGCGCATCATGCGCAAATCACGCTCAACCGGCTGAGCGCGCGTAACGTGCGGGAGATGGTCGCCCTGGTGGCGGCGCGTAACGCGCTCGCCAGTGAGAGTGTAGAAGCGGTGGTCGAGCGCACCGGCGGGGTGCCGCTGTTCGTCGAGGAGCTGACGCGGGCAGTGCTGGAAAGCGGCCAGACCAAGCCCAGCGGACGTGAGATTCCGGTGACGCTGCATGACTCGCTGATGGCGCGGCTGGATCGGCTGGGGCCGGCTAAGGAAGTTATCCAGGTAGGCGCGGTGATTGGCAGTGAATTTTCATACGAACTGCTGTGTGCGGTGCATCCGATGGCCGAACTGGATCTCCAGGCGGCATTGGCCAAGCTCACCGAAGCGGAACTGCTCTACGTGAGCGGCATCATTCCGGATGCCACCTACCAGTTCAAGCACGCCCTGATTCGGGATGCAGCTTACGAAGCGTTGCTCAAGAGCCGGCGCAAAGAACTCCATTCGCGGATCGCGGACGTATTGTTGCGGCAATTTCCGGACGGGGTGACATCAGCACCTGAGCTTCTGGCGCATCATTACACTGAAGCCGGCCTCATCGAACAGGCCATCCCTTATTGGGGCCGCGCGGGCCAAAGGGCGACTGAACGCTCTGCCAACCCAGAAGCGATTAGTCACTTCACCAAAGGTTTGGAGCTGCTAAACTCCAAGGCTGAATCTCCCAAGCGCATCGAACAGGAACTCAGATTACAAATCGCCCTGGGCGGGGCACTGATTGCGCTCAAAGGCTATGCTGCTCCAGAAGCAGGAAAAGCCTACGATCGGGCGCTGGAACTGTGCGGACAGGTGGGCGAAACCCCATGGCTCTTCGCCGCCACGCTTGGCCTGCAGGGGTTTAACATGATGCGCGGGGAATTAGACACGGCGCGCCAGCTGGCAGAGCAGCTCCTGAGCATGGCCCAGAAGCTACAAAACCCGGTGCTCCTCCAATCCGCGCACTACCAGATGGGAGAGCTGTTGTACAATCTCGGAGAGCTGGCCAAGTCCCGAGAATACCTGGAGCAGGCGATCACGCTCTACGACCCCGAGAAGGACGTCCTGTCCCCTGTCTATGATGGTGGAGTTTTGTGCCTAGGCGCTGCCGCCGTCACTTTGTGGCTGCTTGGCTACCCGGATCAGGGCTTGAAGAGAATCCGAGAAGCCCTCACCGTGGCTCGGGAGCATTCTCATCCTTTCATGCTAGCTCTGGCTTTGGAATATGCGGTCATGCTCTTCTTGTGCCGCCGAGAGGTGCAGGCAACTCAAGAGCAGGCGGAAGCGCTGATCGAACTCTCTCATGAGCAGGGCTTTGCCCTCCAGGAGGCGTCAGGTGTTACGATGCGAGGTTGGGCGATGGCCAAGCAGGGACGGAAGGAGGAGGGGATTGCCCAGATAAGTCAGGGTCTAGCCGCCACTCAGGCTTTGGGAGCTGACTTATCGCAGCCATCTTTTATTACCTTCTTTGCCCAGGCGTGCTCGGAGGCAGGACAGCCTGAAGAAGGGCTTACCGCCCTGGCCGAGGCGTTGGATCTGATGATCAGAACCCGGGCGCGTTGTTACGAGGCGGAGCTGTACCGACTCAAGGGCGAGCTGCTGCTCATGCAGGATGCGTCGAACGCCTTACAAGCTGAGAGCTGCTTTCAGCAGGCGATCGAGGTCGCACGCAAGCAGAGCGCCAAATCTTTGGAGCTGCGCGCCACGACAAGCCTCGCGCGCCTGCTCGCGGGTCAGGGGAGACGCGATCAAGCCCGCGCAATGCTCGCCGAAATCTACAACTGGTTCACTGAGGGCTTTGATACGGCTGACCTTCAGGAGGCCAAGCAGCTCCTCAATGAACTTGATCAAAAATTTTGACGCAGCTCGCAGACTCGCTTGCTCGCTGCGCGCGGCAACCCGCGCTCCGCTAGCGTGGTTCACCGAAGGCTTCGATACCGCCGACCTGAAAGAAGCCAAGGCGCTGCTCGATGAGCTGAGCGCTTAGCCGCTCATCAGGGGGAAAGATGCGCTGTTCGAAATGCGGCAGCGATAATCGCGAAGGGCGCAAATTCTGTACGAGTTGCGGGGCATCACTGATTGCTGCCTGCCCAAAGTGCGGCGCCGCTATTCAGCCTGGCGAAAGGTTCTGCGGGGAATGCGGCGGGCCATTGCCAGTACCGGCCGCTGCCCCTTCCGCTCCCAAAGCATCGGCGGTGATCGACGACAGCGGACCGGCGCCGAATGGCGCGAACAGTGTGCCTGAAGGCGAGCGCAAGTTAATCACTGCGTTATTTGCCGATATCAAGGGTTCGACCGAGTTGATGCGCGAGATCGATCCCGAGGAAGCTCGCGCGCTCATCGACCCGGTACTGCAGCTTATGATGGACGCGGTCCATCGCTACGACGGCTACGTCGCGCAGTCCACCGGGGACGGCATTTTCGCAATGTTCGGAGCGCCGGTTGCCCACGAGGACCATCCGCAACGCGCGCTTCACGCCGCGCTCGCGATCCAGCAGGAACTGCGAACGCATAACGAGCGGCTGGCCGAGCGCGAAGATCACAGGCTGAAGCCTGTGGCACTTGAAGCTCGCATCGGCATCAACACCGGCGAAGCGGTGCTGCGGATCGTCAATACCGGTGGCCATACCGAGTATTCGCCGGTCGGACATGTAGCCAATCTCGCTGCGCGAATGCAGGCTGTCGCGCCGACCGGCAGCATCGTCATTACGGAAGAAACGCGGCGCCTGGTCGAGGGCTATTTCTCACTGCGCGCATTGGGACCTACCGAAATTAAAGGCATCGTCGAGCGCGTCAATGTGTACGAAGTAATCGGTCCCGGTCGGGCGCGCGGTCATTTTGAGCGGGCGGCGCAACGGGGACTTACGAGGTTCGTGGGACGCGAGCATGAATTGGCCGAACTGCGCCGCGCACTCGAATTCGCAACAGGCGGCCGCGGCCAGATTGTCGCCGTAGTGGCCGAGGCCGGTACCGGCAAATCGCGGCTTTTCTATGAATTCAAGGCGACGCTGCCAGACGCGTGCAAATTGCTGGAAGCCTATTCGGTATCGCACGGCAAAGCCTCGGCCTGGCTGCCGGTGCTCGAGTTGCTGCGCGACTATTTCAACATCGAGGAGGCCGATGATCCAATCTCGCGGCGCGAAAAAGTTCGTGCCGGGCAGGAGGCGCTCGATCCGTCGCTGAGCGATGTGCTGCCCTACCTGTTCGGGCTGCTTGGAATCCAGGAAGACTCCGATCCGCTGGCTCATATGGACCCGCAGGCCAGGCGTCAACGCACGCTGGACGCGATCAAGCGCATTATCCTGCAGGAAAGCCTTAGTCAGCCCATCGTGCTCATTTTTGAGGACTTGCATTGGATCGACAGTCAGACCCAGGCGCTGCTCGATCTGCTGGCCGATAGCCTCGCCAGTGCACGGGTGCTGCTGTTGGTGAATTACCGTCCCGAGTATCGCCACGAATGGGGCAACAAGTCCTGCTACACGCAATTGCGGCTGGAAACACTAACTGCCGGGGCCGCGAACGAAATGCTTACCACATTGCTAGGCGACAATGTCGAGCTCCACCAGTTCAAGCGGACAATTATCGAGCGCACCCAGGGCAATCCGTTCTTCATCGAGGAGATGCTGCAGGCGCTATTTGACGAGGGCGCGCTGGTGCGCAACGGCATGGTGAAAGTTACGCGCCCGCTCGCGCCGGCACGGCTGCCGCCAACCGTGCAGGGAATCCTCGCGGCTCGCATCGATCGGCAGCCTGCCGAGCACAAACAACTGCTGCAGACACTTGCAGTGATTGGCCGGCAAGCGAGGTTAGGCCTGATCAGGCAGCTCGTTCCTACCGCGGAATTGCAGCTGCGACGGAGGCTGGCAGAACTGCAAGCGAGTGAGTTCATCTATGAGCAGCCGGCGCTTTCCGATGCCGAATACGTGTTCAAGCACGCGCTGACCCAGGAGGTCGCGTACAACTCGATGCTGATTGAACGGCGCAAAGTCCTGCACGAGCGCGCCGGACAAGTGCTGGAGTCGATGTTTTCCGATCATTTAGACGATCATGTCAGCGAGTTGGCGCGTCATTACAGCAGCAGCGGTAACATCAGCAAGGCCATCGATTATCTGCAACGTGCGGGCCAGCAAGCATTGCAGCGCTGCGCTTCCGCAGACGCTACCTGCAGTTTGGCGTCGGCGATCGATCTACTGGACAAGCTGCCTGACAAGGCTGAGCGCATTCAGCGTGAATTGCCGCTCCAGATGGCGCTCGGATCTGCGTTCATATTGCTTGATAGCTGGGCGGCCCGAGAAGTGGGGCTAGCGTTCGCTCGCGCTCTCGAAATCTGTGAGCAACTGAGCAGTCCACCAGAGGTCTTCTTCGCCCTGTTCGGACTTTGGAGCAATTATCAGGTTCGAGGCGACTATAGAGTCGCCGGCGACCGCGCACGGAATCTTATCCAGTTGGCACAGTCTACGGGCAATCATACGCATTTAGTACTGGCGCATTTTGCCATGAGTGAGACATTGTTGCATGCCGGAAAGCTGACGCTCGCTGGGAAGCACCAGGAAGCCCTGCTATCGCTGTATGATGAAGTAAGCGACCGCCCACTGGCATTCCGGATTGGAGCTGATGCGAAGCAACATATTCTCTCGTATGCGGGATGGAATCTCTGGCTCCGCGGCCACCCCGACCAGGCGCTACAGCTTGCCAAGCAAAGCGTCGCATTTGCTCAGAGGCTATCCCATCCTAGGAGTGTCGCGGCTGCCCAGGTCTTTCTTAATATGGTCCAATGCTACCGACGGGAGCGAGAGGCCGTTGAGGATACCGCGAAGCGCGTGATTACAATTTCCACCGAATACGGGTTCCGCTACTGGCTCCTTGCCGCGCGGCTTCACGCGGGCTGGGCGATGACTGAACAGGGACGCTATGAGGAGGGGATTGAGCTGATGCAGAGAGTCTTAGCCACGCAGCACAAGGGCGGTGCCGACATTTGCAGGACAAATTGTCTGTGCATGGTGGCAGAGGCGTGCATGAAGGCGAATCGCCTCGATGATGCGTTCAGTACCGTTAGTGAAGCGCTCGCTGCCGTAGATCAGCAAGAAGAACGGTACTACGAGGCTGAGATCCATCGGATCAGAGGCGAGGTACTTCTCAGGCAGGATCATTCCAATAACGCACAAGCGGAGAAGTGTTTCCGCAAGGCGATTGAGATTGCGCGTGAGCAGAGCGGCAAATCATTGGAGTTGCGTGCGACAACTAGTCTCGCGCGGTTGCTCATGAAGCAGGGGCGTCGCGATGGGGCGCACTCGATGCTGGCGGAGATTTACGGCTGGTTTACCGAAGGCTTCGACACCGCCGATCTGAAAGAAGCAAAAGCGCTACTCAGTGAATTGGCGCGTGATTGAGCGCAACGGCAACAATTGTTGGGGTTGCTGAAACGTGATGACCGACGAGTCCATCAAAGGTTCGCGCCATTACTTCGTCGCTACGGCGACCAGCCGTTCGGCCTCGTGATTATAAGCAGCGCCGCCGAGCGTACCGAAGAACTCGACCGCCTGGAATCCAGCCTGTCGAAGTACGGCGCCGAGTTCCGCCGCAGAATATACTCGATAAGAGAAATTCAGCTCCCGTCGCGTCGCGTCCTTGATCAGAATGCAGCGGTCCTCCATCCAGTCCCATCCGCTTCGAAGCCGATGTTCCATGAGGACGAGCGTGCCGTCGGGTGCAACCTCCCATCGGCGAGGTACAAATCTCCGCGCGAGAATCTCCTTACCCAGCATTTCCATGACAAGGCGAGCGCCGGGCTTGAGCGACTCACACAGATTCCGCGCTGCCTTGAGATCATCGGCCTGGTCTTCGAAGTAGCCGAACGATGTAACCAGGTTGACTGCGGCGTCGAACGTACCTGGACGGGTGAACTCGCGCATGTCGCCCTCGACGAAATCGACGTCGACCTTTTCGCGCTTTGCGCGTTCGCGTGCTTGGGTCAGAAACGGCGCGGTGATGTCGACCGCCGTGACGCGATACCCGAGGCGGGCGAATTCTATCGTATGGCGGCCGATGCCGCAGCATAGATCGAGCAAACACGCTCCAGGCGCGATACCGAGCAGGGTGACGATCTTCTCAACCTCGGCAGCAGCAGCTTCCATCCGCTCCCTCGTGAAGAAATAAGGGGCGAAGGTTTCCCAAAATTGTTCGTCTTGCCACCATAAAGCCGTGCCCTGTGTCGAAGGCGGGTCCATTTTTGTCATCGCAGTATCTGGTCAGCAACGTTTTAGTGACTCATCGCCGATGGAGCGAATCCGATCTTTGCGATACCTGGGCCGGATTATTGCAGAAGGAGCCTAAAAGGCACGAACCGAGCGGTAGGCGGCTCAGACATAATAATCCCGTGGCAAGGATTACGGGAGCAAGGTGCTAACGACTTGATGCCAAGCAGCCTTTGCACTGTTGCGTCGGCTTTGCACTCTATCGCGGCGGGTGCAATCTCTGGTGCGCCTGAGATGGATCCGGAATGCCTCTGCAAGCCTGGTTGAAGGTCCGCATTTAATTCGGAGGAATCGCGATGAAAACCGAATTCCCGCAGGGTAAGGACGCGCTTTCCGAGTTCATCCTCTTCCAGAACCGGGTCTACGAGAATCGCAGCATCCGCTGGCCGGCCGACCTGCGGGACGAATTGGCCCTGCTAACGGGAGAAAGCGCCGCATGTGAAGACCGCACCTTCTACCCAATTGCCGTTCGAGAAGGCGCGGATATCGTTGCTCGTGCCGTTGCCGTCCTCGACACGCGCTACAACCGCCATTGGAACGAACGCCTCGGCCACATCATCCGGTTCGAGGCGATGCCCGGTGCTCGCGAAGCGGTGAAAATGCTGATAGATGCCGCGTGCGAGTGGCTCAAACGTCAAGGCGCGTTGGCGGCGCGCGCAGGCTGTCTGGGGGTGACCGATCCGCCCTTCGTCGTCGACGACTACGAGTCGCTTCCTCCGCCGCTGTTACGCCAGAATCCAGCCTATTACCACCGCTTCTTGAAGGATGCCGGCTTCGAGACCGAACGCGGGTGGGTGGACTATAAGATCCAGGTGACCCCTGAACTTAGAGCGCGTTACGAGAGCGCGCTCGAAGCTGCCCGCCGCAGCGGATTCGACATCGTTCCCATTGCTCAGATTCCGGAAAAGCGG
>Ga0306920_100002284_pt1 | contig 24216 bp, 18 predicted proteins | sample flu12Cox44000170_FD_204666 | JGI IMG/M metagenome (GOLD analysis project Ga0306920, IMG submission 204666) | Lab enrichment of tropical soil microbial communities from Luquillo Experimental Forest, Puerto Rico - flux4day.12C.oxic.44.000.170 (v2)... | ecosystem: Environmental > Terrestrial >...
CCCCGCCGGCGAGCGTCCTCGAAGGCGTCCAGCTGTGCCAGCCCGCACGGTCCGGCGCCAATCACGGCGACCCGTGATGCCATCTCAACCCTCCTGAACCTATGTTGTTCTTGTCTGGGCCAGCCGGGATGCGCAGGTAACGGCCACGCCCTCTTAGGTGCAGTTTCTTATTGCGATACGCCGCACGGCAAGGCACCGGGCCGAGCACTCACGGCTCATTGCAAGCATCCATCAAAGCACTGGCTGTTGCGCCGTGGCTGCCTATCGGGGGTCGGCCCCCTCCCGACGGTACGGAGCTGGTTGGCCTGGGTCGCGTTCATCGATTTCCCGTGCGAGCCGGTGCCCGTCAAAGATCGCCTCCGAGATCATCCGGGGGGCGACCGCGTCACCGATCCGGTACAGCCCGCTGATCCCAGCGGCCGCGAGTGCCGCCCCGTCCCCGGCCAGTTCGGTGTACAGGCCGTCTTGCGATACTTGCTGGGTAACGAGCACTACCCCGTCACAGGCGGCGGACCATGGCTCGCCGTGGCGGCATTGGCCGGTGACCGACCCGGCGCCGATCCCGGTGATGGTGGTCGCGTGCTGGACTGCGATGCCTGCCCGATGCAGGTGGGCACGCAGCATGTCACCTTCCAGAGTCTCGTCGCTGACCGGCGACAAGACCGCGAACGTTGTGACGATGGTTACCTCGAACCCGTCGGCGGCGAGCAGCTCGGCGACGCCGGAGGCAACGTAGTAGCCGTCGGTGTCATAAACGATGACCCGCCGTCCGGGTGGCCGCTTACCGGCGCAGACCTGCTCGGGGGTGAGCACGTACGGCAGCGCCGGGTCCGCGCCAGGCATCGGATCGGGGTAGCCAGGCTGGGCGCCGTCGCCGCGCCAGGACGAGCCGGTAGCGAGCACCACCAGGTCCGCCCCGTAGTCCAGGACATCCGCTGCGGCCAGGCGGCGCCCGGTGATTACCTTCACCCCGGGCAGTTTGGCGAGCTGGACCGCGCGCCAATCGATGATCCGCCCCCAGTCGCCGAGGGTGGGCAGGCGCCTGGTCCAGCGCAGCCTCCCGCCAATCTCCGGCTCGGCCTCCACCAGGTGCACGGCCGTGAAACCGCGCCTGCCAAGAACCACTGCGCATTCCATGCCCGCCGGCCCGGCGCCCACGATGAGCACCGGCCGGCCGGAGTCGGCGGGTGCTGGAAAGGACTCCGGATGCCAGCCACGGCGGTACTCCTCTCCGGCGGTGGCGTTCTGCACGCAGCCGATGTGATTGAAGGTCTCTTCTCGCAGGATGCACATGTTGGACCCGGTGCATTCGCGGATCTCATCCAGCCTGCCCTCGGCGACCTTGCGGGGCAGGAACGGGTCGGCGATCGCCTGCCGGGCCGAACCGATCAGGTCCACCGCGCCGGACCGGATCACCTCGGCCATCAGGTCCGGGCTGGTGTACCGGCCGACCGCGACCACCGGCTTGGCGGTCGCTTCCCGCATCCGGTGCGCCCAGGGCCGCTCGTGTCCCTCTGGGAAGTACCGGGAGGTGCCCGAGTCCTCGGGCCAGGACCCGACGATCACGTCCCACAGGTCGACCAGGTCGTCGGCCATCTTCACCAGCGTCAGCATGTCGTCGGCATGAATGCCGGGTAGCCCCTCCGCCCCCGGGACTCCGCAGTCGCCGTGCACGGCGATCCTGGTGGCGATCGCGCAATCGCTTCCCACCGCCTCCCGCACCGCGGCCAGGGTCTCCAGCCAGAACCGGCCCCGGTTCGCCAGGCTGCCCCCGTAGCCGTCGGTCCGTCGGTTGGCATACGCGGAGAGGAACTGGGTCATCAGGTAGCCATGCGCCCCGTACACGTAGACGATGTCGAAGCCGACGTCGCGGGCCCACTGGGCGGCCTGCACCCAGTTCCGCTGGATGCGGGCGATATCGGCGGTGTCCATCTCCTTCGCGAGCCCGCCCCGCTGGACCCCGGAGGTGAGCTGGCTCGGCGCCAGCCGGACCGTCCGTGAGCCCCCATTGGGGCTGGACGCGCCGCCGTGATACAGCTCCAGCCCGGCCAGCGCCCCGTGGGCGTGGATCGCCTCGGCGGCCAGGCCAAGCGCGCGGGCGTCGCGGTTGTCCCAGATGTCCGCGGCGATCGCCGGGGTCTCGTCGGAGTCCGGCGAGACCGGAGCGTACTCCACGCATACCCCGCCCCAGCCGCCTTCGGCCTTGATCGCGCGGAACGCGGCCTGCGCCCTTGGCCTGGCCGAGCCGAACCCGGACGCGTGCGGGACCTGGTAGAAGCGGTTGGGCAGCGTCTTCGGGCCGATGCTGACCGGCTCGAACAAGACGGCGTGCCTGGCCTCCATGGGGTGCTCCCCCCTGGCTCGGGACGGATCCGGAGATCTGCGACGCGCCGGACCGCACCGTCGCCGTGCCACTGATTGACTGAACATTCAGTCTATGACAGTGCGGAGGCAGTGGCCAGGGTTGAACGGCTCCCGCGCAAGCCTTACCGGGCTGACCGATGCCCGGGGTGGAGAAAGGATCGGTGGCGTCGCCGATCCCAGCCTCCGGGGGGAGATCCGGTCCGCGTGAAGCCCCGGCCGTCTTCAGCAGTTGCCAAGCTTGGCGGGAAAGTCTCGGGCTTTCCATGAACACGTCAGGCGGCGTTCCGTTTGGGCCTGCTGTAGTCTGGTCGGCCTGCATCCAATCTGGGCGACGTGCCGGCCGCTGTTACTGTCCGCCGCTGGACGGCCATGGTAGGGCACACGCCTTCGGGGGACCGTGCTGATGGTGGTGCTTGACGGCGCGTCACTCACGATCGATTCTCTTGCCGCCGTGGCCGAGGGGAGCGATGAGGTTGCTCTGGACCCGGCGGCGCGCGACCGGATGGCGGCGGCCCGGGAGGTCGTCGAGGAGGCGCTGCGGTCGGGCGCGGTCGTCTATGGTCTGACGACCGCTTTGGCGGAGCGGAAGAGCGTCATGCTTGACGCCGGGGCGCGCCAGGGCTTTAGCCGGTACCTGATCCGGGGTCACCTTATCGCCCAGGGACCGCTGGCGCCCGCCCCCGCCGTTCGAGCGGCGATGGTCTGTTTGGTGAACGGTTTCGCGAAGGGCGCGGCCGGTGTCCGGCCTGAGCTTGCCGAAATGCTGGTCGATGCGCTCAACCGCGGTCTTGTGCCGGCCGTTCGCAGCCTCGGTTCGGTGGGCCAGGCTGATCTTGGTCCACTGGCCGACCTCGCCGACGGCCTGGTCCGTGAGACCGGCTTCGTCCTCGCGGACAACGAAGGGCTCGCGCTCATCAACAACAATGCTTTCTCTACCGGCTGGGCCGCGCTGGCCGAGCTCGCCGCCGAACGGCTGCTTGGGGAAGCCGACGTGGCCGCTGCCCTCGACCTCGAGGCGTTCGCAGCCAATCTCAGCATTCTCCATCGGGTGGTCACAGAGGTCCGGCCGCACCCAGGCACTGTTGCGACTATCCGCCGCCTGCGCGTGCTGCTCGCCGGGAGTTCCCTGTTTGAGCCGGGTAACGCCCGGAGCCTGCAGGACCCGCTCACCTTCCGGAGCATCCCCCAGATCCTCGGCGCAGCCAGGGACGCCCTCGTTTACGCCCGGAACACTATCGAGACCGAGCTCAACTCCGCGCAGGGCAATCCCGCGGTCGTCCTGGCCGAACGGCGCATCGTGTCGGTCGGCAACCTCGACATCGTGCCGGTCGCCGCCGCGCTGGACTTTGCCCGCATCGCCCTCGCCACGGTAGTGACCTGTGCGGCCGAGCGGACCGTGAAGCTGCTCCAGAGCCCGCTCTCGGGCCTTCCGGCCGGCCTGGCGGCCGAGGCGGACACGGGCGAGGAGGCCCTCGCCGAGTTCGCTGGCGCCGCGCAGGCGATCGCGGCGGAGGCACGCACGCTGGCCCACCCGGTCTCCTTCGAGGTCGTGAGTTCGAGCAAGGCTGAAGGGATCGAAGACCGTACGACAATGGCCCCGCTCTCGGCCAGACGGCTCGCCGAGATGGCCGATCTCGCCGCCCGGGTCGTCTCTCTCGAGCTCCTGGTCGCCGCCCAGGCCATCGACCTGCGCCAGCCCCCCAGCCTGGGCGAGGGGACCGGGCGGGCGCTTCATCTCGTGCGCGAGCTCGTCGGCTTCACCGCCCGCGGGCAGGCCCCGCCCGCAGAGCTAGAGCCACTGGTCGATGCGGTCCGGGCGGGCCGCTTTGCCCGGACCGCCGTCCCCGGCGAATGACCAGCCACTACCGGCTGGCTGCTGGTAGCTGCCGCGGGCCGGCCCGATCAATCGTTCTTATCTTCGGAGACTGCCTTGAGGCTGGGGAAGTCTTCCTCCCAGAACTCGGTAACGCCGCGCGGGCCGGGGGGAGCCTCACCGCCGTGCCTGGCGCCTTCCTGCGTCCGTAGCTCCACCCGGCGGATCTTGCCGGAGATCGTCTTGGGCAGGTCGGAGAATTCCAGCCGGCGCACCCGCTTGTACGGGGCAAGCCGCGCGCGGGTGTAGGTGAAGATGGCCAGGGCCGTCTCGCCGGACGGCTCGGCGCCGGCCACGAGCGTCACGTACGCCTTGGGCACCGCCAGCCGCAGCGGGTCCGGCGAGGGCACCACGGCGGCCTCCGCCACGGCCTCGTGCTCGATCAGCACGCTTTCCAGCTCGAACGGGGAGATGCGGTAGTCCGACGCCTTGAACACGTCGTCGGTCCGGCCGATGTAAGTGAGGTACCCGTCGCCGTCGCGGGAGGCCACGTCGCCGGTGTGGTAGAAGCCGCCGCGCATCGCCGCCTCGGCGCGCTCGGGGTCGCCCCGGTAGCCGGTCATCAGGCCGAGCGGGCGGCGGGACAGGTCGAGGCAGAGCTCGCCTTCCTCGGCGGGCTCGCCGCTGATCGGGTCGAGCAGCGCCACCGTATATCCCGGCAGTGCCCGGCCCATCGAGCCCAGTTTGAGCGGCTGGCCCGGGGTGTTCCCCACCTGGGCGGTGGTTTCCGTCTGACCGTACCCATCGCGGACGGTGATACCCCAGGCCTCGCGGACCCGCTCGATGACCTCCGGGTTCAGCGGTTCGCCCGCGGCGACACACTCGCGCAGCGTGCTCACGTTGGCGGCACTCAGGTCGGACTGGATCAGCATCCGCCACACCGTGGGCGGTGCGCAGAACGTGCTCACCCGCTGCTCGCCGAACGCCCGGAGCAGCAGGTCCGCGGAGAACCGCTCGTAGCCGAAGATCAGCGCGGTCGACTCCGCGATCCACGGGGCGAACACGTTGCTCCAGGCGTGCTTCGCCCAGCCGGGGGAGGAGATGTTCAGATGGACGTCCCCGGGCTGCAGCCCGATCCAGTACACCGTGGACAGGTGGCCGATCGGGTAGGACACCTGGGTGTGCTCCACCAGCTTGGGCTGCGCGGTCGTGCCAGAGGTGAAATACAGCAGCAGCGGGTCGCTGGCCTTGGTCGGCCCGTCCGGGTCGAATCTGGCCAGCGCGCCGAACGCCTCGGCGTAGCGGTGCCACCCGTCAGTGACCGTACCGGGCTCGGGACCCTGCTCCACCAGGACGGCGGTCCAGCCACCCGTGCCGAAGTCGGGCAGCGCCTGGAACTTCTCCTGCTGAGCCATCTCGGTCACCACGAACCGGACCTCGCCGCGCTTGATGCGGTCGGCCAGGTCGTCCGGGCTGAGCAGGGTGCTGGCCGGGATGATCACCACGCCGAGCTTGATCGCAGCGAGTATGACCTCCCAGAGCGGGGCGATGTTGCCGAGCATGAGCAGCAGCCGGTCGCCGCGCCGGGCGCCGAGCGAGCGCAGCCAGTTGGCCACCTGGTTCGACCTGGCTGCCAGCTCGTCGTAGGTCAGTGTGGTGGTGCCGTCCTCGTTGACAACCCGCAGCGCCTCCCGGCCGGGGTGCTCGGCCGCGATCACGTCGAACCAGTCCAGCGCCCAGTTGAACTCCTCAAGCTCCGGCCAGGCGAACTCGCGGATCGCGGCGTCGTAGTCCTCGCGGTTGCGGAGCAGCAGGTCTCGGGCGGCCCGGAAGGCGACCGTCGCTGGAGTCGGTTGCGTCATGCAGCTCATCGTAACTGTCGCTACGTAACACGTGCATGCGTTTGACCTGGGCATTTGCCAACGGGAAGGACGAAATGCCGTGTCATCACCCAACATCAGCACCCCACCCGGCCGAGCGTGCCGTGGACGCGGCCGGGCGCTCGCACCCAGGTGGTGGCCGCCGCCGCCCGGGACAGTGGGAGTTCTGGAGGAACGCGTGGCGTGCTGGGGAGTGCACGCCGGGCTGCCATCTCCCTTAGGGTCTGGGGTTGGTCACGTCCAGGTCTTGCCGTTCCACTGCAGGATGAGGGTCTTGGTTCCGGTGGTGGTATCGGTCCAGCCGACCGCCCAGGCGTTCAGGGCGGAGGTCGCGGCCACGCCGGAGAGTCCTGCGCTGGTCCCTGGGCTCGGGCTAGGTACCTGCTTCCACGTGATGCCGTTCCACCGCAAGATCACGGTGCCAAAGGATGTGGCGCCGGTCATGGTGTCGCCGACCGCCCAGGCGCTCGTGGCCGAGGTGGCGGCCACGCCGCGGAGTGCTGCGCCGCCCGCCGGGCCGGGGCTGGGCACCCGCTTCCACGCGGTGCCTTTCCACCGCAGGATCAGGCTGGGGCCGGGACCGCACCCACAGCTGATGTCGCCGACCGCCCAGGCGCTGCTGGCGGCGGTGGCGGCCACGCCAAAGAGGAGATTTTCAAGGCCTTTGGCGCCTGGGCTCGGGCTGGGCACCTGCTTCCACGTAGTGCCGTTCCACCGCAGGATCAGCGTCTTGACGCTGATCCCGGCAGTGTAGAAGCCGACCGCCCAGGCGTTACTGGCCGATGTCGCGGCCACCGAGGAAAGAGTGCTGCTGGCGGGCGCCGCGCTGGGCATCTGCGTCCACGCTGCACCGTTCCACCGCAAGATCAGGGTCTTGCCGGTGCTGTAGCTGGTGCCGACCGCCCAGGCGTTACTGGCCGAGGTGGCGGCCACCCCGGACAGACTGCCGGCGGGCGCCGGGCTGGGCACCTGCGTCCACGCGGTACCGTTCCACCGCACGATCAGCGGCTTAGGGCTGCTGGTCGAGCAACTGCTGCAGCCGACCGCCCAGGCGCTACTGGCGGACGCGGCGGCCACCCCAGACAAACTGCTGTCTGCGAGGCCCGGGCTGGGCACCGTTTTCCAGGCCGTCCCGTTCCACCGCAGGATCAGGGTCTTGCCGCCGCTGGTGTCGCCGACCGCCCAGGCGTTGCTGGCAGAGGTGGCAGCCACCCCGTTGAGCCTGCCGCTGACGGCGGAGGCCCCCGCGGGGCCCGGAGACACGGCCCGGGCGGCGGCAGCCGTTACCGGAGCGATCCCGGCCACCACCCCCGCCAGCAGCGGCACGGCGAGAACCCTGACTGAACGCGTGATATACCCGTGCATCCGAAGATCCCCCATTCCCCCCCACCCCGCGGCCCGGTGCTCACGCCTCGTGCCGGTCTGGGCGGATCCCGTCCCCAGGGCCCGCCTGGGTCGGCTTCAGTTCCACCTGCCCGATGGCCCCCCCCACAGGGACCCTCAGTGCCGCCTACTATGCGCACCGCCGGGGACCGTCTGTCAAGCACGGTGATCAGCCCAGCAGGGCCGCCGCGAGGCGATCCGTCAGCTAGCGGAACTGCGGCTGGCTCATCTGGAAGAACAAAACCGGCTTCGCTATCTCATCGGAGTGGCGATCGGGTTCATCCCGGCAGCGGCCATCTCGGCGATCGCGGTTGCCACGGTCTCAGCACTTGCCCCGCGTGCGGCCTCGGCCCACACCCTTGCGCTGGTGTGCCTTTTTGCCGCGTTCGGCAGCGCGACCAGCGTTCTTACGCGGCTCTCCTCCATCCCGTTGGCGAGGGAGCTGAGCAATGCGACGCTGATCGTCTCGGGAGCGGGCCGGCCGTCCGTTGCCGTGCTCTTCGCGCTCACCGTGCAGTTGGCGATTGTGGCCAACCTGGTGTCTATCCATGTAGGGCCCGCCGCTACCGGCGCGAGCGACGCAGCGGCGGCAGCTGTCGCTTTCGCCGTCGGGTTCAGTGAGCGCTTTGCCAAGGACATCATTGTCCGGATCTTTGGCGGCAGCCCGGCCGCGAGCTGAATATCCGCACCTGGCGGGCGAGCACGGTGCTTCACCGCCCCAGCACGCCGGCCAGTACGGGCCATCGCGCTTCCGCTGCGGTTCGCGTGTTACCCCGCGGCGTCGTCGGCAGCGCAAGGTAGCGTTCCGGGTGTGCCGACCGGTGAGAAGCAGCGCCAGGCCGAGGCGGCAAGCCCGGCCCGGGAGGACGCCGGTCCCGAGGTGATCGCGCTGCTCGCCGCGGCGGTCGAGGCGATCGGCGGGACGGAGCGCACCGGCCAGGTTGCGATGGCGCAGGCGGTGGAGCGGTCCATCGACACCGGCGAGCACCTGGCGGTCCAGGCCGGCACCGGGACCGGCAAGTCGCTCGCGTACCTGGTGCCTGCGGTGGCCCATGCCATGGCCACCGGCTTCAGCGTGGTGGTGTCGACCGCGACGATCGCGTTGCAGCGGCAGTTGATCGACCGCGACCTGCCGCGCCTCGCTGCGGCGCTGGAACCGCTGTTCGGCCGTGCCCCGACGTTCGCGATCCTCAAGGGCCGCGGCAACTACCTGTGCCGGTACCGGCTGAACGGCGGTGCGCCGGAGGAGCCGGGGGAGACCCTGTTCGATCCCGCGGCCGTGTCCGCGGTGGGCCGGCAGGTGCAGCGGCTGCACGAGTGGGCGTCGGGCACCGAGACCGGCGACCGCGACGAACTGGTGCCTGGGGTCGAGGACCGGGCCTGGCGGCAGGTCGCGATCAGCGCCAAGGAATGCATCGGCGCGGCCCGCTGCCCGAACGGCTCGGAATGCTTCGCCGAGCAGGCCCGCGATCGTGCGGGGCTGGTTGACATCGTGGTCACCAACCACGCCCTGCTCGCGATCGATGCACTGGAGGACTTCATCGTGCTGCCCGAGCACGACGTGGTCGTCATCGACGAGGCGCACGACCTGGTCTCCCGGGTCACCGCGGCGGCGTCGCGGGAACTGTCCGCCCCCGGCGCTGAGGCCGGCGCCCGCCGCACCGCGCGGATCCTCACCGGGGAGGGTCCCAAGGCCGGCGACGCCCTGGACCAATTGCGGGAGGCGGCCGAGGGCCTGGGCCGGGTGCTGCCCGAGATCAGTCCCGGACGCATGGACATCCTGACCGAGTCGCTGGCAACGGCGCTGACCGCGCTGCGCGCCGCCGCTACCTCGTGTGCCGCACAGGTACGCGCCGTCGGCAAGGAAATCTCCGATGATGCAGAACGATTGGCCCAGGGCCGGGCCGCCCTCGCCGCGCTGAGTGATATCGCCGAAACCTCCGAGCGGATCCTGGGTGCGTTCGGCGACGACATCGCTGCCCGGCCGGACGTGGTGTGGATGGACCGGGCCGGTCTGGACGAGCGGCAGCGGCCGCCGACCTTGCACGTAGCTCCGTTGCAGGTGGGCGGGCTGCTGGCGGAACGCGTTTTCCGCCGCAGGACCGTGGTGCTGACGTCGGCAACGCTCGCGGTCGGCGGGTCGTTCGAGCCGCTGGCGCGCCAGTGGGGGCTGCCGCTGGGGGACCAGGATGACGGCCAGGACGGCCCAGGGCGCCAGACCCCGGCCACCGATGACCCCGGCGGCGGCAGCGCGGCCCGTGAGGACACGGCCCACGATGGCGCGGCCGGGGACGGCAGGGCTTCGGACGGCGCGGACGGCGGGGCTTCGGACGGCGCGGACGGCGGGGCCACGGACGGCGCGGCTGGGAACGGCGTGTCCGGGGAGGACGCGGCCGGGGACGATGCAGCTGGGGACAGCGCGGCCAGCACGGATACCCGCCGGAACGGCGCGGACCGGGCCGGCGGCGCTGTCGGCGGGCATGGGCTGGCCTGGTCCGGGCAGGATGTCGGCTCGCCGTTCGACCATCCGCGCAGTGGCATCCTCTACGTCGCGCGCCACCTTCCGCCGCCCGGCAGGGACGGGCTCCCGCCGTCCTATCTCACCGAGATCCGTGAGCTGATCGACGCCGCGGGCGGCCGGACGCTCGGGCTGTTCTCGTCGATGCGCGCGGCGCGGCAGGCGGCCGAGGAACTCCGCGACGTGATCGGCCAGCCCCTGCTGTGCCAGGGCGAAGACGCCACCGCGCAGCTCGTCAGGCAGTTCGCCGAGGACGAGGCGACCTGCCTGTTCGGCACGCTGTCCCTGTGGCAGGGCGTGGACGTGCCAGGACCCGCGCTCCAGCTTGTGGTGATCGACAGGATCCCGTTCCCCCGGCCCGACGATCCGCTTGCCTCCGCCCGTCAGCGTGCGGTGGCCGCGCGCGGCGGCAACGGCTTCATGACCGTGGCGGCAGCGCACGCAGGCCTGCTGCTCGCTCAGGGCGCAGGCAGGCTGCTGCGCACGATGGAGGACAAGGGGATGGTCGCCGTCCTTGACCCGCGCCTGGCCACCGCGCGCTACAGCAGCTTCCTCCGGGCCTCCCTCCCGCCCTTCTGGGCCACCACCGACCCCCAAATAGCCCGAGCCGCCCTCCGCCGCCTCTCCGCCGCCCGCACCAGCTAGCCAGCGATCAGCCCGCCTCGCCCGCCCATCCCGAAACCAGGCCAACCTCCCGGACCCAGTGCATCAAGCCCACCATCCCGGAACCAGGCATGCCGGGAGGCGTTCGCACCACGATGGTTTGTGGGCGTTCATGCCAACGACCACAAAAGAATGTCGGCGTTAGCGCCAACGACGACAATTAGCCCGCCGCGACCATGCGCAGCGGTGTGGGGCGGGTGGTACGGCCGCTCCGGGCCACGCCAGGGCGGGGCGGTTGTTCCTGGGGCCGCGCCGGGCGGGTAGCTACTCGGGGGTGCCCCGCCCGGCGCGGCTCCGGATCAGGGCGGGCAGGTGATGGGTGCGCTGACGGCGGTGGCCTTTCCGGCGGTGACCGCGGCGGTCGCGACGCCCGGCTGGCAGCCGGGCAGGCTGGCGGTCACCGTGTAGCTGCCATCGGGCAGCCCGCCCACGGCGAACCGGCCGCCCTCATCGGTCCCGCCGGCCCCGGTCACCGGGCCCACCCAGGTGACCGTGGCGCCAGCGGCGCCCGTGGTCACGGTGATACCACCTTGCCCGATACCGGGCGCGTTGATGATGGCCGGCTTGACCGCCGTGCTGGTGGCGGTCCAGCCGGCCGCCCATGGGTTCCCGGCCGGGTCGGCCGCGATCGCGGTGAGCTGCGGGTTGATCGCGGGGGTGATCTGCGCGGTGGCGCCGGTGAGGCTGAGCTGCACCACACGGGGCCCGGCGGCGGCCAGCACCTGCGACCCCGCGGCGACCACCCCGGACAGCGCGGTGCCGCCGCCGGCCGGTACCGCGGTCCAGGTCGTGCCGTTCCACAGCGCGGCGGCCGAGGAGGTGCAGACCTGTCCCTCACCACAGGTGAATTCCACGTATCCCACCGCCCACAGCCCCGCGGCGTTGTCGGCCAGGCCCGTGATGATCAGGCCGGACTGCGGGGCCGGAAGCTTGATCCAGGTCGTCCCGTCGAACTGGTCCACCTGGTCACCGCCCGCGACCCAGACGCGGCCCGGCGCGACCGTAACCGCGTCCAGAGAGCCGATATCGGGGACGCTCACCTGCCGCCAGGCGGTGCCGTTCCAGTGCAGCACGAGCGACACCGTCTCGTAGTTGTCGCCGCCGGCGGCCCACACGTCAGCCGCGGACCGCGCGGCGACGGCATTGAGCTCGTTCGCCTGCGACGGGCCCGCGGGATTGGGTGTCGGGCGGCGCGTCCAGGCCGTCCCGTCCCAGTGGTAGGCAAGTGTCTTGCTGGCAAACGACGCCGGGTCAGAGACAGTCCCGACCGCCCAGCCGTCGCCCGGTGCGACCTCGGTCACCCCGTTCAGCTGGGCAGCCTGACCGGACGGGTACACCGTCCCCAGCGGCACGCGGGTGGCGCTCCACCCGGTGCCGTTCCAGCGTTCCGCATACGGCTTGGTCAGCAGCGCCGTCGGCGGCTGCCCCGGGTTGAACCCGCCGACGGCGAGCACGTCGGACGAGGACGCGGCCGCCACGCCCAGCAGTTGCCCACGGGCGCCCGCCGGAGCGCTGACCGTCGTGCCCCACGCCACCGGCTGCGGCGCCGCCGCGGCCCAGGTGTTACCCAGTCCGGCCCCGCACACCGCCGCCAGCACCGCGACGGCTCGCCCCACCCGCCTCGCCTTCATGCCCAGCCCCCTGCGCCGTCAGGTTCCATGGATGCCTCCTGTTGCCGGAAATGGGCGGCGAACCCGAGCCGCCGGGCGCGGCGATGTCCCGACCGGCTCCGCCCGCGCACCTCTTATTCGGCGCGCGCGGGAGGCTGTCTTGGCGCATCCCCGGAGCAGATCGTCCTGGGCCGGCGTTATCTTGCCGTTCATGACAGCAACCAACGATCGCGCCGGTCCGGCACCCGGCTCCGCCGGGGAACCGGTGGAGGCGCAGTTCGGGCCGCACCGGTTCTACGCCGGCGAGGGCGGCGGCGACGAGCGGTTCCGTGGCGCCCGGTTCGAGGCCGCGGACCTGCGCGGCGCCCGGTTCACCGACTGTGACCTGACCGGCGTCACGATCCGGGACGGCTGGCTGGTCAACGTGAGCATCTCCGGCTACCTCAGCAACGTCACGGTCAACGGCGTGGACGTGACCGGTTTCGTCAACGCCGAGCTGGACCGCCGGCACCCCGAGCGGGTGCAGTTCCGCGCGGGCCAGACGGCCGGCGACGTCCGCGCACTCTGGGACACCATCGAGCGGCTGTGGGCGCAGGCCACCGAGCGGGCCGGCCGGCTGGGCGCCGCAGCGGTGGATCAGCAGGTCAACGAGGAGTGGTCGTTCGCGCAGACACTGCGCCACCTGGTCTTCATCACCGACGCCTGGGCCAGCCGGACGGTGCTGGATGAGGAAATGCCCTACCACCCGCTTGGCCTGCCGCAAAGCTGGTACCCGGCCGCCGACGCGGCCGCGCTCGGCATCGACCTGACCGCGCGGCCCGGCTACGACGAGGTCCTGGCCGCCCGCGCCGACCGGATGGCCGTGATGCGGCGCATCGTGGCGGGCCTGACCGACGAGGGCCTGGGACGGCTGTGCCGGCAATCACCTGCGCCCGGTTACCCGGACGAGGAGCGCACCGTGATCGACTGCCTTGCCGTGGTGATAGACGAGGAGATCGAGCACTACCGGTTCGCGACCCGCGACCTGGCCGCGCTGGAAGCCAGCTAGGCCCAGTAACCGATCGCGCCGGCGCCTCAAGCGGTGCCGGGCATGAATCCGCCCGGAGGGGGCGGGCTTGTAACGGCTCCCTCCGGGCGGATCTATGAAGTTGTGGTACCGCTATCGCGGACTATGGGCAGGGCGCCGCGAACGTCGTGAAGGTGCCCTGGTCGGAGAACCAGCCGTGGACGCCGAGGCTTGGACTCTGGTGGTAGAACCACGAGAAGAAGGCCAGTTCCTGCGGGTGGTAGGTGAAGCCGCCCAGCGGGTCGTTGAACGTCGTGCCGGACAGCGGGTCGCCCACCTCCAGGTTGGCCTGGCAGCCGCTGACCTGGCCGATGTTGCCCCACGACGGGGTCGGGTTGACGGTGTTGGGGTCGTTCTGCCACTCGCCCACCTCGTGGGACAGGGCGGAGATGTCGTTCGAGCCCTGGAAATCGCCGGAGTTGTCGTACATCGCCAGGCCGTAGGTCTGCGCGCCAGCGGCCACGCTGAAGATGTTGTGGTAACCGAGCACACAGCACTGGCCCGGATTGCCGATGAACTCAACGAAGTTGTGCAGCAGGAAGATCGGCAACGTCGTGGTGCCCACGCCCTGGCCGGCCAGCGAGGGGATCACGTTGTTCTGCAGGAACGGGTCCAGCCAGTTGATGTTGGCCGCACCGAGCAGGCCGTTGCCGCAGCCGCTGCCAAAGGTCGCCGACTGGGCGGCGGGCACGTTGATGGTGACGGGTGCGAGCGTCTTGAACGCCAGCTTCACGCCGAACGTGGGGTTGATCCCGGTGGGCTGGGCGAACTTCCAGAACTCGGCACGCTGGAAGGCGTTGGTCACTTGCGTGGTGCCGATCGAGGTGCCGCCAAACGTGTGGGCTTTGGCCTTGACGATCGGCGAGTTCTGCGTCCGGGCGAGCGCGCTCGCGCCGGGGTCACAGCTGTCGGCCTTGGTCGGGTCCCAGGTGTGGCCGCCGAACTTCATGATCAGCGGCACGATCTCGGCCTGCACGGTGGTCGACGGGTTGGCCACCTGGATCGCGGGATTCTTGCCCACGATCGTGTACTTGAAGGTCCTGGTGCCCACCTTCACGGTGGCCGTGTACTCGTGCACGGTGGTCCCGGCACGCGCGGACGCGCGGGCCTGTGCCGCGGTGATGCCCGGGTGGACGCCCACGTCGTAGAGCGCCTTCAGGTGCTTGGCTGATGCTGGTGCGGGGTGCGCGGCTGCCGCAGATGCTGGCAGCGCCGCAGGCAGCGCCATGAGGACACCGACACCGAGTGCCGAGATGCCACAGATCATGGCTCGCGTCAAGCGTGTTTGTTTCACATTTTTCCCTTCGAGTCGGCTAGCCCACCGATAGGAGGGAGCCCCAGGCCGCGTCTCATGAACGCCCGACTGGCACCCATGCACACGTCTCCCTCTCGCCGCGGAGAAATCATGACATGGCAAACTTGATCAATCCAGCCCTTCCCGGACATCACCTTGCATTCACGGCAATGACCTGCGATCCATCACAGGTATTGACTAGGTGATTACGCCGATTCGCGGATCACAAGTTCGGTTTCGAGCACCACATGCACGGGGTCCTGGCCGGCCCGCCCGATCAGCGCGAGCAGTTCGCTGGCGCACCGCTCGCCCATGGCCTCCACTGGCTGGCGCACGGTGGTCAGCTTCGGGTCGGTGTGCCGGGCCAGCGGCGAGTCCTCGAAGCCGATGACGGCCACGTCGTCGGGTACCCGGCGGCCGCTGCGGCGCAGCGCGCGCAGCGCACCCGCCGCCATCAGATCCGAGGCGACGAAGACCGCATCCAGCCCGGGCCTGCGATCTAGCAGGCGATATACGGCGTGCTCGGCGGAGAAGCGGCCGAAGTCGCCGAACACGATCAGCCCGGAGTCGCTCAGCCCAGCCTCGGCCATGGTCCGCCAGTAGCCGCGCAGCCGGTCCACGCCAGGGACATGTCTGGCGGCCCAGCCACCGTGGCCACGGTGCTGCGGCCATGCTTGAGCAGGTACCGCACCGCCATGCGCGCGCCGCCGATGTTGCCGGCATCCACATAGGACAGGTCATCGTCGTTGCCGAACGGCCGCCCGGCAAGCACCACGGGCACCCCGAGGCTGTGCAGATCCAGCGGCCTTTTGCCGTGCATGCTAAGAACGGCGCCGTCCACATGGCCGCTGCGCAGATAACGGGATGCTGACTGGTAGTCGTGCGGCGAGTGCGCTATGAGCAGGACAAGCTGAATTGCGCGCGCCGGGAGCTCCCGGCTGATGCTTCTGAGTATGGGCGGGAAGAATGGCTCGGAAAAGACGTGCGAGTTGTCCTCGCATACGACGAACGCGATCGACCAGGTCCGCCGTGGCGCAGCCGAGCGCGGCGCCGGTTCCGTACATAACCGAGTCGCGCGATCGCCTCTTCGACCTCACGGCGGGTCCCGGCCGCGCCCGCGCGGATCCGGTGAGTACCCGCGACGCGGTCGCGGTGAAACCCCGGCCTGCTGGGCAACATCGGCCAGCCTGGGCCGTAACTTCGTGTCGTGCCCGACGCCCCAGCCTCCTGGCCAGCCATCTTCGGTGCCCGGCCGATTGGCCCGCAGGGCAATTCCCCAACTGGCGCACTGCATGTCAGCGACGCGCACCAGCGCGGTGTTTCGGGTGCGTTACGGTCCTGCAACTCTCTGTTGTTATTCCGGTCATCCCCGACCACCCTGTCAAGGGCTTCGCCGAACCTGCGCCCGGCCTGCGATGTTGTAGCTACAGCCCATCCCGCCAGGCCGTCGCGCTCGTGAAAGTTTTAGCCCAGCAAATGGCGTCTTGGGCAGCGCAAAACCATCTCATGAAGCTTTCATGGGACATTACGACGGTCGCGGCCGGCGTTAGCCATGGTCGCGGCGAGGACGTCGATGACGAAGACGCGGGTGTCCTTGCCGGTGATCACCGGCGGGTTCCTGGCCTTGCCGTAGCCGAGCTTGGGCCGGGCGGGACGGGGTCAGGGGAGCTTCCAGTCGATCGGCGGTGCGCCCTGCTGCTTCAGCAGCCGGTTGGCGCGGCTGAACGGGCGCGACCCGAAGAACCCCCGGTCGGCCGAGTTGGGACTGGGATGAGCGGACTCGATCAGCGGGACACCGTCGAGCAGCGGCGCGAGGCTGCGCGCATCCCGGCCCCACAAGATCGCGACCAGCGGCGCATGCCCCGTGCCGTCCGGGCCCGGCCGGGCGGCCAGCGCCCGGATGGCCTGCTCGGTGACCTCCTCCCAGCCCTTCCCGCGATGCGAGGTGGGCCGGCCGGGCGCGACTGTCAGGACGCGGTTGAGCAGCAGCACCCCCCGTTCGGTCCAGGGCACCAGGTCGCCGGTGGCCGGTGCCGGGTAGCCGAGGTCGTCGGTGTACTCGCGGAAGATGTTGAGCAGGCTGGGCGGCAGCCGCCGCACGGTCGGCGCCACCGAGAAGCTCAGGCCCACGGCGTGGCCGGGGGTGGGGTAGGGGTCCTGCCCGACGATGAGCACCCGGACCGCCCCGAACGACTGGGTGAAGGCGCGCAGCACGTTCTCGCCCGCCGGCAGGTAGCGGTGACCCGCGGCGAGTTCGGCGCGCAGGAACTCTCCCATGGCGGTGATCTGCCCCGCGACCGGCTCCAGCGCCTGTGCCCACTCCGGATCGATGATCTCCCGCAGTTCGCGTCCCGCCATGGGCAGCACCATAGCCCAGCGGCCATCGGCATGACCGGCCTGCGCAGGGGATCGGGCCGTGCCGGCCGGCCCGCTGGATTGCGTGGCTAGCGCGCAGCACTGGCCGGGATGCCCTACCTTTCCCGCATGGGGCGGATTTCGCAGGGCCCACACCGGGCCGCTGGCGCGCCGGCGTGGCGCGGCACCCGGGGGCTGCGCCGTGGCGTGCTGCTCTGCGTCGCGGCCGCGCTCGCGTACGCCGTGCCTGCCTGCTCACCGGGCAGTTCCGCCCCCCCGCTACACGGGCACCATCGGCACAACACCGCGCCCCGCCTGCACGTGGCGGGAAACCGGCTGGTCAACGCCCGCGGCAGGCCGGTATTGCTGCACGGGGTGAACCGGTCGGGCACCGAGTTCCTGTGTGTGCAGGGTCATGGGATCTTCGACGGGCCGACCGACCAGGCATCGATCTCGGCGATGAAGGCCTGGGGGATCAACGCGGTCCGGATCCCGCTGAACGAGGGCTGCTGGAACGGTGAGTCCTACGTCGACCCGGCCTACGCGGGCGCCAACTACCAGGACGCGATCAAGGCGTACGTCCGCCTGGTCAACGCCAACGGCATGGTCGTGATCCTGGACCTGCACTGGTCCGACGGCCGCTACCCGGCGCACTGCGATTCCGCGGAGGCCAGGTGCCTCAAGCCGGTGCCCGACCAGGCGCAGGCGATCCCGTTCTGGACATCGGTGGCGAACACCTTCAAGGGCAACGCCGCGGTCATCTTCGACCTGTTCAACGAGCCGTTCCCGGAGCGGGCCACCCGTAGCGAGGCGGTCGGCTGGCAGTGCTGGCTGAACGGCGGCACCTGCCCGGGGATCGGCTACCCGGTGGCCGGGATGCAGACCCTGGTCAACACGGTCCGTGCGACCGGCGCCCGCAACGTGATCCTGGCCGGCGGCCTGGCCTACGCCAACGACATGACCGGGTGGCTGGCCCACGAGCCCGCCGACCCCCTTCACAACCTGGCCGCGTCCTGGCACTCCTACAACTTCAACCGCTGCTCCAACATCACCTGCTGGACCAGCGAGGTGGCACCGGTCATCGCGCAGGTCCCGGTGGTCGCCGGGGAGATCGGCGAGAACACCTGTGCGTCCGGCTACATCACCGCGCTGATGAACTGGCTGGACTCGCAGTCGTCCGGTTACCTGGCCTGGGCCTGGAACGCCGACTTCCCCTGTGCCTCGGGCCCCTCCCTGATCACCAGCTACGACGGCAGCCCGACCCCGTACGGCGCGGGCTACAAGGCGCATCTGCGGTCACTGCGCTAACCGGCCACCGACCGGACCAGCCGTCGCCACGTCGGCGATCAGCAGATTCCCGCAGTGCCAGGGTTTGGCCGTGCGGGACAACATCGCCACGGGGGGCGTAATGCAAGAACTCGAGGGGTGTCCGGGCAATGCCCTGCCAATGTCCGCCGGGCGGGAACCGGCGCACCGGCGCGCGCGTCTAAGGCGGGTAACGGGCTGGCCGGCGCTGGCTCGTTAACCCGCTCACGAAGTCAGCGCCGGTCCCGTGCTCGCAGAAGCCTGCCTGGATGTGGCCCCTGTGCCGCGGCCGCTGGGGCCGCGGCACAGGGGCCACTTCGAGGGGCTAGCGCAAAAGCTTCACATCCGCCCCGAGATGCCCTAGTTGCCCGCGCCGGCGATGGTCACGATCCAGGCCAGGACCAGCGCTTCCTCGTGCCAGGCGTCGTAGCGCCCGCTCCTGCCGCCGTGGCCCGCGGTCATCTCGGTCTTGAGCAGGAACGGGCCGCCGTGAGCGGTGGCACGCAGCCGGGCGATCCACTTCGCGGGCTCGCGGAACAGCACCCGGGTGTCGTGCAGGCTGGTCACCGCGAGGATGGGCGGATACTCCTGGTCACGGACGTTCTCATAGGGCGTGTAGCCCTTCATGTACGCGTAGACCGCCGCGTCGTGCAGCGGATCTCCCCACTCCTCCCATTCGGGCACGGTGAGCGGCAGTGAGGGATCCAGGATGGAGGTCAGCGCGTCCACGAACGGGACCTGGGCCACGATCCCGCCGAAGTCCTGTGGGGCGATGTTGGCCACGGCCCCCATGAGCAGCCCGCCCGCCGAACCACCCCGGGCGATCAGCCGGCCGGCGGTGGTCCAGCCCTGCGCCACCAGGTGCTCGGCACACGCCACGAAGTCGGTGAACGTGTTGGCCTTGTGCAGCATCTTGCCGTCGTCGTACCAGTGCCGGCCCATCTCGCCGCCGCCGCGGACGTGCGCGATGGCATAGACGAAGCCCCGGTCGAGCAGCGACAGCCGGGGGATCGAGAAGCCGGGATCCATCGACGCCTCGTAGCTGCCGTAGCCGTAGAGCACCAGCGGCGCGCTGCCGTCCCGCGGCGTCCCTTTCCGGCAGATCAGCGAGATGGGGACGCGGGTGCCGTCGGCGGCGACCGCCCACTCGCGGCGCTGCTCGTAGCCGGCCGGATCATAGCTGCCCTGGCCGGGCAGCGCGAGGACCGGGCGGCGCTTGCGCAGCGTCAGCTCTCCGGTCGTGGTGTCGGCGTCGAGGACCGAGTCGGGGGTGGCCAGCGAGGCGTAGTGCAGCCGAAGCTGCTGGGTGGCGTACTCCGGGTTCGATCCAGGGAACACCTGGTACAGCGGCTCGGGGAAGGCGAGTTCCTGCTCGCTGCCGTCGGTGCGGAGGATCCGCAGGCCGGTGAGGCCGTCGCGGCGGAAGTGCACCACCACATGGCCGGCGAAGGCGTCCACGCCAAGCAGTCTGGTGTCGGCCCGGTGCGCGATGACCGTGGTGAGGTCCGCCCGGCTGGCGATCGGGCCCCCATCCGCGTCCTCGCCGGCCTGCGTCGGGCCGGCCAGCGGTGCCTGGGCGAGTTCGAAGTTCAGCGCCCCGTCGTTGTGCAAGATCAGCAGGCGGCCAGCGCCGTCCGGGCCGCCCTGGTGCTCGACGGAATACTCGACGCCCGGCCGCCGGGGCAGCACCACCCGCGGTGCGGCCTCCGGGCCGGCCGCGTCCAGCAGCCATACCTCGCTGGTCAGCGAACTGGAGATCACGATGGTCACATAGCGCTCGCTGCGGCTGAGCCCGACGCCGACGTTGAATCGCTGGTCTTCTTCCTCGATCACCACCTGGTCGTCGGTGGCCGGCGTGCCCACCCGGTGCCGCCACACCCGGTACGGCCGCCAGGCCGCGTCCACGGTCGTGTAGAACAGCGAGGCCCCGTCCAGCGACCACGCGCAGCCGTAGAACGTGCCGGGAATCTCATCCGCCGCGGTCTCCCCGGTGACCAGGTCTTTGACCCGCAGCGTGAAGCGCTCGTCGCCGGCGAAGTCGGTGGAGTAGGCGAGCAGTCGCCCGTCCGGGCTGACGCGGAACGCGCCCAGCGAGAAGAACGGTGAGTCCCCGGCCACCTCGTTGCCGTCGAGCAGGATCTCCTCGCCCGGCAGCGGCGCACCGTCGTCAGTGACCGGCGGTGCGTCCTCCCCTGGCTGGACGGCACGCCGGCAGTGGACCGGGTACTGCTTTCCCGCGATCGTGCGGGAGTAGTACCACCAGCCGTTCTTGCGCACCGGCACCGACAGGTCGGTCTCCTGCGTGCGGCCCTTGATCTCGCCGAAGATGGCTTCCCGCAGCCCGGCCTGGCCCGAGGTCATCGCCGCGGTGTAGGCGTTCTCGGCCTCCAGGTAGCGCAGCGTCTCCGGGTCGTCGGCGTCGGCCAGCCACGCGTACTCGTCGATGACCGTGTCACCGTGGTGCGTGCGCTCGCTCGGGATCCGCCGGGCCACCGGCGGGTCGGGAGGTGCCCCGGCGGGCTGGCCTGGCGGGGTCTCCGCCATCGCGGTCGAAGCGGCGGCGCGGGTCGGGTTGTTGCTCACCAGGGCAGTCTACGGACGCCACCGCCCCGGCCGCGCACCCCGTCGCGAGCTGGATGATCATGGTGATGTGGCCCCTGGGTGGGCCGTATCACCATGATCATCAACGAGGGGTCAGGCACGTGCGTACCGGCAGTAGCGCTGGCCCCGTTCGCCCGTCAGAGCACGTCGTGGCCGGGGCGCGGCTCCTGCGGAATCGGCCGGGGCTGCGCCGGGATGCTGCCCAGCCTGCCCGCCTGGTAGTCCTCGAACGCCTTGACCAGCTCGTCCCTGGTGTTCATCACGAACGGGCCGTACGCGGCGACCGGCTCCCTGATCGGCTCGCCGCCCAGGAGCAGGAGGTCGAAGTCCTTGCCGGGACCCTGCTGCCGATCGGCGGCGCCGAACGTGATCGAGCCGCCCGGCCCGAACACCACGAGCTGCCCCATGTGCACCGGGCGCCGCTCGGCGCCCACGGTGCCGTTCCCGGCCAGGACGTAGCCGAGCGCGTTGAAGTCGGGCCGCCAGGGCAGCCGGACCTCGGCGCCGGGGGACACGGTCGCGTGCACCACGCTGATCGGCGTATGGGTGATGCCCGGGCCCTTGTGGCCGGCCAGGTCGCCGGCGATGACGCGGAGCAGCGCACCGCCATCGGCGGACGAGAGCAGCGCCACCTCGCCGGCCCGTATGTCCTGGTAGCGGGGATTGGTCATCTTGAGCCGGGCGGGCAGGTTCACCCAGAGCTGGAAGCCGTGGAACAGCCCGCCGCTGAGGACAAGCTCCTCCGGCGGCTCCTCGATGTGCAGGATTCCGCCGCCCGCGGTCATCCACTGGGTGTCGCCGTTGGTGATCAGCCCACCGCCGCCGTTGGAGTCCTGGTGGCGGAAGGTGCCGTCGATGATGTAGGTCACGGTCTCGAAGCCCCGGTGCGGGTGCCACGCGGTGCCCTTGGGCTCACCGGGGGCGTAGTCGACCTCACCCATCTGGTCCATGTGAATGAAGGGGTCGAGGCGGGCCAGGTCAACCCCGGCGAACGCGCGCCGGACCGGGAACCCTTCGCCCTCGAAACCCGACGGCGCGTTCGTCACCGACAGCACGGGGCGGCCCGCGATCGCGGTGGCGTCTGGCTCCTGGACGCGCGGCAGCACCAGGATGTCCTCGACAGTGACTGCGGGCATGTCATCTCCTCCGCTCGGGCGCGGGTGCGCCCACCTAACAGTAGCTTCGCGGCCTACAACAGTTGTTGATAGTTCAACATTCCCACGTGACGGGCGCGGCGGGCGCGGCGGGCGCGGCGGGCGCGGAGGCGCGGCTCCGGGAGGGCACGGGTGGGCGCGGCGGCCGGCCCCGGTGCCCGGTTTCCGCAGTTAGCCATCGTTAGCCCAGGAATGGGCGTAACGCACTAATATCGCGTCAGCGGCTCGTGGCAGCGGCTGCACGGAGAGGGAGGCGGGGGCCGGTGAAGCCACAGATCAACATGGCTAAACCGCACGCAGCCCGCGTGTATGACTTTTATCTGGGCGGCAAGGACCACTTCGCGGCCGACAGGGAAACCGGCCAGGCGCTCATGCGGGTGGTGCCGACCATCCGCGCCGCGGCGCGGGAGAACCGGGCGTTCTTGGGCCGGGCGGTGCGGTTTTTGGTGGCGGAGGCGGGGATCCGGCAGTTCCTGGATATCGGGACCGGGCTGCCGTCGGCGAACAACGTGCATGAGGTGGCGCAGGGGCTGGTGCCGTCGTGCCGGGTGGTGTACGTGGACAACGACCCGATCGTGCTGGCGCACGCCCGGGCGCTGCTGACCAGTTCCCCGGAGGGCCGGACCGCCTACATCCAGGCGGACCTGCGCGAGCCGGAGAAGATCCTGGGCGATCCGGTGACCCGCCAGACGCTGGACTTCACCCAGCCCATCGGCCTGATGCTGGTCGCGGTGCTGCATTTTGTGCCGGATGCGGAGCAGCCGCGGCGGATCGTGGACACGCTGCTCGGCGCACTGCCATCCGGGAGCTACCTCGTCGCCTCGCACGCGACGCCGGAGTTCTACGCGGACCGCGGCGAGGCGGCGGCGCGGATCTATCACGAGCGGGGGATTCCGTTCCAGTTCCGGGTGGCGGACGAGCTTTCCGAACTGGCGTTCCGTGGCCTGGAAATGGTCGAGCCCGGGGTGGTGTCGGTCTGCGAGTGGCGCCCGGACGGCGATGGCCCGCGGCCGCTGCCCGCCGAGGTGACCTGGGACGGCGGGGTGGCGCGCAAGCCGTAGCGGCGCGCCTTCCCTTGGGGCCCGCAGTTGTCCCTCCGGGGCCGTTGCCTGGCTCTTCCTTTCCGCGGCGAGGGCCCCCGGCGGCTTCTTCCCGTGGTGGGGACCCTCGCCGGCCTGTACGCGGCCGTGCGCCGACTCCGCTCCCATAGGTATCTCAACCGTCCCTTGGACCACTCCTGGCTGCCTTGTTGACCTGCGTGTTGCCGCCTGGGCGGGCAGGTGGAGCAAGCCGGCTGGCGGGCTTGAGTCCGCTGCCGGTGAGTGGTTGTCTAGACACTGAGTACCGAGACGGTTACCGAAGTTTGTAGCACCGCAGTTTGTAATACCGCAGTTTGTAACTCGGGATTGCAACAGCGCGTCTTGCGGACTGCGCATCCAGCGAGGAAGGAGCGCTGCGTGTCCGGCGTAGGTCGGGTCATCGTCGGCGCGAGCGGCTCGCCGGGCAGCCTCCGGGCGCTGCGGCACGCGGAGGACCTGGCCCGCCACAGTGTTGCCACCCTGACACCCGTTCTGGCCTGGGTACCGCCCGGCGGTGAGGTAGCCGGCCGGCAGCCGTGCCCGGCCCTGGTCCACATCTGGCAGGATGCCGCCTGGCAGCGGCTGTGGGCGGCGCTTGAGGCGGCCTGGGGCAAGGTCCCCGCCGACCTTTCCGTCCAGCCGGTCGTGCAGCGCGGCCATGCGGGGCCGGTCCTGGTCGCCCTCGCCCGCCAGCCCGATGACCTGCTCATCGTGGGTGCGGGCCAGCGTGGTTTCATGGCCTGGCCGGGTCACGGCCGGGTGAGCAGGTACTGCGTGGCCCACGCGCTGTGCCCGGTCCTTGCCGTACCGCCCGCCACCCTTGCCAACGAGGGCCGTGGCCTGCACGGCTGGGCGTTGCGGCGGCGGGGCCTGAACGTCGAGCAGATCCTGCGCAACGACGGTGGCAGCATCCCCGCCTAGCCGCCCGCTGCAAACCTGCCCCCGGCATCCCCGCCATCGGCTGACGGCTCCGGGCAGGAGGGAAGGCCCGGGGCGGTCCGGCAGCTTGCCCAGGGCGGTCCGGCGGCTTGCCCAGGGCGGTCCGGCGGCTTGCCCAGGGCGGTCCGGCGGCTTGCCCAGGGCGGTCCGGCGGCTTGCCCAGGGCGGTCCGGCGGCTTGCCCAGGGCGGTC
>Ga0306920_100002286_pt1 | contig 24215 bp, 21 predicted proteins | sample flu12Cox44000170_FD_204666 | JGI IMG/M metagenome (GOLD analysis project Ga0306920, IMG submission 204666) | Lab enrichment of tropical soil microbial communities from Luquillo Experimental Forest, Puerto Rico - flux4day.12C.oxic.44.000.170 (v2)... | ecosystem: Environmental > Terrestrial >...
TGATCCGCTGCATCAACCGATTGGAGGAGCATCAGCAGGGGCAGATCATCGTCGCCGGGATCGAGCTGACTGCCGACGTCAAGAACGTCGAGGCGATCCGCCGCGAGGTCGGCATGGTGTTCCAACAGTTCAACCTGTTCCCGCACCTGACGGTGCTGCAAAACCTGACCTTGGCACCGATCTGGGTGCGCAAACTGCCCAAGAAAGAGGCCGAGGACGCGGCCCGGCTCTACCTCGAAAGAGTGCGCATCCCCGAGCAAGCCGACAAATATCCGGGCCAGCTCTCAGGCGGCCAACAGCAGCGTGTCGCGATCGCGCGCTCGCTGTGCATGAAGCCTGAGATCATGCTGTTCGACGAGCCGACCTCGGCCCTCGATCCGGAGATGATCAAGGAAGTGCTCGACGTGATGATCGAGCTTGCTCGAGAGGGTATGACCATGGTGTGCGTCACCCACGAAATGGGGTTTGCGCGCACAGTCGCCGACACTATGGTCTTCATGGACCGCGGCGAGATCGTCGAACGAGGGCCGCCCGCGGAATTTTTTGCCAACCCCAAAAGCGGCCGCACCAAGCTGTTCCTAAGCCAGATCCTATCCCATTAGGAAGGATCGATGCGGTTCCCTACGGCAGACCGGTCGCCCTCCTTGTCTGCTCGGCCCCGCTGGTGACTGTATTCCCGATTGTCGAAACATCCTGGCCCGCCCCCGCGACGGTGCTGCAGGCCGAGAGCATCGAGCTCGCTCCCGTCAAGATCAGCAACATCAGGAGCAAACCGGCCAGCCCTTGCCGCTTCCCATGTCTCATCTGAACCTCCAGAAACCGCTGGTCGAAATCACTTAAGGAAACGATGCAAATTTGAAGCGGTTCCCTCGGCGGTATCGAGCCCTTTTTTGCTCAGTCGATGGCAGCTCCGTCTCGCTCTTGACGAGGGTCTCTCATAGATTGCGAAGCTCGGTTCGGTTCTGCTCTCAGCGAGTGCGCGTTGGTCGAACAATCTTCCGCCCAAGATCGTCTTTCGGCCGAAACCGTTCCGGCTCGCGGACTGGTTCTCGCGGCCGCGATGATGGCGATTGTTCTGACCGCGACGGAGGGCTCAATCGTCGCCACCGCCATGCCGACGATCGTCGCGGAGCTCGGCGGATTTCATCTGTTTAGCTGGGCGTTCGCCGTCTTTCTGCTGACCCAGGCGGTGTCGATCCCGATCTATGGCCGATTGGCCGATCTCTATGGCCGCAAGCCGGTGTTCTTCGCCGGCACCAGCCTCTTTCTCTTGGCTTCCTTGTTGTGCGGCTTTGCTTGGGGGATGGGGCCGCTGATTTTCTTCCGCGCGCTCCAAGGTGCCGGTGCCGGCGCGATCCAGCCGATCGCCACGACCATCGTCGGTGACATCTACACGCCGGCCGAGAGGGCGCGGGTCCAAGGGTATCTCTCGGGGGTCTTCGGCGTCGCGGCGATCTTCGGCCCACCGCTCGGCGCCTTTCTCGTCGAGCACATCGGCTGGTCCTTTGTTTTTTGGATCAACCTGCCAATCGGTGCGGCGAGTTTTGTGATGCTGAGCCTCTTCCTCGACGAGCGCCGGCAAACGCAACGGCATCGCGTCGACTATGCCGGTTCGGCATTACTGAGTTTGGGCGCCGGGGCTCTGATGCTGGTCTTGATCGAGGCCCAGAGCTTAGGCAGAGCGACGATTATCGTCCTTGCAGCGGGCGGAGCACTCGCGCTGATCGCGCTTGTCGTCTACGAGAAACGAGCGGCGGAGCCGATATTCCGCCCAGTCTCTGGCGAAACCGGGTGATCGCGCTCGGCAATCTCGGCGGCTTCACCAGCGGGGCATTGATAATGGCGGTCGGCGGCTATCTGCCGACCTATGTTCAGGGGGCGATGGGAAGAAGTGTTTTGTCGGCGGGACTGGTCCTCGGCGCAAGCTCGATGAGCTGGGCCGTCGCGAGCTTCGCTGCGGGTCGGCTGATGGTCCGCACCTCATACCGTCTCGTCGCGGTAATCGGCGGCCTATCGCTGGTCGCCGGCAGCTTGTTGCTCGTGGCACTCGAACCCGCGCGCACGCTCGCCTGGGCCGCAACCGGCTCCTTTGTGATCGGGATCGGGATGGGGTTCTGCAATACCGCCTTTATCGTTTCGATCCAGGCCAGCGTGGAATGGACCGAACGTGGTGTAGCGACTTCCTCGTACATGTTCATGCGCATCGTCGGCCAATCGGTGGGTGCCGCGGTGTTTGGCGCGGTGCTCAATCTCGGCCTCCACCTTCATGCTCCGGAAGCCGGCGATCTGGTCAATCGGGTGTTGAATCCGGGGTTGCGCCACGGTCTCGGGACTGCCGAGCTCGCCCAACTCAGCGAAGCGATCGCATCCTCGCTCCACCTCGTGTACATCCTTGCCGCCCTGGCCGCGATGGTGACGCTCGTCCTGGCCTGCGCACTGCCGGCGGCACTCAGTCCGACGCGGCCGCACGAGGGCAGTGAGCTTTGTGGCTCATAGGTCTCACGAAGGAGGCGTGCTTGTCACAAGAACCGGATCTGTCGCCGGCCGATCGGCTGATCGCATTAATGGATCACCTCGACCTCGGCACGGCGCATTTCGGAACCCCGATCCCGCGTGACATCTCGGGCATGGCGTCGGAATATCCCAAGCGGCTCGCCGGCATCGTGCTGTGTGTGCCGAGCCGGCTCGATCCGGCACCGTTTGCCGATATCGCCGACCGCGTCCTGATGATTTCGGGTGAGCGCGGACCGGCGGCCGAAGCCACCAGCCGCGCGGTCGCGCGGCTGCCGGCGGCCGAGCGCTCCGTCCTCGCCGGATACGAGGCACCCGGCAGCTGGAGCGACGCTGTCGCCGAGCGCGCCCAAGAGATCGCCGAACGGGTCATCGCGTTTCTCGGCGGGCATCATGCCGATATGCCGGGCGTCGCCACGTCGAAAGGGGGCATCCACGCTGGCATTTCATACCAAGTCGAGGGCTCGGGGCCCGCACTGATTCTCCTGCCGTTCTTTCTCGCCCCCTCGCAATGGACGCCGGCCATCCCGCGCCTGGCGCAACACTTCACCGTCGTGACGACCGGCGGCCCGTATCTCGGCGGCGTCGCCTCGCTCGAGGATCGGGCGCGGATGCCAAGCTACCGGGCGATGTTCCGGAACTTGATCGATGTCATGGTACCACGGCCCGGCGAGGCCATTCTCGAAATCGGCTGCGGTGCCGGATCGCTCGTCCGGCTGCTGGCAGGGCGCCTCGGCGCCGCGAACCCGATCACCGCGGCCGATGTTAATCCCTTCCTATTGCGCGAGGCCGAGCAATTAGCCGAAGCCGACGGGCTCGCCGGCTTGATCCAGTTCCGGCAAGCGAACGCCGAGGCGCTGCCGTTCGCGGATGCGTCCTACGATTGCATCTATTCGGTCACGGTCTTCGAAGAATGCGACGCCGGTCGGGCGATCGCCGAGGCGATGCGGGTCGTCAGGCCGGGTGGCCGGGTCGGGCTCGTCGTGCGCGCGCTCGATATGCGGCAATAGTGGAACCTCGCACTGCCCGAGGCCATCCTCGGCAAAGTCGAGGCGCCGCCCCATTCCGTTGCTCGGTTGGGTGTCGCCGATCGTAGCCTCTATCGGCGGATGCGCGAGGCCGGGTTTGTCGACCTCGTCTGTTTCCCGTCGATGGTGACCTTAGACCGCCCGGGCCGTCCGATCTGGCGCAACCGCGAAGATCACATCTTGTCATTGCTGTCGCCGGATGAACTCGCGGTCTGGCACGCCGAGCGCGATCGGGCTGAGGCCGAGGGCCTCTTGTTCATGGCCCACCCGCTGCACTGTGTGGTCGGCACCAAACCCGGGCCAGTGGCCGCGTAGCCTTCGCACGCCGCCTCTTTTCTCCCTGAGTTCAGGGAGAAAATTCGATTTTCCGCTCCGCTGCCGAAGGCCGTTTTATGTCAAAGACATAGACGTTCGGTACGGATGCCTGGTTTGCAGAGCTCGCGAAGTCAGCAGCTGGAGCCGGGAAGTGACAGCTCGACACGACGATTCTGCGCGCGGCCCTGCGCCGTGTCGTTCGAAGCAACCGGATCCCCGTCGCCGAATCCCTTTGCTGAGATGAGGTCGGGTTTAACGCCCTGCGAGACCAGGAATGCCATCACGCTTTCAGCGCGCTTTTGCGACAGGATCTCGTTTGAGGTGACGCCTTGCCGCTCCAGCGCCCGACCGATCGGGGCATTGTCAGTGTAGCCACTCACCAGGACATGGTTCTGCTGCGTCGGCGCCAACTTCGCCGCCATATTAGCGATGATCTGCTTCCCCTGCTCGCGCATCTCCCAGCTGCCCGATGCGAACAGCAAATCGCTGTTGACGGTGTACTTGATCGCACCTTGCAGCCGGCAGATCTGCGTCTTGTCGGCGGCAACCTGCGACGACAACGCCGAGTTTTGCTGCTGAAGCTGGTGATATTGCGCCTGGAGTTCGTCGTATTTGCTCTGAGAGACGCAGGCGGAGAAGAGGACAGGTGCCACGAGCGGCAACAGCAGGACGCGTTTCAGACCATATGTCATTGTTTCGAGTTTCCCCCGTTGGATGATAGATAAAGTCGGCGAGGCAGGCGGAAGCCTAACCCCCGATCCATGCACTTACAACACCGGTCTGATTTCCCTCGGGAAATATCAGCACCGCGAGCGCCTTCGAATTTAACTCCTCGGCTGTTGGGCTGCTATTTGACGAGATGACCCAATGTGGTGGCTGCCTCGCGGTCGGACGAACGGCCCTGGCTCTCGTCAATCGCTGCTCGCGATCCCCGTGGCGGACCGCGGGGCCGCAGCGCTCTCGAAGAAAGTGCGCTGCGCAGCGGCGTCCCACATAAGGCGCGGGTCGAAGGTTTCGGCGGCGAACATGGTCAGGATCACCACAGCGCAGAAGGCCAGCGCCCCGACCCCGGGCTCGATCGTGATCACCGAGCCAAAGGCGACCAGGGCACCGAGCAACGACTCCATGAAGATGTCGATCATCGACCAGCGCCCGATAAAGCGCACGATGTGATAGAGCCGCACGCGGTCACGCAGCCACCCTGCACGGCCCATCTGGATCGTGATCAGCATCAGCGACAGCCCGACGAGCTTCAGCACCGGCACGGCAATGCTGGCGAAGAACACCAATACGGCGAGCGGGTACTGACCGGCCTTCACCAGCTCCTCGACGCCGCCGAGGATCGTGCTCGGCTGGCCGGCGCCGAGCTGCACGACCGACAGCACCGGATAATAGTTTGCCGGAATGTAAAAAATAGCGGCAGCGATGACCAATGCCCAAGTGCGCGTAACGCTGTTGGGCTTGCGCTCGTGCAGCACGCTTTCGCAGCGCGGGCAGCGCGGGTCCCACGGCTCGGGGACGCTGACCAGACCGCAAGTCTCGCAGCCCACCGCATCTGCCGGGTCATGCGGTCCGCCGGGCAGGTCACTTCGGTCCAGCCGCTCCCACACCGCCTCGCGGTCGAGTGCGGAATCCATCCACACGAGTACAATGGTCAGTGCCAATAGTGCGTAGACACCGGTCATCAGCCCGATCGTCACCAGATCCCCGAGCTTCACATAGGCGACGAACACGCCGAAAACGAAGACCTCGATCATCGACCACGGGCGCAGCCGCTCGGCCAGAGCGAAGACGCGCCGCAGATGGCGGGGCGGCCTCCTCTCGTGCAATCTGATCAGCACATAGAGCGTACCGACCAGCCTGCCGAGCGGCGCCAATACGGTGACGAACACGACCACCGCTCCGAGCGGGGCCATGTTCTGCCGAACCAGCTCTTGTGGCCCCGAGAACAGATTGGCCGCCCGCTTGATGCCGGCGGTTTCGACGCTCATCAAGGTCGTCATGCACATTACGACGAGCAATACGAACGCCGCCACAGCAAGCGCGATGATGTGGTCGAGGCGATGGGAGCTGGTGCGGCGTAAGCTCGTCGGGCACCGCACACAATGCGCGGTTATGCCCGGCACCAGGGCCGGGACCGTTTGGAGGAGCCCGCAGCTCGGGCATTCGCGCAGCTGGGGCTGCGTCGTGGGCCGATTGGCGGGTGACCGCATCAGCGGCCCGTGAGCAGCATCGAGGCGAGCCCGTCCGCGAGCTGCCCGACGGCCGTGCTGATCGCGGTAACCTCGCCCGGAATACCCGGCGCCGGCGGCGGCACGGTGAAACGAAAGCTACGCAGCAGCGGCGCGCCGCGGCCTTTGAAGCTGACGCTAGTCTGTGCCTGCAGGAGAAGGTTGCCCGTTGCGTCCTCGTCGAGCCGCTGCACATTGAGCTCGACCGTCGCGTCCGGCGGAGCCGTTACGGCCCCGCTCTCGCCGATGACCGTGCTCTGCGGCAGCCGCTGGCCCAATTCCTCGACCAGAACCCGGCTAAGCATCGCGCCGAGCGGCTCGCCCCACCAGTCGTTCTCCATCACGTCCAGCCGGTAATTCTCGGACGAGCGTACGATTTGCGAACGCTCCAGGTAGCGCGCGATCGAGATCTGCTGCAATGCGACGACCTTGGGGCCGCCGCTTTGGGGCGTGCCGGTTGCGGGCGCGATCGTGTAGAGCACCGGACTGGGTGACGAGCACGCAGTGAGCACCGCCAACGACCCGGCGGCGACCAGCGGCGCGATCCTCATTCCAGCGGCCCCTCGGGCCGGCCCTTGACCAGCGCCTCGGGATGCCGCGCCAACAAATCGGCCAGCGCTCGCATCGATCGCACCGCGTCGGTGGTCTGCGCCATCAGCCGGTCGAGATCGCGGTTGAACTTGGTGTTGTCGCCATAGCCACTGTCGAGCGATAGAACGAGCTTATTCGCACTGGTCAAGGTCTTCTCCAGATCGGCTGTAAGCTGCGGCAATTGTTTGGTATCGAGGCGCTGCATCATGGCTTGGGCCGATGCGATCATCGCCGAGAGATCGGTCAGCGCCTTTTTCAACTGCGGGCCCTGGGTTGCGTCGTTGACCGACTTCAGAATCCCGCCGAGGCTCTTGCCGATCTGATCGAACGGGATCGTGCCGACCTTGTTGAGCAGATCGTTCGCCGAGGATGCAAGGCCGGCGAAGCCGCCGCCCTCGGTCGTCGGCAGCACAAAGTCCCCGCCCTCCTTTGTGACCGGCACCTCCGGTGCCTCCGAAACGAAGTCGAGCGCCACATTCTGCTGGCCGGTGATCAGGCTGCCGCTCTGCAAGCTCGCCCGCAGACCTTTTTTCAAGACCGCCTCGACCGCCTCCTCGTCCGTGTCGTAGATGCGCTGGCCGAGGCCGATGATCCGTTGGGGCTCGACCTCGTAGCGGACCGGCGCAACGACTATGTCCTTGTCGGCATCGTAGGCGAGCCGCACGTCGGTCACGCGGCCGATCACGAGGCCGTGCATCGTAACCTCCGACCCGCGCGCCAGCCCATTGACCGAGCCGGGAAAGTAGGAGACCAGCGGGACCTTGCGCGTATAGGAGGCGGCCTCTGCCCTTTCCCGGCTGCGAAACAGCGGAAAGATGTGGTCCTCGAGGCTGACCTGGGCAGGCTTCTCCATCGGCGGCGTCTCGAAGGCGATGCCCCCGAGTAATAGCGCCTTGAGCGACTCCATTTGCACATCGATCCCCGCTCCGGCCAGCTGAACCGAGACTCCCGAAGCGTTCCAAAAGCGGGTCTCGTCGTGCACATAGCCGTCGTACGGGGCCCGGACAAAGGCGCGGATCGTGACATATTCCGCCATGTCGGCGATGTCCCAGCCGAGCACTTCGCCAACGCTGAGGTCGCGGAAAAACACCGGCGAGCCGACCGAGATCGATCCGAGCCGTTCAGCCTTCAGTAGAAATGTATGCCCGGGAATGTTCTCTTGCAGGATCGGCGGATCCTCCTGTCCGACAAATTTGTGCTGCGCCTTGCCCCCGGCCTCCCCCGGCATCATGCCGATATAGCTCCCGGAGAGCAGTGTCTCGAGGCCGGAGACGTTGCCGGCAAAGAGCCGCGGCTTGACCACCCAGAAGATCGTCTTGTCGGTCAACAGGGGCTTGGCCTCGTGGGTGGTGGCGACGGTCACGACGACATGCGTGTGATCCGGCGCGAGCTTGAGGCTCTTGACCGTACCGAAGACGATGTCCCTGAATTTGAGCTGAGATTGGCCGGCCTGCAGCCCTTCGCCGCTGTCGAAGGAAATCCGGATCGTCGGCCCCTCTTTCGACCATGTGTCCCAGGCGAGCCAGCCGCCGATCGCCACCGCGACCAGCGGGATCACCCAAATAACCGATATGCGCCGCGAGCGCCCAGTCCTGGCGCGCGGGACGGCTGCCCGCTGCTCGGCGACATCACTCATTCGCTAACTCCCCTCGGTGTCTCGGGCCGCTTCATTCCCGGGCGCAATGTCGCGCCGGGCGCTGTCCGGGTCAACCCAAGCCCAGCGTTCCTGCCGCGCAGCTCGCTCGCTCGCATGGTCTTCGACTATGTATTTTTGGCAAAAAAGCCTATCGGCCGAGTTGGGCGAGTGCCGTACGCAGCGGGGCACTGGAGACCTGGAGCAGGCCTTCGAACGACCGGTCGAGCTCCAGGATCAGAAATATCGCGCCGGAAACCGACAGCGCGCAGACGCAAAGGACGGTGATCACGGTTGCGTTGCGCGGAGCGAAGAGACCGAAGCTGGCGAAGATGATGCATAGCCAGAATACCAGCACAACCAGAAACGGGACCGGGATCGAGCTGCCCAAATGCTCGAATAGCAGCAGGCGCGTGCGCGCCATATCGGCTGCCAATGTCAGGGCCTGGCTCTGCATCGAACGTTGTGCGTCGCTCTGCGGCGTCAGCGCCTCGATCTTGTCGTAAAGGGCTTCGACAGGGGATGCCCCTGCATCAATCGCGATCGGCTTAGCCCCCTCGGCGGGCCAAAATCGCTCGATTATCGAGGCCACAGAGCGCTGCAGCAGAGATCGCGCCTCCTTGGTCTCCGGACCGTAGCGCGCCAAAGCGCGATCGAGCAATACGATGTCGGCGGAGGCCTGCGTCAACTGGTTGCTCCGCGTGTCGAAGGCGCTTTTGGCCGAGGCGACTAACAGGCTCAGAACCAGCGCCGACATCGTCGCGACGAGCGCAATCCCCAGCTTGACGACATCCTTCGAATCGCTGCTCAGATGCTCGTCGGGCAATGCGCGGTGGACAAACATCGCAAGCAATGCGCTGCCAAAAACCAGCGCAAAGACGATCCAGCCGATCGCCATCGGGCTCACGATTTCAACCTCCCGCGGCGTCGGTCCTGCAGACTCCGCCGGTCAGAATTTGAAAGTGGCGTTGAGCATCGGGCCTTTCATATGGACATTGAACCCCAGATCGAGGCCTCCGCTAGCCTGGTAGTTGAAGTTGACGCTGCGGTAACCCAGGTGAAGGTCGATCCACGGCTTCACGGTGTAGTCGATTGTTCCCGACAGCTGCCAGTCGCTATGGGCGCCAACGCCAAAGCCGCCGACATCGCCATAGGCGGTCAACCCCCACCCGCTTGGGGAAAACCCGTTTGGAAGAAACCCGGTGGGAAGGTCGATATGATATCGCCCGGCAATCAGCGGATCGCCCCAGCTGACCGAACGCGTGGCGCTCGCTCCCGGCAGAATCCCGGGGTTCAAAGTCAGGTTCGCGGTAAATGCCCAGGCACGGAAGCCGACGCCCAGATCGGCGTACTGGGTCGGCTGTTCGAGAGCGCGGTAGAGCAACGTCGCGGTCCCCGCGTTGGCGATCAGCCCGGCCGTGCCTCCGTCGAAAAACACGTTCCGGGTGGTGATATCGGTGCTGACCGGCAGGTGGACTGCGCCGCCGAGCAGGCTGAACGGTCCGTCGCGGATCTCGACTCCGCCTAGGAACGGCACCGCGTCGAGGTGACCCAACAATTGAAAGGCGCCGACGTCAGTGTTGACTTCGGGCGCTCGTGGCAGCGGCGTCTTGATCGCGGCGTTGACGCCGGCGAGCCAAAGATTGGGCGTGAACAAAATCTCTGCGCCCCCGGGAAGGGTCGCATCCTGCGCGCCAGCCGGCCGCGTCCCCGCGCCGATCAGCGTCAAGCCGAGAACAAAGCGCGCGAATACCGATCGGGTAATCGATAGGCCTCGACCCCCACTTTTCTCGGTGCCAGAAAACCGACCGTGCTCATAGTCACCTCGCCCCGCTTGCGGGGAGAGGTCGGAATCCGCGCGCCCGCCCGCGGGTTCCGGGTGAGGGGCAACAGCCCTGTGCGCTGAGAGACCCCTCACCCCGACCCTCTCCGCGCAAGCGGGGCGAGGGGCGCAGCTGCGATTCTGCCAATGAGAAATGTCCTCAGACCCCCTTTCGTGGGGCTGACGGCAACCCATTGTGAACACGTTGATCATTTTGTCGTCAAACTCACTGCTTCAGCCAAGCTTGGAAGAGTCCTTCCTTGCAAGGCTCGGAAAGTTCGGGCAGATGTTCCTTCATGCAGGCCTTGATCCGGCCTTGCCCGGGCGGAACCTGACTGCGGAAGCCGGGGGGTCTAGAATTTGAACCTGGCTTGAGCCGGGGCAGACCCTGAAGTCCTGGATTCGCTGGATTCTCCCGCGCGCGATATTGAGGAATCACCTACTCAGATCAAACCCCTCCTCGCCGCCGCTCAACCTCTCCACCCAGCCCGCGGGGCGCACAACCCAAAACCGATCGACGCCCGCTACCAAGCTATCCGAGTTGCAATGAGAGGCGTCTTCCATGAACTCGGGCTCGCCGCTTGACAATCCACAATCTTTTTGTCGGGCTTCGCCCCGAAGCGCCTAAGTAGAGTCACGAGTATGGAGGATAGGCTGGATTCATCTGGGCAGCGGCTCGCCGGGCTCCTCAAGGCGCGGGATTTCGACACAGCGCAAGCGTTGCTTCGTTCGAACCTTACGGGGCGGGCTCAATCGCTCCAGGACGATGTACTTCTAGTACTCTTCGAATCTCCTCCGCCTGAAACCGCCTTTGGTTCCGTCGCCGAGGCCTTGCTGCGGTTGGTGCCTGACGCGAATGGTTTCTCCGCGCTGGCCGAGCACCTTGAGGCAAGCGGCGCCGCGCTCGCCGCACGGGCGGCACACAAGTGCGCGGCTGAGCTTGACTTCGACGCCCACCCGGCAATGGATGTTTGGGGCGGAGCCTTCAACGGGCAAGAGCGCCGTCAAACCTTGTTCGACCAGCTTTTACAGGAGCTCAAGATCGTGACGGTCGTCGAGACCGGAACCTTCCGAGGAACTACGACGGATTACATGGCTAAAGCCGGCCTGCCAGTATTCAGCTGCGAGCTTCACCCGCGTTATTTTTACTACTCCTTATTTCGCCTTACCAATATTCCCAATGTGCGCCTTGAGCAGGCCGATAGCCGATGTTTCCTGCGCGAACTCTTCGACGAAAACCGCCTGCCTCCTGGGCCGACGCTGTTTTATCTCGATGCCCATTGGGAGCGCGACCTGCCCCTTTGGGAGGAGGTCGACCAGATATTCTCCCGGCATCCATCGCCGGTGATCATGGTCGACGATTTTCGAGTGCCGACCGATTCCGGGTTCGCCTACGACGACTACGGCAGGGGAAAATGTCTTTCGGTCACCAATCTGCATGAAGCGGTGACAGCCAGACCGGCGATGTTTTTTCCGAGGTACGCCTCGGCGCATGAGACCGGCGCGCGACGCGGCTGTGTCGTGCTCGCTCAAGGTGATCTCGCGGATTACATACGGCGCAAGGTGCCGATGCTCACGGAACTCTCCCTGGTCGACGCGCTGATCCTCGATCGCGCTGCAGAATTGCACAGCGACCTGGCCCGAGTGGCGCTGAAAGCAGTGTCGGAGGAGCTGCAGCAAACACGGGCAAAGAGCGAGGCCCAACTGGCCGATTTCTTAGCTAAAATACCGCGTCTGGAGCTCCGTTCCCATGAACTTTCAAGTGCAGTTGCACGCGCGGAATTCATCGAACAGCAACGGGAGCTCGAGGCCGAAGACGCCAAACGCGATGCCGCGGCGGCCCGAGAGGCGACGGGACTCCAAAATCTTGTGCTGCGGCTCCACGAGGAGCTGCGCTTGGGACGAACCGAGACACTGAGGCTGCAACAGCAGGTGGCTGAGTTACAACACTCGCGCTGGCGGCGTATCGGACTGCTCCTCGGGCTGGCGCGCAAGGCAACCTTTGAGAGATGACATGGCTCCTGGGAGTCGACGTTCAAACGTCAAAGATGGCGGCTTGGTCAGCGCTCGCTGTTTTCCGACTGAGGACCGCGTTTTTCCGGCCGTGATCACCTCCCCAAGCCGCTCCCGGACCCATCGTGCGCGGAATGCGCCAAACTTCGCCCGGATCAACCCGTATGACCTTCGGTGACGGTCCTATTGTGGCACCAGCGCTAGACAGCACGCTGATCGATTTCATTCGGTCCGAAGTTCGGGATGCCGTTATACTCTTCCGTCCCTGCCCGGCTATGTTGCCAGTGCTGGTCGAATCTGCGCCGGCCGCTGGAGAGCTAGCGTTGCTGTGCGCCCACGATTCGCTGGCCGAACTACGCGATTTAATTCAGCAGACGGTAATCGAAGCATGGTCACAATCCATCGTATTCTTTCACAGCGGGATCACCAAGTCGCTGCGGATATTCCCACTCCGCTGGCGGCTCGCTCTTATCTCAGGACCTGCCGAGGATATATCGTCCTCCGAGCTCAGTGAACTGGCCGACAGCTTGGCCAGCAACGCCGTGCTAGTGTGGTTTCGACCTGATCTCAAAGCCGAGGGACTCCTGGACAACCTCGTTGCGACTGGAACCGCACAGCCTGATGAGAACCGGTCGCCGGACTTTCGGGTTCTCCGGACGAGAAATCGGCTGCCCCGCACGGCGGCGAGCGCTCGCCCAGCGGATTGGAGAATAGTGCGCACCCTGCTCATTGAGCGCGATTTCCTCAATGCAGTGCCAAGTGCGGGACCGCAGCTTGCCGATGTACTACGTTCGCTTCGACTGAGCTGCCTCATGGCCGATTCCGTGCCGCGATCCGGCTATGCAAGCTGGCCCTACCAAGTACCGACGCCATATTTCGCCATACCGAGCGGGCTGCCGGATGGACGGCCATGGCCGCGCATCTCGATTGTTACCCCCTCCTTCAATCAAGGCAGGTTCATCGAAGAATCCATTCTTTCTGTGCTCGGGCAAGGCTACCCGAATCTGGAATATATCGTGATCGACGGCGGTTCCACCGATGAGACCAGTGCGGTGCTCGAACGTTACCGCGATCAACTCGACCACGTCGTCAGCGAAAAGGATGACGGCCAGAGTCACGCGATCAACAAGGGGATGGCAATCGCGAGCGGCGAAATCCTCACTTGGCTCAACAGCGACGACATGTTGGCGCCTGGCGCGCTCTTCGCAATGGCGATAGCGTTTGCAACCTCTCGCGCCGAAATCGTGGCCGGCATCGCAGAAATTTATCGCGACGGCAAGCTTATCTACGAGCACGTGACAGCGTGCAGCGAGGGTCCGCTGTCGCTCGATGATCTCTTGGATCTTGACTGCGGCTGGAATGCGGGACAGTTTTTCTATCAACCTGAGGTATTTTTCACGCGAGAGCTGTGGCACCGAGCCGGCGGATACGTCGATACGACGCTTTTCTACAGCATGGATTACGAGCTTTGGCTGCGATTTGCTGTCCAGCGGGCACAACTTCACGTAATTGGCCGACCCATCGCCCGTTATCGAAAACATGATGACCAAAAGACCAGCATCGAAGGCCGATTCAAGGCAGAACTGATCACGGTTCGGCAGCGTTTTCTTGAGCGAAGCGGGTATCAACCAGCGCCAACGCAACGGTGTCTTCCTGATTTTTCTCGGCGCCTACGCGTCACGTTGCTCAACGACCTTGGCTGGCACTATGGTGCCGGAATCGCGCACGGTCGATTAGCCGAAGCATTGCGCCGAGGAGGGTGCGAAGTTTCGGCGGTCGCATTCCGAGAAGGAACTTTGTCGGCCTCCAGCGGGAAGGGCTACGACCCGACGCAACTGGCCGGACATATCGCTGAACATGAGCCGGATCTGGTTCTACTTGGAAATGTTCATGGCGCTAATATTTCGCCATTTGTCTTGAGAGCGGTGTTCGACCGATGGCCGAGCCTTATCGTTCTCCACGATCTTTGGTGGGTGACGGGGCGCTGTGCCTATCCTGGTGCCTGCGAACGATATCGGACGGGATGCGACGCCTCTTGTCCGACTCCTGATGAATATCCGCAACTCGCGCCGAATCTGATTGCTGGGGCTTGGAATAGCAAAAGACTTTTTTTTCACTCCGCACGGCCACCCATGCTACTGGGCCCGTCGGCCTGGACCGTCGAGATGGCCCGCTCGGCTTTCTCCGGGACTGATGCACCGCCCATCGAGCGAATTTCGTATGGTTTTCCCGTTGATCTATTTCGGCCCCGCGATCGGCGAGCCTGTCGGGAGATATTGGATCTCCCGCAGGATCGGTTCATCGTGTTCTTCCCCGCGAGCATGATATCCGATCGGCGCAAGGGTGCGGACCAGGTGCGATCACTCGTCCGCAGTCTGCGGTTGCCGGGCCTCCTTTTCGTCGCGATGGGCCACGGAGCTGCCGAAGACCTAGATCTCTCTCAGGATATCTTCAGGGCATTCGGTTATATCGAGAACCCCAATAAAATAGCGCTTATCTACGCAGCTGCCGATATTATTGTGGCTCCCAGCCGGGAGGAGACTTTCGGCCAGATCTACATCGAAGCAATCGCCAGCGGCACGCCGGCGATCGGCCACGGGCTTACAGGAACGGCCGACGCGTTACTCGACGGGATGACCGGACTAACGACAATCGGACCGGATGCCGAGTCTCTTGAGACCGCGGTGACGGCGCTGTACCGCGACCGCACGCGTCGAGATGCGATGGCATTTTGGGGGCGCGTGCATGTCGAGAATGAGTGGTCGTTGGAGGCGTGCGCCCAGCACTTCTTCGCAGCTCTGCGCCGCCTCGGTCTGGTCGATGGCCTCGGATTGCCCCATAGGATCGAACTTCGGCGCGGCCCCTCCGAGCCGGAAGCTGTCGAACACCTATATCAACCGACGGATTCCTGGAGGCCGATAAGCGGTATGGGCGTTCGCGAGGGCGCACTTCCGGAGCACGGTTTACCAAGGCAATACCATTGGTGTCTCGGACCAAAGGCCGAGATCGATTTGTTGGTTCAGCGGCCAGGCCGGTATCTGGTCCTGCTCGATTGTATGAACCGCATGTTCGACAATCAGGTCGTGACATTATCGATGGATGGTCGCCCTGTGGCACAGGTGAGCCTCCCGCACCGCAGCAACGGTGATGGCTTCCTAGTTGACTTGATCGTGGAGCTCGGCCAAACCCGGAATAGGTTAGAAATTAGTTTCGACAAATGGCGCGAACCTGACGCCGCTGAGCAACGGCCACTCGCGATGGTCTTGCAGTCTGTTCACATATTGCCGTATCAACCCATTTGCGACATCTAGCTGGCGGCTGACCTTGGAAGCAATGCGACTGGTTAACCGTCAGGCGAAAATATCGGTCGAGGATGCTACGCCCAAGTTTGACCCGACTTAAATACCGATTGGGAGAAAGATACGCTGATTGGCCTTGTGCTTATGCGCAGAGTTTTTTCACCCCGTCCCAACCGAACCAGACGCCCGCCGCCAGCAGCGCCACACCGATGATCCCCCATTTGCCGGACAAGCTGTTGTACATCACCAAAACGACGCCGAATAAGAATCCGCCCTCAGACGAATTAGTTCATTTCGGATCAAATTCCCAGTACGGATAGGGATCGCCCCCAAAACCCACGATCAAGGGGCGCTTATCCACCCGACCAGCAGGAAAATGATGATAAATCCAACGCCTACCACCAAGCGCAGGTCCGGTATCACCTTCTTGCCCGAGACCGGAACAAGGTCGATCTGCAAGGCTATGAATTTATAGGGTTCCATTGGCGCGTAAGAAGGGTCGGACAACAGTTTCAGAAACGTGCGACGGTTGCGATAACAGGCGACAGCCGCCTCGCTCCAGGTCCTTTTCCGGCTGCATGTTGATCAGGTTCTTGGCCTGAGGGACCCCGCTAAAAATCGGGTAGGCTGCATGACGGAGCCATAGCCACATGATGCTCTTTTCATAGTAGGCGTTGGCCTCCTGAGGTGTTCCCTTGAACTCCGGAGCGCCGGAATGTACGCAACTGCGGCAGGAAGTGGATGAGATTGAACATGTAGACTGGCCTGCCATCGTCAGCCTCGGCCCACGAGCGGATACGCGAGGTAAACGCCTTGATCTCCTCCGCCGGCAGCAGCCGCTTTTCGATGATCGCCAGGTAACGATCGATCTCCGCCTCGGTGAGCTTGCCTACCCAAGGCGAATGCCAGGACCAAAAAACCAAATACAGAACCACCAACGCACCGCCGAAAATAATCATTGTTCCCCCATCTCAATTGAACTGAAGCTGTGCCATTGTCGAAAGGTCGTTGCACGTCGTGATTGTCCTAGGATTGGTCAGTATCGTCGCGGTCGCGCGCTCGCCGTCAAAATTGAGCGGCGTGACCCCCGTTGCCGGTATACTAAACCGGAATTTCCTGCTGATGTGCTTGCCGTTCGAGCAGTCCGCTGCCGCAGCGAAGCCGCGGGCGACGGGCTGCATCCGCTCCAGGAGGCTTTTGCCGCCACTCATTCTCTGCAATGCGGCTTCGCCACACCCCATATCCCGATCACCATGGTGGCATTCCTGGCCGAAACGCCGGAGCCGGACGAGGCGCCGGTCCGCGAGGCGTTGTCGGGCAATCTGTGTCGTTGCATCGGCTGCCAGCACATCGTCGACGGCATCCTTCTCGCGGCGCGGCAAATGGCTATGCGATGACCACCCGTTATCTCGGTGCCCCGATCACGCGCAATGAGGACCGCCGCCTGCTTACCGGCCGGGCGCTGTTTGTGAACGATGTCGAACGGCCAGGGATGCTGCACGTCGCCTTCCTGCGCAGCCCGCACGCTCATGCCAGGCTGGGTGCAGTTGATCTGTCGCGGGTCCGGAAGCGGCCCGGCGTGGTTGCCGCCTACGCCGCCGATGATCTCGGCGGCTATTGGAAACCGGGCCCGCTGCTAGTGCCGCCGCCGCCCATCGAGGGCATGATCTTCAACCAGCGAACCCAGGTACCGCTGGCGCGCGGCAAGGTTCGCCATGTCGGCGAGCCGGTTGCCGTGGTGGTGGCCGAGAGCCGCTACATTGCCGAGGACGCGCTGGCCGACATCACGGTCGAATACCAGCCGCTGCCGGCGGTGACCGACCTCGAGCGCGCGTTGGAGCCCGACTCGGCGCCGGTCCACGACGACGTCACCGGCAATGTCGCCGCCCGCGTACGCCAAAGAAAGGGCGACTACGACACCGCTCGACAAGCCGCCGCCCTGGTGCTGCGCCGCCGCTTCCGCTACGACCGCGGCTGCTCGGCACCGATCGAGACGCGCGGCGTCGTTGCCGATTGGGACGCCAAGGCCGAGCGGCTCACAGTATGGGACACCACCCAGGCGCCGGTGGTGGTCCGCAATGGCCTGGCCGCCATGCTGGAGTTGTCCGAGCGCCAGGTGCGAGTGGTGGCGCCATTCATTGGCGGCGGCTTCGGCCCCAAGATCATGATGTTCTATCCCGAGGAGGTGCTGCTGCCCTGGCTGGCGATACGATTGGAGCGGCCGGTCAAATGGATCGAGGATCGCGCCGAGCATTTCCTCGCCACCACGCAGGAACGCTCGCAAATCCACGACGCGGAGATCGCCTTGGCCGGTGACGGTCGCATCCTCGGAGTCAGGGACGAGTTCCTGCACGACAGCGGCGCATACGATCCCTACGGCCTAACTGTACCGCTCAACAGCCAGTGCACGCTGCTCGGCCCCTACGTCGTGCCCGCCTATGACAGCCGGTTCACCGCGGTCTTCACCACGCTTCCGATCGTCTCGCCCTATCGCGGCGCCGGCCGACAGCACGGGGTATTCGTCATCGAGAGGCTGCTGGACATCGCCGCGCGCGAGCTTGGGGTCGATCGCACCGAGATTCGCCGGCGCAACTTCATCGCGCCTGACGCGTTCCCCTACGACAACCACATCATCTACCAGGACTTCGCGCCGTTGCATTACGACAGCGGCGATTACGGCCCAGTTCTCGACAAGGCGCTCGACGCGATCGGGTATCGCGCATTCATCGCCGAGGAGCAGCCGCAGCTGCGGGCCGCGGGAAGGCGGGTGGGCATCGGCGTGGTGTTCTACGTCGAAGGCACCGGCATCGGCCCCTATGAGGGCGCCAGAATCCAGGTCCAGGCCAGCGGCCGGGTGCTGCTCGCAACCGGCATCGGCACCCAGGGTCAGGGCCATTTCACCAGCTTCGCCCAGATCGTCGCCGACGAGATCGGCGTCGCAGTCTCCAACATCGATGTGGTGACCGGCGACACCGACCAGTTCCATTGGGGCGTTGGCACCTTCGCCAGCCGCGGCGCGGTGGTGGCCGGCAACGCTGCCCATGCTGCGGCGAAGCAGGTGCGCGCCAAGATCCTGCGAACCGCCGCCGAGCATTTCGAATGCGCCGAGGCCGATCTGTTGCTGGCGGACGGACAGGTCGCGATCAAAGGGGTGCCGCGGCGCAACATCAGGCTCGGGGCGTTGGCAGCGCTGGCCAACCCGCTACGTGGCGCGGTCCGGCCAGGGACCGAGCCGGGGCTGGAGGCGACCGCCTATTTCGGCCCGGCCAAAGGCGCTACTGCGGCGGGGGCGCACGCAATGATCGTCGAGATCGATCCGGCGACCATGAAGCTGCGCATCCTAAAATACGTGGTGGTGCATGATTGCGGCACGGTGATCAATCCGCTGATCGTCACCGGCCAGATCCAGGGCGGCGTCGCCCAAGGGATCGGCAACGCCTTTTACGAGCGGCTGGCGTTCGACGAACAAGGCCAGCTCATCAACGGCACCCTTGCCGATTATCTGTTGCCGACCGCGACGGAAGTGCCGAGGGTCGAAATCCTCCACAACGTCACGCCCTCGCCCTACAACGAGCTGGGCGTCAAGGGGGTGGGTGAGGCCGGAGCGATTCCTGTAGGCGCGCTGTTCACCCAAGCCATCGAGGACGCTCTGGAGCTGCCCGCGCGCGGCATCGACATCCTCGAGATACCGCTCGACCCCGGCCGCCTGTGGGAGCTTGCCGTATAACCGAGCACCGATATGTCTTAGATTCTAGCCCGGGCAGGGTATGGATAGCCTATACTCCGGGTTTCGCTCGCCGACGATGCAGATTTGGGAGAATTCGTGGGGCCGGTTAATCTCGTTTCCGGTGGTGGGGTATGAGCGACCCTTCCGTTCCCGGGCTCGGTCCAGGCTATCGGCTGACGGTAGAAGATGCACCCGCCGACGCCGATGTCGATGTGCTGCCGCATGCGTTGGAGACCTATAATGAAGGGCGATGGCCGCAGCATCCGCCTTGGCTTCCGCTCGCCATTTTCTTGCGAGACGAGACACGGATCGTCGCAGGGCTTGCGGGTGAAACCTATTGCGGGTGGCTGTTCGTAAAATATCTCTGGGTGTCCGAGGAACTGCGCGGCCGCGGCGTCGGGCGCGAGCTGATGGCTCGGGCGGAAGTCCTCGCCCGCGAACGCGGCTGTCACTCGGCATGGCTGGACACGTTCAGCTTTCAGGCGCCCGGCTTCTACGAAAATTTGGGTTATCAGGAGTTCGGGCGGCTCGACTACCCGCCCGACCATCACCGGCGTTTCATACGCAAGCGGCTGACCCCGCCGGAATAGCGGTTGGTAATTTCGGCTGGGATCCGGATCAGCGGTTAGCAAAACTTCGCGTTCGTCCTTGCGGCAAGATTTTTAAAGGTGCATAGGCAGCGCCGCCGCAGGTCACGCTCAGCGAACTTGCGGGGTCAGATTTCGAGGAAGATAGAATGGTGAAGCTTCGACACATCGCGATTCTCGGCGGATTGCTTGCCGGCGGCGTCATCGGCTTTGTCCCGGTCATGGTGCATGCGGCCGAGCCCGCCAAGCAGGCGCAACCGGCGATCAGCGAGGAGGCGAGCGCTGCGCTCCAGCGCATGGGTCAGACCTTGCGCGCCGAGCAAATGTCGTTTCAGGCGCAGACGATCAGAGTCTACGCGGAGCCGAACGGCGAGCCGCTACACATCTTCCACACGTTGAAGGTCACGATGCACCGACCGAACCGGCTGTTGGCCGAGGTGGGCGGCGACGACGGGTCGAGCAAGCTCGTCTTCGACGGCAAGACCGCAATCATCTACTCGGCCGCGCAGAACAAATATGCCAGCATTGCCGTGCCGGAGGGCACGATCGCGGGCATGCTGAAAGAGGCGGTCGGCCGTCTCGGCGTCGATTTCCCGCTCGCCGATTTCCTGTCCGAGGAGCCGGGGAAGGCGTTTTTGACCGGCGTCACCTCGGGCCGGCTCGTCAACACCGTGACGATCGACGGCACTCCCTATGATCATCTGTTCTTTTTTCAGCCGCCCGGCATCGAGCTCGAGCTGTGGGTGGCGAGGAATGAGCAATCCTTGCCGCGCCGGTTGATCGTGACCTACCGCACGCTGCCCGGCCAACCGAACTTCATCGCGCAGTTCTCCGATTGGAACTTCAATGTCCAGACGCCCGATGCCGATTTCGCTTTCCAGCCGCCTGCCGGAGCAACGCAAGTGGAGCTGAAGCCGGTAGCGGCAGCTGCGCCGCCGGCAGGCAGGCGGAAGGGAACTAAGTGATGAAACGACTGACGATCCTCGCTCTCGGCGCGGTGTTGGCGACATCGGCCGCGCCGAACGCCTGGGGTTGGGGGGTCTACCACGGCGCCTACGGCGGTGCCGCCTACCGCGGTCCGATGGGCGGCGCCGCGGTGCGCGGCCCCTATGGCGGTGCCGCGGCTCGCGGCCCCTATGGCGGCACCGCCTACCGCCCGCCGGGGGGCGGTACCTATTATGGCGGCTATCACGGCGGCTACTATGGCGGCGGGTACCACGGTGCGTATTACGGCGGCGGGTACCATTACGGCGGTTATGGCTATGGCGCCGGTGCCGTTGCCGGGGCAGCGGTGGCTGGTGCGGCGGTCGGTGCTGTGGCCACTTCGGCGGCCTATGCGGCACCCCCCTACAATTATTATCCGCCGCCCTATTACCAGCCCCCTGCGTGGTAGCAGCGGGGGCTCGCCGATTCCCAGATAATTCCCCGATATCTCCGAAAACCGGGAAAATTGTCGCCGATCGGGCGAAAAATTTCCCGGTTCGGCCGGAGTAAATTCCCGGCTCGCTGATCTCGGGAAATTTATACGCAACTTGTTGATTTTACGAAAAACCGAGTCCCCGATTCACCCGTTGGGTCCGGGAATTTGATGTTACCCGGTATTTGTTTGGTAACCGGGAATTTGCGCCTGCGCGTCCGGCCTAAGCGACGCGGTCCGTCAATAGCCGCGCGCCGGATCGACCCGTTTGAGAAGCGGCCGGCCTTCCTCGAAGCGGCGGATGTTGTCGAGGATGATCGGCGCCGCGGTCGCCGGGTTGGTAAAGGCGGCGACGTGCGGCGTCACGACGATGCGCGGGTGGCGCCAGAACGGGTGATCGGCGGGCAGCGGCTCGTCGCGAAAGACGTCGAGAACCGCCGCCGAGATCTGGCCCGAGGCTAGCGCCGCGAGCAAGTCCTCTTCGACGAGATGGGCGCCGCGGGCAGCGTTGACCAGCGCCGCACCCTTCGGCAGCAGCGCCAGGTTGTGGGCATTCAATATCCCCTCGGTCTCGGTGGTCAGCGGCAACAGGCAGACGAGGATCTCGCTGCGGCCGAGGAGCAGCGGCAGACCCGCCGCACCGGCGTGGCACCTAACGCCCGCGACAGTCCTTGCGCTGCGGCTCCAGCCGGCAACATCGAACCCGAGCGCCTTCAGTTTCTTTGCGGCATCCTGCCCGAGCTCGCCGAGGCCGAGGATCCCGACCCGGCGCTCGACAGCGTTTTGCTGATCAAGCTCATGCCAAAGCCCGGCCTCCTGCTGGGCGCGGTAGTCGAGGTCCCGGCGGTGCAGGCGCAGCACCTGCAGGACGACGTATTCGCTCATCGCATCCGTCATATGGGGGTCGACGAGCCGGACGATTGGCAGGTGGAGCGGCAATCGCGGGTCGCCGAGCAGGTGGTCGACCCCGGCGCCGAGCGACAGGATCAGCGTGAGGTTCGGCAATGACGCCAGGAAGCCGGGCTCCGGCCGCCACACCAGTGCATAGTCGATTTCCGCCGGGTCGCCGATCTCCGGCCAAACCCGGATGTCGAGCTCTTGGGTCAGCCGGGTGAGCTGCGCCTGCCAGCGCGCCGCGGAATCGACCGTGGAACGGAACAACAACCCCATCGGCTACCAAGACAGCGGCGGCGTGCGATGCACCCAAGGCCGCGCCATCTCGAACAAAGCGGCGGCGCGCAGCAGCCGCGCATCGCCGAGATGCGGACCGACGAGCTGCAGCCCGACCGAGAGGCTGTCGCCCGCCCAGCCGCACGGCAGGGTCACCGCCGGATTGCCGGACAGGTTGAACGGGTGCGTGTAGGGATACCAGGCCTTGCGCACGGTGTCGGCCGGCTCGCCGTCGATCTCGATCGGGGCGAAGAAATCGTGGTCGATCGCAAGCGCGGTGCGCGCCAAGGTCGGCGTTGCGATCATGTCATATTGCTGGAACCAGCCCTGGATTTCGCGATAGATCCGGGTGCGCGCGAACATCGCCTCCTGCAATTCCGTTGCGCTGTAGTGGGCGCCGTCATCCATCTGGCGCAGCAGAGTCGAGCTCATCCGTGCGCCGAATTCGGGCACATAGCGGCGGAACCGGGCATTCCAGAACGATTGGGTCAGCACCAGCCACACGGGCTCGGTATTTTCGAAGTCGTCCTCCATCGGCTCTACGACGGCACCCAGCTCGGCGAGCACGGCGACGGCCGCCTCGCACAGGGCCATGACCTCGCGCGCCACCTTGCGGTTGCCGAGGTAGGGCCGCCAGGCGATGCGCAGACCCCTGAGCTCACCCTCGGGGCGAGCCGCGGCGATAAAATCTTCGACCGGCAGCCCGAGCGAATGCGGGTCGCACGGGTCGGGATCGGCCATCGCCTGCAGCATCAAGGCGCTGTCCATCACCGTGCGGGTGATCGGCATGATGTAGGACTGGTTGCCGAACCCGTCGGGAGTCAGGTCGTGCGGGATCAGACCCAGGGTCTGCTTAAAGCCGACCACACCGTTGCAGGCGGCCGGGATGCGGCCCGATCCGCCGCCGTCGGTGCCGACCGCGAGCGGACCGAGACCGGCGGCGACCGCGACCGCGGCACCGCCGCTCGAGCCGCCCGCGGTGCGGCTTTGGTCCCAGGCATTGGCGGTGCGGCCGAAGAGCGGCGCCTCGGTGAAGGGCTTGTGGCCGAATTCCGGGGTCGTCGTCTTGCCGATCAGGATGGCGCCCGCGCGCTTCAGCCGCGCCACCGCGACCGAGTCGGCCGCAGGGACATTGTCGGCGAGCGCCACTGAGCCGAAGGTCGTCCGCACCCCTGCGGTGTTGACGAGGTCCTTGACCGAGAACGGCACGCCGCAGAGCGGCCCCAGAGTGTCACCCCGCATCAGAACCGCCTCGGCCGCGCGCGCCTCCGCGCGGGCCGACTCCGCGGTCACGGTGATGAAGGGATTAAGGGTTGGCTGCGCGCGCTCGATGCGGGCGAGAACCCCGTCGACGAGCTCGACCGGCGACAGCGAGGCGATCAGCCGAGCGAGCTCGGCGGCCGGGGTGAAGGCCAGATCGGTCATCGTCTCTGGTCATAGCACACTCGGCCGACGCCGCCACATTGCGGTCGGCCGCCGCGGCCCGCTATCTTTGTCGACCGAGATCAGGAGATCGACATATGAGCTACAAGGACCTGCTGGTCGTCCTCGATTCCGAGACGGCATCGCGTGGGCGCATGGACCTCGCGGCAGCGCTTGCGGAGCGTTTTGCCGCGCATCTGGTCGGGCTCTACCCGCTCCCGATTCCCGAGGCGCCGAGGCACTTCGGTTATTACGACCCCGCACTGCTCGACCCGTTCTTCCACGAGTTGCGCGAGAAGGCGCAAGAGGTATGCGAGAAAGAGCGCCAAGCGTTCGAGCACGCCGCGAGCCTGCGCGGCCTTTCGGCCGAGTGGCGCGTGGCTGCCGCGGGTGCCGAATCCGACCCCGAGCTGCACGCCCGCTATGTCGATCTGACAATCCTCGGTCAG
>Ga0306920_100002287_pt1 | contig 24213 bp, 20 predicted proteins | sample flu12Cox44000170_FD_204666 | JGI IMG/M metagenome (GOLD analysis project Ga0306920, IMG submission 204666) | Lab enrichment of tropical soil microbial communities from Luquillo Experimental Forest, Puerto Rico - flux4day.12C.oxic.44.000.170 (v2)... | ecosystem: Environmental > Terrestrial >...
CGGCATTGATGATATCGGCCGGCCTGCTGCTGCCACCGATTCGCCGGATCGCACGTATGGTCTGTCCGAACCCGATGCGGAGGACCGGGATTACGAGGAACCGGACGATGTCAACGATGACGGCGGCTTCGATCCCGATTACGGCGGGGACAGTGACGACGTCTGACCGCGTCAGATCACGATTACCTTCGTCCCGATCTTGACCCGGCCATAGAGGTCGATGACGTCATCGTTGCGCATCCGAATACAGCCTGACGAGACTTGGGTGCCGATCGTCCACGGCTCGTTCGAGCCATGGATGCGGTAAAGCGTCGAGCCAAGATACATCGCGCGTGCGCCGAGTGGATTGTCCGGCCCGCCCGCCATGTGGTGCGGCAGATCGGGGCGACGCTTGAGCATCTCTTCGGGGGGCGTCCAGTCCGGCCATTCGCGCTTCTGGGTGACGTGGTGAACGCCCGACCACGTGAAGCCAGGACGGCCAACACCGATGCCGTAGCGCAGTGCCCGCCCATGTCCCTGCACGAGGTAGAGCATGCGGTCCCGCGTGTTGATGATGATGGTGCCCGCTTCTTCGGCGCTCTCGTAGGTGACCTCCTGCCTCACGAAGCGGGGTCCATGATGAGGTAGCCGGGCTGGGTTGGCGACTCCACCATCCCAGGCCCGAGATCGGCCGGATATGTGCGATAGCCCGGCGTCCCCTGCTGGCCGCCGTGCATCAGAAACTCGATGAAGCCTCCGCCGTACTGGCTGCCTGCGGCCGCCTGACGCACGCGCACCGAGGGTGCAGGCGGGACGTCGAAGGCGGAAGGGAGAGATCGTGCTTGGCCCGCAGGACCATCAGAGAATGGGCCAGCGAGTGTGGTGCGGCTCATCAGCGCCGCTGACAGGTAGATGAGGCAGAGGAGGCAAGCACGCTGCATGACTAACTCTGATACTGTAAGCCGTGAACCTCAACCTCGACGCGAACGCGCGTCCGATGAAAATGCTCGTCGCGTTGCTGCTCGCAGTAAATATGCAAACCGCATTGGAATGGTAAACGATCGAAGGCCGGCCTTAACGATGATCGCAGGAAAATATGGATTCGTTCCGTTATAGTTTCTGAGGGGTAAACAGGCCTCAGTTATAGCTAACGGATAGTTGACCTACGGGGAGACCTGCTTGAGCATCACCGTCCCGTTCGCGCACCAGAGCCTGCCGAAATGGCTGCTGCGCCTGATCGCATCCGGCACCACGCTTCTGTCACAGGCGGCATAACCGAGCCGGCCGAAGAAACGGGTCTCGGACGTTGTCACGAGATACATGGTTTGACATTTAAGTGCGCGTGCCTCGCCTTCGAGCATGGTCACGATGCCGCCCCCGATCCCCATTCGACGCAAGGGTGGCAGCGTTACGACCGATCGCAGGAGTGCGTCGCTACGGTAAATCTCGAGGCCCCCGAAGCCGGCCGGAATATCTGCTGAACTTTCGTAGCGCCAGAACAGCAGGCCCGGCTGTTCCACGTCATCAGCCGGCAGCCCCGCCTTGAGAAGCGCGGTTTTCAGGCCGTCGCGCTCCCAGACGGCTAACGGGGTCGTCAGCAGGTTGCGCGCCGAGGTCGTTCCGATCTTTGTCACCGGCCGAAACGGCAAGGCGCGCCCATCAGGCACGAGGAGCGCAGCGGACGAAGATGCCCGTTCCGTAGCGCCCGTCGACCTCCGGGTCGACGAACTTGAGAAGCATCACGCGCCCATCGAAGGACACGATCTCGCGATCCTGCGAGCCAGGGGTCTGCCCGGCTGGACCGATGTAGTCGCGACCACTCTGGCTGCCCTTGAGCCGAAGCTCCTGCAGTTGGGCGGAATCTGCGAGGTACATCATCACGCCGCCAGTTGGGCCCTGTCCGATCACGAAGGGCTGCTTGCATTGCCCTCGGGCGTTCGCCTCCGTCCGTGAGCGATCCTCCGGTTTGTGATAGGCCGCATATCCCCAGCGGCCGATAATCTCGGACGCCTTCACGCGTGCGGGGATTTCGGGTGCCGGCAGCGCAACGGGAGTGGCCTCATGCTGGGGGGTGCTCGCGCAACCGGCAAGCCAAGCGGCCGACACGGCGACGGCAACAAGCGGCCAACCGAAATTCGAGCTTCCCAACGCTTACCCTCCCCTTACTCGCGTCCGCAACGTCGGGAGCAAGTGACCAAGCCTTCGGACAGACCCGTCCAGTTGTACCAATTGCGTGGTTAACGAGGGGGCAATCGGCCTTGGGCGGGGCGGTTCTTGGCGGCAATCAGCCCTGCCGCGCCCGTTTAGGTCCGGGGGAAGGCGGATGTGAGGCAAAAAGCGTCTCCATCCCCCACCAAGCGTTCCTGGAGTGATTAAGACGGGACTGGCCAGTCAAATCCAGCACGCGACGGTCGTCCCAAACCGTCTTGACAGTCCCAGGATCACCGCCTATCTCCGCCCAAAGCTTTGGCACTCCTTTGATCCGAGTGCTAACAGCTCCCCACATTGAGAGACCTGCCGCTCACGACGAGCACGTTTTAGCGCCTGGGAGGATAGATCATGGCCAAAACCAAGTTTCGCCCGCTCCACGACCGCGTGGTGGTGAAGCGTGTCGATGCCGAGGAGAAATCAAAGGGCGGGATCATCATTCCCGATACCGCGAAAGAGAAGCCCTCGCAGGGCGAGGTCGTTGCCGTTGGGCCTGGCGGTCGCGACGAAAGCGGGAAGATCATCAAGCCGGACGTGAAGGAGGGGGATAGGGTGCTGTTCGGCAAGTGGTCCGGCACCGAGGTCAAACTCGAGGGTGAGGATCTCCTCATCATGAAAGAATCCGACATCATGGGTGTCATCGCCTGAGAGCACACAGGACGACCTGCACCCCCGCGCGGCTTGGTCGGGGAAATGCGGGCAAGCTGAATGCAAACAATGGAGTGAACTGAAATGGCTGCCAAGGATGTAAAATTCTCCGGCGATGCGCGCGACCGGATGTTGCGGGGTGTGGACACGCTCGCCAACGCGGTCAAGGTGACCTTGGGACCCAAGGGTCGCAACGTCGTTCTCGACAAGAGCTTCGGAGCGCCGCGTATCACCAAGGATGGTGTGACGGTCGCCAAGGAGATCGAGCTTGAGGACAAGTTCGAGAACATGGGCGCGCAGATGGTGCGCGAGGTCGCCCAGAAGACCAACGATCAGGCTGGAGACGGCACAACGACTGCCACGGTGCTCGCTCAGGCCATTGTGCGGGAAGGCGCCAAATCGGTTGCCGCCGGCATGAATCCAATGGATCTCAAGCGCGGCATCGATATTGCGGTATCAGCCGTGGTCAAGGACATCGAGCGACGCTCGAAGAAGGTCGGCTCGTCCGCTGAGGTCGCCCAGGTCGGCACGCTTGCGGCAAACGGCGACAACAAGGTTGGCAGAATGATCGCCGAAGCCATGCAGAAGGTAGGCAACGAAGGCGTGATCACGGTCGAGGAGGCCAAGGCGCTCGAGACCGACGTGGAGATCGTCGAGGGCATGCAGTTCGACCGCGGCTATCTATCCCCCTATTTTATCACCAATGCCGAGAAGATGGTGGCCGAGCTCGAGGATGCCTTCGTACTGCTGCATGAGAAAAAGCTGTCCGGGCTGCAGGCGATGCTTCCCCTGCTGGAGGCCATCGTGCAGGCGGGCAAGCCACTGCTTATCGTCGCCGAGGATGTGGAGGGTGAGGCTCTCGCAACGCTGGTCGTCAACAAGCTGCGCGGCGGCCTCAAGGTCGCGGCCGTCAAGGCTCCCGGTTTCGGCGATCGGCGCAAGGCGATGCTCGAGGATATCGCAGTCCTCACCGGTGGGCAGTTGATCGCCGAGGATCTCGGCATCAAGCTCGAGAACGTGACGACGTCGATGCTCGGTCGAGCAAAGCGGATCGTCATCGAGAAAGAGAAGACCACGATCGTCGACGGTGCCGGCAAGAAGAAGGACATTGAAGCGCGGGTGGGCCAGATCAAGGCCCAGATCGAGGAGACCACCTCCGACTACGACCGCGAGAAGCTCCAGGAGAGGCTTGCCAAGCTGGCGGGTGGCGTTGCCGTCATTCGGGTTGGCGGTGCGACAGAGGTCGAAGTGAAGGAGAAGAAGGACCGGGTCGAGGATGCGCTCAATGCGACCCGTGCTGCGGTCGAGGAAGGGATCGTGCCGGGCGGCGGTGTTGCCCTGTTGCGGGCCAAGAAGGCGGTCGGAAAGATCAGCAACGACAATGCCGACGTGCAGGCCGGGATCAACATCGTGCTGAAGGCCCTCGAGTCGCCGGCGCGGCAGATTGCCGAGAACTCGGGAGTAGAGGGCTCGATCGTCGTCGGCAAGATCCTCGAGAACAAGTCGGAGACCTTTGGCTTCGACGCGCAGACCGAAAACTACGTGGACCTCGTGGATAAGGGCATCGTCGATCCCGCCAAGGTCGTACGGGCCGCGCTGCAGGACGCAGCTTCGGTTGCAGGCCTGCTGGTCACGACCGAGGCCATGGTGGCTGAGTTGCCGAAGAAGCCCTCTCCCGCACCTGCCATGCCGGGAGGCGGCATGGGCGGCATGGACTATTGAGGAAACGTCCAAAACCATCGCAGTACAGGCGGGTCGAGGGAGCGCGGGCCAACCGCGCTCCCTTTGCGTTTGAGGCATGCGCTGCACTGGTCGCGTGCGGGCGCTGGAGCGCATTTCCGCTGGCGCCGGCCGCATGATCCGGCCGGCGCGGTCCGTCTTCACGCGACAATGAACAAGCCTTCACTGGCGGCCGTGCTACCACCGAGAGCAAACGCGCCCTGCTCTCGAATGAGAGCTGCGCCATGCAGATCGGGAGATGATGGAAGTGTCACGCCTGCTCTCGTCAGTCGCAATCATCTGGCGCCTTGCTTATCCTTACTACGTTTCCGAGGACCGCTTGGCCGGGCGTCTCCTGCTCGGCGCGGTCATTGCGCTCGAGCTCGCCTTGGTCGCAATCAATGTCATGCTCAACCTCTGGAACAACGCGTTTTACAATGCGTTGCAGGAGCGCGACTGGACCGCGTTCGTCACCCAGCTGATGATATTCTGTGCGCTGGCGGCCGCCTTTATCCTCATCGCTGTCTATAAGCTCTATCTTACTCTGTGGCTCCAGATCCGTTGGCGGCGGTGGATGACAGGGCAGTATCTCGATCGATGGCTGTCGGGAGCCAATCACTATCGCATGCAGCTCCTTGGGGATGCGGCCGACAATCCCGACCAGCGCATTGCCGAGGATATCAGGCAGTTCATCGACAGCACCCTGACGCTCAGCACCCAGCTGCTGAGCTCGATCGTGACGCTCTGCTCATTCGTCGTGATCCTTTGGACCCTTTCCGCGAGCGCGCCGCTGCATCTTTTCGGCGCGACCTTTGTCATCCCGGGCTATCTGGTCTGGGCTGCGCTCCTCTATGCCCTGGTGGGCACCATGCTGACCCACCTCATCGGGTGGCCGCTGGTATCGCTGAATTTTCAGCAACAGCGTTTCGAGGCTGATTTCCGTTTCAACCTCGTCCGCGTGCGCGAGAATTCGGAGCAGATCGCGTTGCTCCGCGGCGAGCCGGTCGAGTGTGAACGGCTGCTCGGCCGCTTCGGCCGTATCATGGCAAACTGGCTCTTGATCATGCAGCGCACGAAGCGCCTGACTTTTTTGACCGCCGGCTACTCCCAGGTCTCAACCGTTTTTCCGTTCGTCGTGATCAGTCCTGCCTATTTTGCCGGTGCGATCCAGCTGGGGGGATTGATGCAGACGGCCTCGGCTTTCAATAGCGTGCAGACGGCACTTTCGTTTTTCGTCGAGTTCTATCGGCAACTTGCGGAATGGCGCGCAGTCATCGCCCGGCTCGACGGATTCAACGTTGCAGTCGAGAGAGCACGCGTTGCGGCGACTGCCAAACCGGTAATCGAGGTGATAGCTCAGGAGGACAAGCCCGCCGTCAGCACCGACGACCTTCTGGTCAGGCTGCCGGAAGGTAAGCCCGTTGTTGCCGCCCGCGATGTCTCGGTACGCCAGGGAGAAAGCGTGCTGGTGACCGGCCCGTCGGGCTCCGGCAAATCGACATTGTTTCGGGCGCTCGCGGGCATCTGGCCGTTCGGTGCAGGAATCGTTACCGTGCCGCGCGATGCCACCGTGATGACATTGCCGCAACGTCCCTATTTCCCGCTCGGCACGCTGGCTGCCGCGGTAACCTATCCCAACGAACCCGGTACTTTCACCCCCGAGCGGCTGGCCGAAGCGGTCGGCACTGTCGGGTTGCCCGAGCTCGCGCGGCGTCTCGACGAGAAAGGCCACTGGAATCGCATCCTCTCGCTCGGCGAGCAGCAACGGCTCGGCATCGCGCGCGTCATTCTCCAGGCACCGGATTATCTTTTTCTAGACGAGGCGACCGCCTCGCTCGACGAGCCGGCAGAAGCGGCGCTTTACCGGCTCCTGCGCGATCGGCTCAGCGGCACGACCATCGTCTCCATCGGCCATCGCTCGACACTGCACGCTTTTCATCAGCGCGCCCTCGTGTTGGCGCAGGATGGCGATCATCACCGGTTGCGCGAAGTCGCATGTGAGGCTGCGGCGCTATAGCAAGGAGAAATGCCAGCCCAGGCGGCTTTGCGCTACGCGCGGAGGGCCGCCTGAGACGCATCAGGCGCCTACATCATCGGAAGCCGGCGCGCAGGGGAGTTGTATGCTGCTACCGGCTCGAGGGTCGAGCGCGCGGTTTGCTGCTTAAATCGAGCTCAATCACGCCGGGAACAACGATCACGGCCTCTGCGCAATTCCCATTCTCAGATCTTGCAAATTTCAATGCCTGGGCGCGGTCGACGAACAGGCCGCCGTAAAGTCCGTGCTGGTCCTGTGCAACCCAGCGCCCGCGGCTGTCCCTGCCAATATGAAAAAGCCGCGGCAGGGCGGCCGGTCGGCTGGAGGGAGGTTCGATTTTCTGCATGGCAGTTTCTCCTTCCTGTGTATGGCTTGCCGGTACGCAGGCGATTGGTGATCATTGCCCGCGATCAACGCGTCCGCGCGATGATGTGCTTGGCCACGCATATGAATTCGAGAGGTGCCATCAGCCCTTTCCCATAAGCGCTGCATAAGGAGCATGCGTTTCATCAAACGGCGGGAAATGGAGTGAAAGGCTGGAATGTTAAAGCAAATGCGCCGATAGGACTGCCGCTTTCCTTTGATTACGATCAACATGCAGAGCCGGGCTGCCGGCGGTAAGGCAACAACCATGGCAATGCTGACGAGCACGCGGGCAGGTGGGCGCAGGATCGTCCCGGCACTCCTCGTCGCCATCCTCTTTCTCGCGATCCTCCTGATCGTGCTTGGGAGCATGGTCGGCTTTGTCGTCGACTGGCTGTGGTTCTTCGCAGTCGGCTATCTGAATGTCTTCTGGACCATCATTATCGCCAAGGCCGAGCTCTTTGTAGCCGTCTTCGTAGCGACCGCGAGCATTCTCTGGTTGAATGGAGCGCTCGCGTATCGCTTTGTGCGCTCGCCTTGGCAGGGAAGGCGCGCCGATATCGCATGGCGAGATGCGGGTGTGCTGACCTTGCCGGATGTTCTGGAATGGGTGCGTGATCGGCTGCCGTGGCCCCTTGTAATTGCCGCCGCCGCGCTCGTTCTTGCCTTGCTGGTCGGCTGGGGGGAGGGTCACAACTGGGATCTTTTCCTGCGCTATCTCCATCAGGTGCCCTTTGGCGCGGATGATCCGCTCTATGGCAAGGACATTGGCTTGTACTTCTTTTCGCTGCCCGCCTGGTTGGCGATCAAGAATTGGCTGCTGCTTACGCTGTTTCTGAGCGCGCTTGTTGCCGCAGCGGTATATTGGGCGCACGGTCACATCGAGTATCACGCGCATGGCAAATCGATCTCGCCGACCGCAATTGCGCACGGCTCGGTGCTGCTCGGGGGCTTCTTTTTGGTAAAGGGCTGGTCCTACTTCCTTGACCGATATCTGCTGCTCTATGGCGACAACGGCGTGGTCGTTGGCGCGGGCTATACCGACATTCATGTTGCGCTGCCGGTTCTTTGGCTGCTCATCGCGGTTGCTCTCATCGCTGCGCTCTGCTGCTGGGCCAACCTGCGCCCTCGCAGCTTCAGCCTTCCTGTCGCCGCGCTTGTCTTGCTGTTCGGAACGTCGCTTCTGCTGGCCGAGATAGGTCCTGCGCTTTTCCAGCGCGTCTACGTGAGACCGAGCGAGCTGCAACTCGAGGCTCCTTACATCCAGCGCAACATCGCTGCGACGCAGCGCGCCTACAATCTGCACAACGTTGCGGTGAAGGCTTTCCCCGCCGAGCAAAATCTTACGGCACAGACGCTCGCGTCCAACCCCGCCACCATCGACAACATCCGGCTGTGGGACTGGCAGCCGCTGATCAACACCTACAGTCAGCTGCAGGAGATCAGGACCTATTACAAGTTCCATGACGTAGACATCGATCGCTACTGGCTGGATGGCACATACCAGGCGGTCATGCTGTCCGCGCGCGAGCTCAAATCATCCCTGCTGCCGCCCAACGCTCAGACCTGGGTCAACCGTCGCGTGCTCTTTACGCATGGCAATGGCGCGGTGATGAGCCCGGTCACTCGCAAGAGCGCCGAGGGGCTGCCAGTGCTCTATCTGCGCGATATCCCTCCGGTTGCTTCCGGAGGGCCGGCCGTCCGCGAGCCGCGCATCTATTACGGCGAAGAAACCGAGAGCTACGTCATCGTCAAGACGACGACGCCCGAGTTCGACTACCCGAAGGGCAAGGACAACATTTACGCATTCTATGGGGGGAGCGGCGGCATCCCCATAGGCGGTCTCGCGCGCAAGGCGCTCTTTGCCTGGCACTTCGGCGATCTCAATCTCCTGCTCACAAGCTACATCACGCAGGCGAGCCGGATCATGATACGCCGCAATGTCCGGGAGCGGGTGGGCACGATTGCGCCGTTCCTCAGCCTCGACCGCGATCCTTATCTGGTGGTCAGCGAGGGCCGGCTGTTCTGGATGCAGGACGCCTATACGACCAGCAGCTATTTTCCGTATGCCCAGCCCACCCCACGCCGCAGCCTGAACTACATCCGCAATTCAGTGAAGGTGGTGATCGATGCCTACAACGGCAGCGTCGATTTCTATCTGATGGATGCCTCCGACCCGGTCGCCGCCACCTACGCGCACATCTTTCCCGGAATTTTCAAGCCGCTCGCCGCGATGCCGGCCGCTCTTCGCAGGCACATCCGCTACCCCGAGGATCTCTTTCGCATCCAGGCCGAGATCTATCGCGCCTACCACATGGACAGCGCGGAGGTGTTCTACAATCGTGAAGACCTGTGGCAGCTCCCGCGCCAGGCCGAGGGCGGCCAGAATGCCATGATGGCGCCGTACTACATCATCATGCGCCTGCCCGCGGAGGCGAGCGCTGAATTCTTTCTCATGTTGCCGATGGTGCCAAGCCAGCGCCAGAACATGATTGCGTGGCTCGCGGCACGCTGCGATGAGCCCAATTACGGCAAGCTCATCGTATATGAATTTCCGAAGGACAAGCTGGTCTACGGGCCATTTCAGATCGAGGCTCGAATCAATCAGAACACGGACATTTCCCAGCAGCTTTCGCTGTGGAACCAGATGGGGTCGCGCGTGATCCGCGGCCATATCATCGTGATCCCGATAGAGAGCTCAATTCTCTACGTGTCGCCCCTCTACCTTCGCGCGGAGCAGGGCCAGCTCCCGGAGCTCAAGCGGGTGATCGCATCCTATGGCGATCAGGTGGTCATGAAGGAGACGCTGGCTGCGGCACTTTCGGCCCTCTTCGCGGAGGCCGGTGCAGCACCGGCGGTGCCGGGGGCCGCAGCAACGACTGCAACCGGCCCCGCAGGGGAGCGGGCGCGCAAGGCCATGGAGCATTACGAAAGCGCCATGGAGCATCTGAGGTCCGGGGATTGGGCGGGCTTCGGCAGGGAGCTCGATGCGATGCGCGAGCTCCTCCAGGAGCTGAGCGGCCAGCAATCGACCGGAAAGTAAGCGGCCCCCCTTGTCGCCTGCTGCGACGGGTTATCCGATTGCCTCCTGCCCCTGGGTCCGCAGAACATCGCGGCCTTTATGGAATTCCTATAACTCTGATGGCCTTCTCTCCTCGAAAACTTATGCACCGGTTGGCAGATAAGCCTTCGCGGGCGGGAAAATAGTAGACGCGTCTGACTTCTGATCATTGCAAGGCCGTGCTTCTGAAAAAGACTGCTGATTCATCAGCATCGCAGGGAGCATCACATGCTGGACGCCATAATGATCGCCATCGCGCTCGGCTTTTTCGCGCTCTCGATCGGCTACACCGTTGCCTGTGATCGCCTCTGAGGCGCTCATGACCTTCGACTACACGCTCGCGGCGCTCGTCACCTTCGCCCTCATGATCTATCTCAGCTACGCCTTGCTGCGGCCCGAGCAGTTCTGAAAGTTTGCCGCCATGACTTTCACAGGCTGGTTGCAAATCATTCTCTTCTGTGCCGTCGTGGCCGCGCTGATAGTGCCCCTGGGCAGCTACATGACGCGTGTATTCAGTGGTGAGCGCACTTTTCTGAGTCCTGTCTTGCGGCCGTTGGAAGCAGGGCTTTATCGCATCGGCGGCGTCAACGAGACACGCGAGCAGCACTGGGTCACGTACACGCTGTCCATGCTCTTCTTTCATGTCGGCGGCTTTACGGTCCTGTATGCATTGATGCGGCTGCAGGCCTCCCTTCCGCTCAATCCGGCCGCCCAGTCCGCGGTTGCCGAGGACCTCTCGTTCAACACGGCGGTAAGCTTCATCACCAATACCAATTGGCAGAACTACGGCGGCGAAAGCACGTTGTCGTACCTCACCCAGATGCTTGGGCTCACGCATCAGAACTTCCTGTCCGCGGCGACCGGGATTGTGCTGGCGCTGGCGCTGATCCGCGGCTTTGCACGCGCCTCGGCCAGAACGGTTGGGAACTTCTGGGTCGATATCACGCGGTGCACGCTCTACATCCTGCTGCCGATCTGCGCCGTGTACGCGCTGTTCCTGGTCTGGCAGGGAATGCCGCAGACGCTTGGCCCCTATGTTGAGGCAACAACGCTTGAAGGCGCCAGACAGACCATCGCGGTAGGCCCGGTTGCGTCGCAGGTCGCAATCAAGATGCTGGGCACCAACGGCGGCGGCTTCTTCAATGCCAATGCCGCTCATCCATTCGAGAACCCGACTGCACTGTCGAACTTCCTGCAGATGGTCTCCATCTTCGCAATCGGGGCGGCACTGACCAATGTCTTCGGCCGCATGATCGGTGACCAGCGCCAGGGCTGGGCCATCCTTGCGGTGATGGGCGTGCTGTTCGTCCTTGGCATCAGCCTCGCCTATTGGGCGGAAGCGCACGGAAACGATGCCTTGACCGCGCTTGGTCTCACTGGCGGCAACATGGAAGGCAAAGAGGTGCGCTTCGGCATCATCGCCTCCGCCTTGTTCGCCGTGGTCACCACGGCGGCCTCCTGCGGGGCGGTCAATGCCATGCACGACTCCTTCACCGCGCTCGGCGGGATGGTCCCGCTGATCAACATTCAACTCGGCGAGATCATCGTGGGCGGCGTGGGCGCCGGCATGTACGGGATGCTGCTGTTTGTCATTCTGGCAATCTTCGTGGCTGGTCTGATGGTGGGTCGCACGCCCGAATATGTTGGCAAGAAGATCGAGGCCAAAGAGATCAAGATGGCGATGCTAGCCATCCTGGTTCTGCCGCTGATGTATCTCGGCTGGACGGCTGTCGCGGTTGTGGTCCCCTCCGCGGTTGCTGCCACCGCCAATCCGGGACCGCACGGGTTCAGCGAGATTCTCTATGCCTATGTCTCGCAGACTGGCAACAACGGCTCGGCCTTCGCCGGGCTGAGTGGCAACACGCTGTTCTACAATCTTACGGGCGCCATCGCGATGCTGGTAGGGCGTTTCTGGATGATCATTCCGGCCATGGCGATTGCCGGCTCGCTGGCGGAAAAGAAATCGATCCCTCCTTCAGCCGGCACGTTTCCCACCACCGGTGGTCTCTTCATAGGGCTCGTGGTCGGGGTCATCGCGATCATGGGTGGCCTTACGTTCTTCCCCGCGCTCGCGCTTGGGCCGGTTGTCGAGCAGCTTGCCATGAATGCCGGCACTCTCTTTGGGCCCAACTGACTGTCCATATGGAAGCCTCCATTACCCGTAAGCAGAGACCTGTGTCGGCGCTGTTCGACCGCAGGATCCTGGTGCCGGCGCTCTGGGCCGCCTTGACCAAACTTGATCCGAGGCTGCTGGCCAAGAACCCCGTCATGTTCGTGCTGGAGGTTGTCTCGGCGCTCACCACGCTCATCCTGGTCCGCGATCTTGCGAGCGGTAGCGAGCATATCGGATTCGAGCTCCAGATCGTGCTCTGGCTGTGGTTCACGGTTCTGTTTGCCAATTTCGCCGAAGCCATTGCCGAGGGTCGGGGCAAGGCACAAGCTGAGACGCTGCGCCGCCAGCGGCGAGAGTCGCAGGCCAAGCTCCTGACGGACCGCGCCCGCAAGGACTACAAGGTTGTCGCCGGTACCAGCCTCAAGATCGGCGATCTCGTGCTGGTGGAGGCGAATGACACCATTCCCTCCGACGGCGAGGTCATCGAGGGCATTGCCTCGGTGAACGAAGCCGCCATCACCGGAGAATCCGCGCCGGTGATCAGGGAATCGGGGGGCGACCGCTCCGCTGTCACTGGCGGGACGCTGGTTCTGTCCGATTGGATAAAGGTACGCATCACCGCGGCGCCCGGATCGACCTTCCTCGATCGCATGATCAAGCTGGTCGAGGGCGCGGAGCGCCAGAAGACACCCAACGAGATCGCGCTCAACATCCTGCTTGTCGGCCTCACCATCATATTCGTCTTCGCAACCGCTACCATCCCGAGCTATGTGGCCTATGCCGGGGGGACGATCTCGGTGGTGATCCTCGTGGCGCTCTTCGTCAGCCTCATTCCGACCACCATCGGCGCGCTGCTCTCCGCCATCGGCATCGCGGGCATGGACCGCCTCGTGCGCTTCAACGTGCTCGCGGTATCGGGTCGGGCCGTCGAGGCCGCAGGCGACGTCGACACGCTGCTGCTCGACAAGACCGGCACCATCACGCTCGGCAATCGCCAGGCAACCGAGTTTCGCCCGCTGCACGGCGTATCCGAGCAGGAGCTGGCCGATGCCGCGCAGCTGGCCTCGCTTGCGGATGAGACCCCCGAGGGACGCTCCATCGTCGTGCTGGCAAAGGAGCGGTACGGCATCCGCGGACGGGATCTTGCCGAGTTGCGCGCCAGGTTCATTCCGTTCACGGCGCAGAGCCGCATGAGCGGGGTCGAGATCGGCAGCTCCTGGGTGCGAAAGGGCGCCGTGGACGAGATCCTCAAATATCTCAACGCTCCGATCATGGCCGCGAGCATCGGGGGCGCGGTGCGCACGCTGCAGTCGGCGGTGAGCAGCGAGATCGGGCGCGAGGTCACGGCAATTGCCGACGGGATCGCGAAAGCCGGCGGCACGCCGCTCGCGGTCGCCAAGGATGGCAGGCTGCTCGGCGTCGTTCTGCTCAAGGATATCGTGAAGGGCGGTATCCGCGAGCGCTTTGCCGAGTTGCGCCGCATGGGCATCCGCACCGTCATGATCACCGGTGACAACCCGATGACCGCGGCCGCGATTGCCGCGGAGGCCGGCGTTGACGATTTCCTCGCCCAGGCGACCCCGGAGCAAAAGCTCAAGCTGATCCGCGACGAGCAGGCCAAGGGCAAGCTGGTCGCCATGTGCGGCGACGGCACCAATGACGCCCCGGCGCTCGCGCAGGCCGATGTCGGAGTCGCCATGAATACCGGGACGCAGGCCGCCCGCGAGGCCGGCAACATGGTCGATCTCGACTCCAATCCGACCAAACTGATCGAGATTGTGGAGATCGGCAAGCAGCTCTTGATGACGCGCGGCGCGCTGACCACGTTCTCGATCGCAAACGACGTGGCAAAATATTTCGCCATCATCCCCGCGATGTTCCTCGCCTTCTACCCGCAATTGGGCGCGCTCAACGTCATGCGCCTGGCAACCCCGCAGAGCGCCATTCTCTCGGCGATCATCTTCAATGCACTGATCATCATTGCGCTCATTCCACTGGCCTTGCGCGGCGTGCGCTATCGTCCGATCGGCGCCGGCCCTCTGCTGCAACGCAACCTGCTGATCTATGGCGTCGGCGGAATCATCATTCCATTTCTGGGCATCAAGGCGATCGATGTGATCGTCGGCGCGCTCCACCTGGCCTGAAGGGACACAGAAGCCGTGCTCAAGGAAATCCGTCCGGCCATCGTGCTTGTCATCGCGCTTACCTTGATCACCGGGCTCGTCTATCCTCTCGCGATCACTGGACTCGCCCGCGTGCTGTTCCCGACGCAGTCGCAAGGCAGTCTGATCGAACGCGATGGGAGGGTCGTCGGATCGGCCCTGATTGGCCAGGAATTCACGGGCGAGGGTTACTTCCACGGCCGGCCGTCTGCAACGGTCGCTCCTGATCCGAACGATTCAACAAAGACCGTTCCGGCTCCCTACAACGCGGCCAATTCCGGTGGATCGAACCTCGGCCCCACCAACAAGGCGCTCATCGAGCGCGTTCGCGACGATCTGGAGAAGCTCAAGCAGGAAAACCCGTCGACGGAAGTTCCGGTCGATCTGGTGACCGCTTCCGGAAGCGGTCTCGATCCCCATATTTCTCCCGCCGCCGCCTTCTTCCAGGTGCCGCGCGTAGCGAAGGCCCGCCAAATGCCCGAGGATCGTGTTCGCCGGCTGGTGGAGGAGCATGTCGAAGGCCGCGCTCTTGGCCTGTTGGGCGAGCCGCGGGTGAATGTGCTTGTACTGAATCTCACGCTTGATCGCGAGGCAGCCCGCTAATATGCGTGGCCCAGCGATGCTCGCATAATGCGAGCAATAGCCGCACGGCGCAGAGATTGATTCCGATGGCCGAGCAATGGCGCAACTCTGACCAGCGGCCATCGCCCGAGGCGCTGCTCGAGTCTGCCCGGCGCGAGGAAAGTCCCGCTGGGCGGCTCAAGATCTTCGTCGGTGCGGCGCCCGGTGTCGGCAAGACGTATGAGATGCTGCAGCAGGCACGTGCCCGAAAAGCGGACGGCTACGACATCGCCGTCGGCATCGTCGAAACGCACGGGCGAGTGGAGACGCAGGCTCTCCTCGATGGGCTCGAGGTCATTGCGCGCCGCCGGCTCGAATACAAGGGACAGTGGCTCGAGGAAATGGATCTCGACGCTGTCATTGCCCGGCATCCGCAAATCGTGCTCGTCGATGAGCTCGCCCATACCAACGCGCCCGGCAGCCGCCATCCCAAGCGCTACCTGGATGTCGAGGAAATCCTCAATCACGGCATCAACGTCTATACGACCGTCAACATCCAGCACATCGAGAGCCTGAATGACGTAGTGGCCCAGATCACGCATGTGCAGGTGCGTGAGACGGTGCCGGATTCCGTGTTCGATCGTGCGGACGCGATCGAGCTCGTTGACATTACTCCTGACGATCTCATCCAGCGGCTGCGCGAAGGCAAGGTCTACGTCCCCAAGCAGGCCGAGCGGGCGCTCGAGCATTATTTCTCGCCTGGCAACCTGACCGCATTGCGCGAGCTGGCACTGCGCCGCACCGCCGAGCGCGTAGACGAGCAACTGCTCACCCATATGCAGGCGCATGCCATCCCGGGGCCGTGGGCAGCCGGCGAGCGCATCCTGGTCTGCATCAGCGAGGACCCGCGCGCAGCCGGCCTGGTTCGCTACGCCAAACGGCTCGCCGACCGCCTGCACGCGCCGTTCACCGCGCTTTACATCGAGACCAGGCGCAGCCTGCAGTTCAGCGAGGAGGAGCGTGACCGGGTCGCCGACACACTGCGACTGGCGGAGGCGCTGGGAGGGGAAGCGATCACGGTCCCGGGCGGCGAGCGCAGCGTGGCCGATGATGTGGTTGCCTTCTCGCACGCCAACAACATCACTCAGATCATCATCGGCAAGTCCACGCGATCGCGCTGGTTCGAGATTCTGCACGGATCGATCGTGCACGAGCTGGTCCGCCGCTCCGGCAATATCAGCGTCAATGTCATCGCCGGTGAGGAGCTCGCGCGTGATCCGATTCCGAGAAAGTCGGTACGCGCGGCCGAGAGCTCCGCACCGTTCGAGCCTTGGCCATATCTGGGTGCGCTGCTGGTGGTTGCCGTGGCCCTCGGCGTGGGCGAGGCCATCCAGCCGTTGCTCGGAGTTGAGAACGTCGATCTGGTATTTCTGACGGCGGTGGTCGCCGTCGCCGTGCGGTTCGGGCTGTGGCCGTCACTGCTCGCAACGGTCGCTGCTTCACTCTGCTACAATTTTTTCTTTCTTCCACCGATCTACACTTTCACCATTACCGATCCCACCAATGTCGCGGCTTTCATATTCTTCATGGCGGTGGCGATCGTGGTGTCGCACTTTGCTGCCCGCGGCCGCACTCAGACGGTGGCCGCCCATGAGCGCGTGCGCACGCTCGAGCTGCTGTATGCCTTCAGCCGCAAGCTGGCGGGCGTCGGCACCATGGACGACGTCCTCTGGGCAACCGCCTATCAGACGGCGCTCATGCTGAAGGTGCGGGTGGTGCTGCTGCTGCCCGAGCACGGCTCCATCACGGTGAAGGCAGGCTACCCGCCGGAGGACGTGCTGGACGAAGCTGATGTCGCGGCTGCGAACTGGGCGTGGCAGAACAACCGGGCCGCCGGGCGCGGCTCGCAAACCCTGCCCGGGGCGAAACGTCTGTTTCTCCCGATGCGCACCGGCCGCGGCGCCATTGGAATCATGGGAATTGACAGCGACAAGCCGGGACCCTTGCTGACCCCGGACCAGCGGCGCCTGCTCGACGCGCTGATTGACCAAAGCGCGCTCGCGATTGAACGGATTCATCTGGTCGAGGACATGGATCGCGCCAGGCGGACGATCGAAACTGACCGCTTGCGGTCGGCGTTGCTGACCTCGATCTCGCATGACCTGAAAACGCCGCTGGCGGCGGTGCTGGGTGCCGCAACTACCCTGCGAACCCTGTCAAGCGCGCTCGATGAGCAGGCGAAAAGGGATCTCCTCGCTACCGTCGTCGACGAATCCGAGCGGCTCAATCGCTTCATCGCCAATCTGCTCGATATGACGAGGCTGGAATCGGGGGCAGTTGTTCCCAACTCCGCCTTGCATGACCTCGGGGAGATAGTCGGCAGCGCCCTTGAGCGCGCCAGCAAGATGCTCGCACAACATCGCATTGATGTGGATCTCGCCAATGACTTGCCGATGGTTGAGGTCGATCCGGTCCTGTTCGAGCAGGCTCTGTTCAACCTCCTGGACAATGCGGCGAAATATGCTCCTCCCAGGAGCACCGTGCGCATCAGGAGTTGGCGGGATGGGGATTTCGTTGCCATCCAGGTATTGGATGAGGGCGAGGGGATTCCGGCCGCCGACCTCGATCACATCTTCGACAAGTTCTATCGGGCAAGGAAAGTCGATCAAGTCCGGGCCGGCACCGGGCTCGGTCTTGCGATCTCGCGCGGTTTCGTGGAAGCCATGCACGGAACGATATCGGGCAGCAATCGTACCGACCGACCGGGCGCCGTGTTCACGATCCGCCTGCCGGTTCCTGCCGCGGGCGCGCAGCTGGATACGGCCGCATGAGCGCGGCCCCGCTTCGCGTGCTTATCGTCGATGACGAGCCCCCTATCCGCAAGCTCCTGCGCATGGGGCTTGCGGCGCAGGGCTACCAGATCATGGAGGCGCCGAACGGAAAGGCCGCGCTCGAGCTCATCGAGCAGGGGCCGGATCTGATCGTCCTCGACCTAGGTCTTCCCGATGTGCAAGGCCTGGATCTCTTGCGCATGTTGCGCGCGCGCAATGAGCGGGCGCCGATCGTGGTGCTGTCGAGCCGCGGCGATGAGACGGCCAAGGTTGCGGCGCTCGATCTGGGTGCTGATGACTATGTGACCAAGCCGTTTGGAATGGAAGAGCTTCTCGCTCGCATGCGGGCAGCGCTGCGTCACCAGCTACAGGTGCAGGGCGAGCGGCCGGTTTTCCACACCGGCGATCTTTCCGTCGATCTTGTGCGGCGCATCGTGAAAGTGGGGGACAAGGAGGTGAAGCTGTCTCCGAAGGAATATGAGCTTCTGCGCCTGCTTGTGCAGCATGCCGGCAAGGTGCTGACCCACAAGTTTCTGCTTGGACACCTCTGGGACGATCTCACCGACGCGCAATACCTGCGCGTCTATGTGCGACAGGTGCGGCAGAAGATCGAGACCGATCCGGAGCGGCCGCAATACATCCTGACTGAGACGGGCATCGGCTACCGGTTGCGGGCGCCGGAGTGAGTGGTGACAAAGTGGCGTTCCGCCCTCGACATAGCCGCCACCGCAGCGCCTGGGGCGCGCGCGCTACCGGCGGCCGGCAAGCCTTCAGAACGGATCGAGCTCCGATTCGTTCTCGGCAATCTCCGCGATCCGGTCACGGCGCAGCACCGTGATTGCGCCGCGTTCCAGTCTTATCCAGCCATGCTTGGCCCAGATGCGCAGCTGTTTGTTGGTGCTCTCACGCGACCTTCCGATGAGCTGGCTGATCTCGCGCTGCGTAATCGCGAGCTTTTTCGATGCAGCAGCCACTCCTTGCCCCTCGGTGCTCAATCGAATCAGCGCTTTGGCGAGCCGTGTCGGCAAATTCAGGAACGTCACATCCTGCACCTGCTCGGTCGTGCGCCGCAGGCGCGAGCACAACATCTCGACAATCTGCAAGGTCAGGTCCGGCTGACTGCGCAGAAAGGGGACAAAGTCTCGCCGCTCGATCACCATGAGCTCGCAATCCGTCATCGCCGTAGCATCGGCGGTGCGCGGATGACCATCGAGCAATGCAATCTCTCCGAAGATGTCACCCTCATGCATGATGACAAGCAGGATGTCGCGGCCGTCGGCAGACGGCACGGTGATCTTCACGGAGCCGGAAAGGACACCCATCAGCCCGCTTCCCGGATCGCCCTTGGCGAAAATGCTGGTACCACGCGCGAGACTGCGTCTCTTCACGTACGAGCCGAGGTGCTCGATCGCCGCTGGAGGCAGTCGTCCGAACAGCGAATGGTTGCGCAGAACCTCGAGCTTGTCGGGCGGCGCTGCGCCTGGGCGTTTTGTGCTCGTAATGGCCATGCGGTATCCCGCAACCGGACCTGCCGGTCCACCATGCCGGGGACCCTGCCCCCACAAGGACCGGATACGCCAGTATAACCTAATTTAATCTGAAATATTCGGCGGCGTAACGCCCAGACCCTCGGCGGTTGCGAGCAGGCGCGCCCAGGTGCCGCGCGGGAGCGGAATTCCGCTTCGCTCGCGTTCCTGCAAGATGGTGTCACCGCGCTCGCCGGGCAGAAAAATGCGCTCGATGCCGGCCGCCTTCGGCAACGCGAGAATGGCGTCTCCGAGCCGGTCCGCCTGGGCGCGGATTGCTTCGGGGTCGCCAAAGGCCGACAGATCGAGGGCAATGGCAACGCCGTTGAGGAACGGATCATCCAGCCTTCCGCCGGCTTCGAGCGCGCTCGCCACGATCGGATTGTTGACCGTGAGGCTGGCAAGGCACTCGATCATGAAAGAGAGCCCCGAGCCTTTCGGCCCGGCCATTGGCAGGAGCGTCGCCACCTTGGCGGAATCGGTCGTCTCGCGGCCCTCCGCATCGAGGCCCCAGCCGCGCGGGACGTCGCGTCCTGCGTCGCGTGCGCCCATCAGCTTGCCCATGGCGGCCGTCGAGGTTGACATGTCCAGGAGGTAGGGCGGCCGCCTGCCGGCCGGGAAGGCGATCGCGAGAGGGTTGGTCGATACCCCGGAAATGCGCGCGCCGTGGTAGGCCATGAGCGGCCCGGATGCCGTCATCACAATGCCCGCCATGCCGCCCTCTGCGGCTTTGAGCGCGATATAGCCGATCGCTCCGGCATGCGTGATATTGCGAGCCGCGCACCATCCGAGTCGGGTCTCGCGTGCCACATCCATCGCCTCTCGCATGGCGTGCGCCATCGCGATTGCCCCCGGGGCCCGATCGGCTTCCAGCACCGCGATTGCCCCCGCCCGGCGCTCAAGCCTGATATCCGGCCTGGGGTTTATGGTTTTTGTTTTCAGGAGGGCGACGTAGCGGGGTACCCGCAGCACGCCGTGGGAATCGACGCCGCGCAGGTTCGCCCAGATGAGCGAGGTCGTCCATTCCGACGCCAGGCCCGGCGCTACGCCCGCAGCCTCGAACAGCGCGGCAACAAAGCGCGCCAGCGCCGGGCCTTGGATGCGAATTTTCGCTGCGCGGTCGGCCGGCATCAATTGAGCCGTTTTGCGGCCTCTTCGACGATGCTCAGGTCGGTATGTTTCTTGACGTCGAGCGTGGAGGGCACAAAGCCCAGCTCGTGGGTCATGTCGACATTCTTCTGCAGCGCCTCAAGGTCCGGCAGCATGTTGCGGTCGTGGAAGGCGTCGCGATGGGTGAACAGCCAGTCGTAGCGCTCGGGCGGCTGCTTGGTCAGCCGGCCCGCGATCGCCATCGCCTCGCCGTGATTCGCAGGATCGAGGAACCAGCGGGTGATGCGCAAGGTATCCTCCATGAAATCGACCATGGCGGCGCGATTTTTGTCGATGAAGGGCTTGCGCGCGGTCCAGACGATCATGTCGGTGACCCCGATCGCATCGCGCTGAACGAACAGCGTACGGGCAATCTTGCGCAGCTCGGGATCATAGGAGAACGGGATGACCGCCGGGATCATGTCGACCTTCCTCTCCGACAGCATGGCGCGCATGGTCGGGAAGGGGGACTCCACCATGGTGTAATCGCGTTTGTCCTCGAGGCCATGCTTGCGCAACATGGCGCGCATGGCGACATCGATCGCGCTTCCGGCGGCGTTGGTCATCACCACCTTGCGCTTGAGGTCCTCGATCTTCGTGATCGGCCCATCGGCCAGGACCATGTATTCCTGCGAGTAGTAGCCTTGCACTCCGTCGCGGAATTCGTCCGCGATGACGCGCAGGTCGTCCATGCCCGCGTTCTTGATCGCGATGGCCAGCGTGGAATAGGCGAGATTGGCGACTTCGAGCTCGTTGTTGGCGAGCGCGGTGACCATCGGCGGCGTGCCGGGGTAGCGAACCGGCTCGAGCGTGTAGGACGTGCCGAGATGCCTCGCCAGCTCCTTCTTCTCCAGCATGATGGATGCCCAGTTGGTCACCGGTGCGACCCAGGAGAGGCGGATCTTGACGGGATTATCGGCGCTCGCGCCGGTAGCGCCCGACAGCGCAAGGATGCTAGCCGCGAAGCTCATCTGCAGGACGCGCATCAACTTTCTCCCGATGGTTATCAAGGCGAGGCTTCTTCCAGCACGCGGCCCTTGGTCTCAACCGCAAACAGTGCGGTGATCGCCGCCGCAAGGCCCGCGACAGTGGCAAAGGTCAGGAACACGGCCGGCAGGCCCGAGGCGATCATCGTGCCTACCACCGTCGGTCCGACCATGGAGGCAAACCGCAGCCAGGCCGTGGCGGTTCCCACAGCCACGGCGCGCACGCGCGTCGGATAGAGCTCGGGCGTATACAGGTAAACGCCGATATTCACGCTGCTGATGAAAAAATACGCAATGGTCATGCAAGTCAGCACCTGCTCGGCGGTGGGTGCGGGGTACATTGCGAGCGCGGCTAAGGCCAGCGCAGCCGCCGCGAACGAGCATGCGAACCAGAGCCGGCGCCCGACGTGGTCGATGACGAGCGCGCAGATCAGGGTGCCAAGCAGGCCGACGGCCTGGGTGATCAATCCATAGATCAGCGACTGCTCGAGCGGCAGCTTGAAAATTGTGCGGTACACCGTCGGCAGCCAGATGGCGAGGCCGTAGTTGACCGAATAGGCGCAAAACCAGATCACCCAGACCACGAGCGTTCGCCGCAGGTAGAGCGGACCGAAGAGGTCGGCAAGCGAAGCGGGCTTCCCCAGCGTGGCGACAACCGGCTTGGGCCGTGGCAGCGGCTGTCGCGTCGCCTTCTGCGTCTCGCTCTCGATGAGCTTCATGGCAGCTTCCGCCTCTGCATGACGGCCGCGCACCGCCAGCCAGCGCGGTGATTCCGGCAGCAGGCGGCGCAGGACCAGAGCGAGAAAGCCGGGCAGGGCGCCGATGACGAACATGTATTGCCAGCCAAGCCGCGGCACGACCCACAGCCCGGTCAGGCTTGCCGTCACCAGCCCGATCGGAAAGACCAGCTCGTAGAGGAGCACGAACCGGCCGCGCCCCTTGGCCTTCGCCAGCTCGCTGATGAACACCGCGGCGACAGGGACCTCACCTCCGAGCCCGATCCCCTGAATGGTGCGAAAGATGAGCAGCGACCAGTAATCGAAGGCGAGCGCGCAAACGAGGCTCATCACCGAGAACAGGGCAATCGACCAGACCATCGCCGGCATGCGCCCGTGGCGCTCGGCAATCCAGCCGAAGAGCAGTGCGCCGCCCAGCTGGCCGAGAAACCCTGCCGAGATCAAATAACCGATCTGGGGTGGCGTAAGCTTCCAGAGCGGAGCCACGACCGGCAGCACCGATGCGATGGCAAGCGCATCGTAGGCATCGAAGAAAGTCGCGGTGCCGACAATAATGCGGGTCTTGATCTGCCACCATGAGGTTGGCAGGCGCTCGACCCGCGCCACGATGTCGTCGACCGACGAGGGCGCCGCGATGTCGCTCATGCCGCCGGCAGCCCCAGCAGTCTGGCGGTATTCTTGAAACAGATGTCCTCGCGGACTGCATCGCTGATGGGAGCGTTGTCGATGAAATGCGCGGCCTCCGCGACCGATTCGAACGGGTAATCGGCGGCGAACATCACGCGATCAGACCCGAGCGCGCTCAAGGTGCAGTTGAGCGGATCCGCCGAGCACATGCCGGAAGTGGCAACCACGATGTTGTCCTTGATGTATTGCGAGGGAAGCTTTTTCAGCCCCACCGCATAGAAGTCGGGACCCGCGCGGCTGTCGAAGCGCCAGAGCAGGAAGGGCAGCGTTTCGCCGAGATGCCCGAGCGCAAGCCTCGCCTGCGGAAAGCGGTCGAATACGCCCCCGAACACCAGCCGGAGCGCGTGCGATCCCGTCTCGAATGTCCATTCCCAGGTCGCGCGTCGCAGGCCTTTGTGCCCTTCCAGGACCGGGGAGGGCGTAATGGGATCGGCTGGATGCAGGTAGATGAGAGCTGCGAGCTGCTCGGCTCGCTCCCAGAACGGGGATAGCGAGGGATGGTCGAGGTATTGGCCGTTGGTGTGGCCGTTGATCATCGCCCCGCACAACCCGAGCTCGTGCATCGAGCGCTCGAGCTCGTCGGCTGCGGCGCTGGCGTCCTGCATCGGCAGATGGGCGAAGCCGCTGTAACGGTCGGGGCGTTTGACGATCTCGCCAGCAAGGAAATCGTTCGCGGCGCGCGCCCTGCGGATTGCGGTCGCAGCATCGGTTTCCGCCTGCACGCCTGGTCCGGCGAGCGAGAGGACGCAACGCTCGATGCCGGCCGCATCCATCGCTTTGAGCCGCATCTCGCCGAAGTCGGTGAGACGCGCGTGGAATTCCTCCCTTCGCTTGGATGGAAGATCGACGACGGTCGGCGCCCAGTATTCCTCGAAACCGGGAGAGAGAAAGTGTTCCTCGACGGCAATCTTGCGGACCATGGCGCGCCCCCGAGTTGTTCCTCGCCCTTGTTTTCTGTACCGTGTGGTTGGCGAAACCGTATCAAATGGACGAGCCGGCAAGCAAGTTGGCGTGCATCTGAGGCCGCAAATGGAAGGGGCAAATGGAAGGGAAAGGTCATCAGAACAACGGAATGTCACATTCGAGCAAAAAGCTGAAACGTAGCCCGGATGGAGCGATAAACGCGTTTACACGCGCTTTCGACACGCTATGGCGACATCCGGCTTGATCCCGGGTTTCGCTTCGCTCAACCCGGGCTACCAGGTCTGCGGAGGGATGCGGTGGCAAAGAAAATTCGTGGTGTCACGTTCGAGGAAAATAACAACAACAGCATGGGGCTTGAGTTCTATAACCTCTCCCACCGCTTCGGCTATCAATCTCCGAACTGGCCCTATTTCGAGGACGTGAGGATCGAGCGTATCCACTACCATGCCAAATCGGGGGTGCTGTCCCAGCGCATCACCACCAGCATGCACAACACCACCCACATCGATGCGCCGGCGCACGTG